>Ga0307514_10003254_pt1 | contig 15839 bp, 22 predicted proteins | sample 16_EM_MG_FD_203088 | JGI IMG/M metagenome (GOLD analysis project Ga0307514, IMG submission 203088) | Populus trichocarpa ectomycorrhiza microbial communities from riparian zone in the Pacific Northwest, United States - 16_EM | ecosystem: Host-associated > Plants > Roots > Unclassified | place...
GAGTAATTTTTTACCTTATTCACCCAAGGCCAAAATTGGATGCACTCTCCGGCGGTTGTCGGTGCGAAGTACTCTTCAGGCTCTTCTCCGTCAGGAGCAATGTCGAAATCATCAAGGTCTTGATGCCTAGATGTGAACAAACAAGGAGTATTTGCTAATCTACCTCGCCTTTTGCGTGCTCGTTCTAAAATCATAGCAAATTTAATGATAATTGGACCTACATGTTTCAGACAAACTGACCAAGGACATAACGAATTTCACTTCGGTCAATCCATCCCACAAGAGTCATGGAACCATCAGCAGAGACTATTGGAAAACCCTTTATGTTGGTTGATGAAAGTAAAGAGTCTAGAATCAAGTATGACGTGAGGATGACCGCAGGAAGATGACAAACACACAACTACACTAACCAACGTCTTTCACTCTCATTCCAGTTTCTGTTAATGTCTTGAGATCCTTCCTCATGACAGCAGATACTGGAGAACAAGGAATAAGCAACTATTGCCTCCAGATGAAAATTTTTGCATACCCGTCACGTTGTATACGTGGTCTTGCTTTTCCAGGAAAGGAAAACCGTTAAAGCGAATCATTTCGTCAGCGATCCCATTCGTTCCGAGAAAGTCGCCAACAGCTTTCGTAACCAGGAGGACAATCTGAGGGGCCTTCATTTGCGATAATTCGTTAGCGTGTGTATGAATGGACATACCATGGTTGGCAAGATGTATGTCAATGCCCCTGTCAGCTCAAACATTATGACTACAACTGATACGGTGATCCTCATGACCCCACTGCGAACAAGCGTGGATCAGGAAAACAGAGGTGGTGACAAAAGTCCTACTAACCTTAGAGCAGCAGCGGCACCGAGAAAAGCGTATGTACCAGGAATGATGCAGGGGACATCTGGGGCACAAAATTTGAATACCCCTGATTGTGGATACGCTCTGACAACCCCAATGATAAGTCTTAACTTGAATAGAACGCGCAAATAAAATCCCACCTATACATTGCCTTCACGAGAATTCCGACCGTTCTTCCGAATGTGGCTCCAATGGCCATCGACGGCACGAAGATACCTGCTGGTACTTTACAACCATATGTGATGACGACAAGCCCTATTCGGATCATAGTTGCTAGAACCAGTGAATTGGCAATGTGCCACTGAGCTTCTGTTCTAAAGTGACAGACAATAAACTTGACTCCACAGAATGAACTCAAAATGTACAAACTGGCACAGGTTAAATGCGTTACCCGAACCTTCACACTCTTTGAACAGGATAGCCATGCTGGAAGTCATATCAAGTCGTAGGAACCTATTGAAGTAGCCTATAACTGCCGTAAGTGTCGCCAGAGTCACGGCTTCAGCGACACCATGGTCTGCCAAATGCTTCCGCCGGAAAGCGGCAACTTGCAGATTGAACTTTATCACGAATGCTCCATAGAGACCCTAAAACAATGGCATACACATTATTTTAGTTGAATTCAGGCTCCAAGAAGAGGGTCCTTGAAGACGCACCCCAAAAATTCCCAAGATAACGAAGAAGATGATTTCAAAAAAGTGCCAATCTCTGTCATAGGTAACCTGGAATAATACAAGTTTCCCGGTCCTGAATGGGTTCATGGCCTGGTTAGGAGAATTCAGTAACAGAGAATAATACAGGAATGGGATAAGGAAACTGACGGATAGTGTAAAGGTGGCGACAAGGGCGCAAAAGACACTTCTCCACATTGTCCTGATGCTAAACGTATGACTCATTTCCTAGATATATTTTATCAGCCACAGTCAGTAGTCCGCTGGTAAGACCGACCGACTTCAATAGAAAACATGACACCGCCAATGGGTGAACCGAATGCCACAGCAACGCCGGCTGCACTGGCCGCCGTGACTATTTCTCGCATTTTACCTGTGCGCAAAAATTTCAGATCACTACAAAATTGGCAAGCAAAAGAAACCGACTTTGACTTCGCCGAAAACTGTCGAAAAGTCCAGCGACCAATGAACCGATACAGCAAGCTACATGCACTGATGGACCTTCCTTGCCGACTGACAATCCAGACGCGATTACTAAAGGCTAGAGGAATTTAAAACAAAACACAAGAGCCGAGAAAACGAGAAGCAAAAAACTGACCAGCGTCATACTTTTAATGAAAAATGTTGCAAAACCAAGATAGCCTTGCATCACAAAACCAGCAAGGATGCACTTGATTTCTGAGATGCCAGACCCGGCAGCATACTTTGCAAATGACTTGACGAGATGGGAAGAAATGAATGAGAATACAGTCTATGGTAGCAAAAAATTATTTTCAACCTGTTGAAATGCGCTGGGTTTGGAAACTCACAGCGAAGAGCACAAAAATGATCCATCGCGCAAGCATGACAAGACTCCAACTGTGCCATGCGTCGCATCCGTCGACTTCCTCACCTTCAATCTCCCAACAACAAAATTGCTGATTCAACCACCACCCGTCGGAGCAGTATCCCATTTTAATGTCGCTCAACCATTCACTGACAATGGACACGACAGCCGCGTTCAAGCCGATGCACAGACCTACCGGCAATGTAAAACCAATCATGACATAGAGTGTTGTTTCGACTCACCGACGAGAAGGAGGACGAACCAGCTTTCACCATTGAGCAACGGTTTCCTGAACTGCGTCCAGAGGCGCTTGGGTAGGCCGTGTCTTCCGGAGTACGATGAAAAATAAGCAGTTTTCCGAGCGTGTCGTAGACGTCTTTTTCTTTCTCTGAAAGAATCCTGGATCCAATCTACACAGTCGACGAAGCAACAGAGAAGGGTGTCAGGTACTCGGATTCGGCAGGACGGAACAAGTGTACCTATAGTCGTGAAATCTTCATAACGGCTTAGAAAACTCAAGTCAGTCTTTCGCAACTATCTTGAAACCATTATAACGCACCGTATTTCCTCAAGTTCTTCGTCCTCTATTTCCTCAGGATCCATGTCTGTCTGTTCAACAGGAATACTTTCGGCGCTTTCCTGTGCCATGATGCCAATTGTCATGTGTGAACTCATCCAAATCGAGCAAACATGCACTTCAAAGAGCGTCGGCAAGTAAAGTAATAATTTTGTAGTAAGAAACACACAAACAACATCATAAATGTGACAACAAGACTACGGATTCCCACAAAAAAAAACAAGAAAAAGATGTTATATAAGGGTATTCTAGAAAAGCATTCAGTGTCATTTTGGAAAGGATCTTCCTCGTCCATGTCTTGAGAAGCAAGAAAGATCGAGGGTAGAGACGGTTTGGAGGTGATGTAAGGGGAAACATGGGCTCATTGACAGTCAAGAAAGGGTATTGGAATGCGTAATCGGGATGTGGTTACGGATTCTCAATCTTTAGAAAGAGGTGTTGGCTGAAGTAATTCTGTGCTCCAGATTTCTGAATTGCGAAAAGGGAGAGTGTCGGTATCGCACGAAAAAGTACACTAAAAATAAGGAAGACTAACCTGAGGGCCACTTCCTTCGCCATCAATTCTTGCCTCTTTTCGTTGATTTCTCTCTGCACTCGTAATTCAACCTCCCGAAGCTTAAGAGGAGTGCCCAAACGTCAACACTTAAAGAATCTAGTACACAGCAGAAACTTTACCTTCTCTTCCTCGCGACGGAGCTGCTCTTCCTTGATCTTCACGCCCTGATTCGCCAATTCTTGCGGGAGCAAAACTGAATCGCGCGTGTTGGAATCCACAGTTCGAGAAAGTTTCTCAGTGCGATACGTTTCGTAAAGAACATCCTCCGTCAAAGACTTCAAGTCGTTGAGGTGAGACCTAAGTCAGTGGCAATATGAAGCCGTGAGTTTGTCACGCAAAGACATTAGAGAAGCGTACCCAAGTATAGCCCCACGGAGTCTAACGAAATCAGAGTGATTCGGGTTATCTACTTCCACCAAACCCCAAGGATAGACCCGAGCGCGAACAGGCTCTCCGTCAATTTCGACCTCCTCTTCTGAGCCAACCACGGCAAAAGGAAGCATAGCCTATTGAAACCAGACCTAATTTAGAACGACCCCAGATCAGGACTTAGCTTTGTAGCCTACCCTCAGTTCCATGTTATCGGCAATGGTGTCTTCGTCGTCTTCTTCGACGTCATATGGGAAATTGTAAATTGAGATATCATAGTGTTGAATATCCTCCATGATCTGACAGACGTGTTGTAAGTAGTGGACCAAGTTAAAATTCAAAAAACCTTCACTCTTTTCTTGAAGGCCTTCAACTCTCTTGGGGTTAACGAATCGGCCTTGCCAATGACCGGGATGACATTTACACGGGGTGATAGCCTCCTCATCAGTTCTATGTCCATTTCCCTCAAGCTAGAACAACGAGAAAAAAGATGTCCGAGTTAAACCCGACAACCGCGCACAAAGAGTAAGGGTGACTTACGCATGACCGGTCGGAGGAATGAAATATAGTAGGGCATGGACTCTGTTGTCGCGGAAACGAGGGTTGCGTTTGATACGGGATTGTTCAGCGAGAATATCGTCATATTGACGCTCAAGATATGTCATTATTTCTTGAAATCTGAAGGAAGATGTAGAAAATTGTTGATGTGGAAGAACAGAGGAATGTACACACCCGTCCTCGTTGTCAATGTTGTCCCCGAATCCAGGAGTATCCACCACCGTTAGTGCAATACGAATGCCATCCTCCTCGAGCTCTGTTGGTAAAGTCTTAATCCAAAAAGTGCATGATACACATACAATACTCACCCACGTTAGCCGGTTTAATCCTGATGGGCTGCTCCATATGAGCTGTTTCTGGCTCTTCAATTTCTTTGTGGGGCAACACGTCGGCCTCACATAACGTATTTACAAAAGTGGTACGCCCCGTTCCGGATGCACCTACCATTTGTTAAATTAAAAGGATTATATAAAAGGGACCCTGTAAAACTCACCAACCACCATGATAGTGAATTGCACGCCCTTGACCTTGTTCCTTCGTCTACCTGAGATAGGCATTTTCAAGAGCTGCTTTAGTTGCAATGGAGGGAAGACTGGATGGCCTTGGACGTATTTATATGATAGACTTTTGGGTGTAACTGCTAGAGTGATACGCTTGGACCCATTGATAAAAGCGAAGCCAAATAAAGCTTCTGAAAGTTATCTGTACGTATCTATTGATTCTACAAGTGAAAAAGGTTGCCTCCTTTGAACAAGTATTGGTGGCATTGACAAAGGAGAAGCGGGAGAAAGTATAATGAAGCAAAAGCGGGGATAATCAGTTCTCGAAGTAAGACTAACTCGAGACTAACTCATGCAACTTGTCAAGAATTTTTAGACTGGTCGTACTGTGCGGAGCAACAGAAAGGGTCGCCAAGGATCTAATTTCCGCAGGATGCCGCAGAGACTTTCACAGTAACCTTCACCGTCACTACATAGCATGAGTTTTATTCCAGACGACCGACTGTTCTCTCATTCGGAACGAGTCAACGGAAAAGTCGTGGTCATCACAGGTGTGCTCGCTTCCCTAACATGGGGGCAATCTGACTAAACCATTCATAAGGCGCTGCCAATGGCATAGGCAAAGAGGCTGCATTGCGTTTTGCTGAAAACGGGTGCGCAAATCTCTACATTGTGTCCAGACCGTACTTGACGAATTCTATTGACAGAGCAAAAGTCGTCATTGGCGACTTGGACACAAAAAATGCCGAAAAGCTTGTTGCAGAGATCAAGAGCAATGGAGGGTGAGGTTCATTCTCATTCGCGATGAACTAGCCCCTAAGTTTATGATAGGACCGCTATTTGGAGTAAATGCAACGTAACGAACTGGGATGACCAAACCGCAATGTTTGAGCTTGCAATCAAGGAATATGGTTCCGTGGATATAGTCGTACGTGTACCCATTTACTCGCAATGCTCCCTTACTTATGGAACCAGGTCCCAAACGCAGGCATTTCAGAGACAGACATCGGCGGTCTCAAATTCGACGAGGATGGAAAACCTCTTAAACCCTCTTTGAAAACCATAGATGTGAATTTGACTGGAGTTCTCTACAGTGCGTCCATGTTTCTGTTACTCATCTCACGTTCTTGAGTTCATCACCTGCTTTTCAGGCGTCTATCTTGCACTCCATTATCTTAACCTCAATCCCACTCCCAACTCTTCCGATTCTCTCAAGGCTCTCATTTTTATAGGTTCTGTCGCTTCTTGGATTGGTATTGGTGGTGCACCCCAATACTCAGGATCAAAGCACGCCGTTCTTGGCATCATGCGAGCCCTTTCTACCGCCGTTCGCTCCACACCGCTCCGTGTCGGTTGTATCCACCCTTTCTTTGTCGATACAGGGATCGTCCCTCGCCCTCTCAAGCTTATGCTTGCAGGAATACCACTTACTTCTGTCCAGAGAGTGGCTGGGGCGATATTCTATGCAGCGACAGATCCTGATGAGAGGACCAATGGAAGCGCGTGGCTATTGGCGGATGATGGAGAGGTATTTATGGTTCCGAAAGAAGAGTTCAAGTTGGGAGTTTACGCTATGCTTGATCGGCGAGTAAATGGGATCCGAGCGTGTGTGTTTCCCTCTTGTTAGAAATTGCACGGACTGATAAACTGTCCGTTGCAGTGCTGTAAGAGGCATCAATGCGTGGCATGCTTTCATCCGCGATATTTGCCGTATTTTTGCCAAACCCATCCTTACTGCGGGATTAGCCGCGGGGGCTGCGAAGGTTGTTTGGGACCATAGAATTTCGATAGAAACTTTTGTTCGTTCGTTGCTTCACTGAATTGGCGGTTGGGTGTATTGTGTAGGAACGATTTTGAGTTTGTGACAGTGCTTCAAAAACTAGTACGAGTTTATACATTGATACTCATAACAAGGCCCATTTCGCATGCAAGTAGGGGACGACTACGAGGAATTCTTCGCATCTCTACAGGGAAAGTATAAGTATTTCATCAACATAGCAGAAAAGAATAAAACCTTCTACTATTCTGCACGTGGATAAACAACCAGTCCACGGCTGTTCTAACACCAGTCCTAAAAGGTGTGTAAAATAAAACCCTAAAGAGAAAGATGAATGTTTGGCTCACCCTTCAAGTGCAGACACACCCATCACATCCAAACTGGCAATTCTCTCCCTCCTAGTGGCCATCTCCGTATTCGTGTCTACTTCTCCATACCTATTCTTTCTCGCACTTTCCAACTTACGCTGATACCAGTCCTCGTAATCATGTCTTATCTCATCAACAGACAAGCTTAGTGGCGAGTCTTGTTTATTTGCTAGGAGAAGCAAGGGGACGCCAAGAATTTGAGGGTTGGAGAGGACACCATCTGACACGGTCCAAGTTTGCGTTACTTTACATTCTACATCTACAATGGAGAAGAGGACACGTACCAAATACTTCCCATCCCTCGCCCAGTCGTTCACGATCTTCTGCGTCTATCACGTAAACGACGGCATGACAATCGCCGTAGTATCTATGCCAGATGGAACGTATGCCGCGCTGGCCCCCGAGATCCCAGAACTGAAGAATCGCCGAAGAAAGAGTTATCGAACCAGCTATAAGCAAAAAAAGTACTGGCTCAATTTGGGGCTTGACTAAGATGACGGTATGGTGCTCACTGTTTTGTCCAACAGTTGGCCCGATCTTGTCAGGCGTTAAACCTGGGACATCGTTATAAAGAGTCTTGATTTTCTCTAAAAGTGTCTATTGTAAAAACTAGTGTCTGAATGAATGACGAAGTATGGTGAAGAGTGTGGAAGGGAGACATACGGTTTTGCCTGCATCGTCAAGTCCGATAATTATCACGGAAAATGCTTCCTTCCTGGCGACCAATTTGTGAGCAGAATATGATGGAGATAAGTGTATACTCACCGCGTAAGATGTTCGTGCAAACCTTTGAGAAGATGGTACATGGTAAACACCCGAGTGTCATTGTGTCCGCATCAAGCTGCAGCCAAATAACACTGTCTGTCTAGTTCACTGGTGTCTGAACACCAACGCCGTCACAAGGATGGGCCTCTTATCATACTATACCTATGGCCTGCCGACATTTCTAACAATTGTGATTGCTCTGTATCTTCTCTTTACAGGTTGGTTTGCATCAATGGTTAAACCCCACATCACTTCTACTGCTCTATCCTCTATTGGAACAGGCTACTAACTAGAAACATTTTGTTTCTTTGAAAAATAGATTCAGGAGAAGCATTCAATGTAGGCCGCTTCCTTGAGGAATCGAGCCCTTATGCATGGGGTGCAACAGGAATTGGCCTTTGCATAGGCCTCAGCGTACTTGGTGCAGGCTGGTATGCCCCCTCTGTTGTTTCTTTCAAAGGAAAAGACTAACGAAGCAATACCTCCTTGGCCTTTTTTTGCTGCCGCGGAAACAGGGGAATCTTTATAACTGGCGCGTCTATCCTAGGTGGAGGCGTAAGAACACCAAGAATAACAACGAAAAACCTGATTAGGTGCGTCTTTTTGTTCCTCCAGTATCCCTCATCGTTTCGATTTTCATTGTAGTATTATCTTCTGCGAAGTTGTCGCAATCTATGGCGTTGTAAGCACCTTTAAAATCTCCTTCTATCCCAAGTCAAATCCGACGCAAAACGTCCTATTAGATCATTGGCATAGTATACTCCTCCAAACTCGACCCCATCGCCTCTGCATCCCTATACACGCGTGAAAACTACTTCACTGGATATGCCCTCTTCTGGGGCGGTCTCACCGTAGGCGCATGCAATCTACTCTGTGGCGTCTGCGTAGGCATCACAGGGTCCACTGCTGCGCTCGCAGACGCCGCAAATCCGGATCTGTTTGTGAAGATTTTGGTTGTCGAGGTGTTTGGTAGCATTTTGGGTCTTTTCGGATTGATTGGTGCGCTTTTTTTTATTCGTCAAAGGGTTTTCGTAGTGCTGACATGTCCTCCATTCAGTTGGTCTGTTGATAATTGGTTCAGCGGGGAACTTTGCAGCCGCTCCGAATATGCAGTCCGCCAGCTAAACAGTGATTTCACCTTTCGTACGCTGACGAAATACGCCTTTCTACGAGATGAGATTGTTTGTTACTTGTTGCAATTTATCAGGCAGACTCCTCCATCTTAGTAAATTATTTGTTATAAACAAAACCTTAATACGACACATTTACGACAATCCGTTCCAAGTACATACACGTCCCTAACAAGTACACGTCCCGAATATGATGTACGAAATAAATCAGAAAGCAACAATACCCTACATACGCCGCCGATTACGAATACTTACTTAGCATGATCACTAAAAATGTTCTTATGCTCAAATCCGGACACTTCACTTCTTCTGCTGTGGTTCGTCGAAAGGGTTCTCAGTATACTCCAATCCGTCGTCATCATCAACGTCGTCCACCACATATCCCTTGGTCGCCGGTTTTTGTGCATCTGACGCACCAACACCAGGAGTCACCTCCCCACCTGAAGTGCTCTCATCGCGTATGAGACTGATGGGTTTCTTAGGTAACAAGCCAAACTTTCCGCCATCAATTGGTTGAGGACTACTTGGACCAGCTGAAGGTAAGGCCTTGTTCTGCTGGGTTGGAAAAGCGGCGGTGGCAGTGGTAATGATTGGGCTGTTACTCTTAGGAGGGGGTGAAGTGGAAGTTGAGTGTGGTCGGGGTGAGGTTGGTTGACCTGTAGCTGGGTAGGAATTCGGATTGTACTGAGTTGGTAGATTCGGATGCGGAGGGCCGTGGTAAGCTGGGTCAGAGATCCAATACTGCTGACTTGGAGCTTGAGAAGACCTGAATTGAAGATGGGAATGCCATGACGACAATCTTCAACCGCACGATAGGGAAATTTACACACCTTCCTTGCTCGAATTCTTGTATCTTTGTTTTTACTTTTTGAAAGAAGCTTCCGAACGTCTTCTTCCCACCTAGGTTAAAACACAATCATAACTCTTGGCAAAGTGCACAGCCCAAAAAAACATACTCTCCGCAATTTTATTGAACTGATCCTGTAACTCTGCACCCTGGCTGTTTTGTCGCTGCGGAGGTTGCGCCGGATACGATGGTTGACCAGGGGGGCCCTGGTAACTTTGCGCTCCAGGTCCGCTGCCAGGTGGGGCCCCCTGTAGCTGCGCTGCAGTTCGACGAGAAAATTTTTGTTGGTCGTGTAGTAAAAGCTGTCGAGCAAATTGTTCATCTAGCTCTTCCTGGGACTAGATTAAATGAATACACAGGTCTTCTGGAACGAAAAGTAAAGAAACGCACCAGGCCAGGACCTTCTTGTCGTTCTTGCGGTTGGGTCTCAGGCTTATAATCAGGATCGCTCATAAGAAGTAAAGTATCAACTGCACGATCTTCATTCCAGTTTACGGATTCGAGAACACTTTGTCTGTCATTATTCTGAATCAGCAAGACCTTTAAAATATTTGCATCTGCTTACAATATTGCATCGTCATAATCTGGAAACATGGCGCGCAGAGAAACAACTCTTGGGTCGACCGGAGATTCGCGTTGAGTAGCGGTTGCCTGCGATGAAGGTGCTTGCGTGACTGCCTCCGAAGTCGAAGAGGATGCATCAGTCGCCACCGTTGGCGACGGAGGAGTAGAAATGGCTGCAGATTCTGCAGGCTCAGGGGCACCTGTTGTAGTTTCCGTAACTACGTTCGCCATGGTAGTAGTTGTAGTAAAGGTTTGGCGAACTGCGCAGTGCACAGGCAGATACTAGATAGCGATTATCATCACGTGTCTCATTTATGAACGCGACTGTCACTACGACCACCATGATGACGGTCGAAAATCTGCCGGAGATGGGCAGGTACGTCCGCCAAATTGTCGACAACTCTTTTGAAGAGGGGCAGTTTGAAAGCGGGGTCGCCATGCTCGACCTATTGCGTTCTTCAGACCATAAGCCATCCGTGTGAGTTATAATCGCAGTGACCGTGTCTTCAGAGCTAATGTGAGCTTAGAATACATATTCTTCATTTAATATTTATTGCCCTTCAGCCAGTACAAGAGACCCAGCTGAACGAAGAAGAAAAAGAAATTGATCGAAAGACTCTCCTTCTACAATCCCCTCGCAAAATGATAAAGCATTCAAAAGCTTCTTTGATTCTCTCCGCCTCCGCTGTCATAGCAGCACAACAACTTCTCATGTCTCTAATAGTTACCAATCCTCCACAAGCTATTGTTATCGCTCTCCCATGTTTGCCAGAGACGAAGAACGAACCTCTGATGGAATTCCCATTTAGCGAGAGCATGATATTCGACCAGGCTGTAGCTATCAAATATTCCAAAAATTGCTGGGAAATCTTGAAATCTAGCTTCAAGGCGCGCACCAAGCATTTGTTGAACACTCCAAAGGCAAAAGGAAAGCAGTCTTCTCGTATCCGATTTACCGAACCCTCTTTCGCTGATCTCGACGAGGAGAATATAAAGGTCGTCGCAGACGACTCGTGGTTTCTCTTGGAGTGGCTAGTTATGCTCTTTGAGAAGGATGCAGACGTAAGAGAGGGGCAGAATCACCGTAAGTCGTTATCCAGTTCCAATTCCAGGTTGCGATGTTCATGCATTTATCAAGAGAGATATTCATCCTCCCTCTTGAAACAACTGCCACCACCTCCGATAGGTTCCTCCGCGCGTTGGGACGCGTCTGAGCCCCTCAGAGTGGTTTTTTACGCGTTTCAACAAGAAGACATCAGGCGACAACGCTCAGGCATGCGTCTTCTCATACTTGTAAATCTTCTCTCTTCTTGAATATCAAGATATACTCATTCAAGACACCAGCTCATTGAATTGACTCAAACACCCCATCTCAATCTCTCCTCCTTCGCATCATCCGTTCTTGCCCAACTCAACACTGTAAACCCGACCGCATCATCTCAATTCACGACCCTTTTCAATCACCTCTCTACGACACCAGCTGCACTCTCCTTCAAACTTGCTCTCTGCAAAAAAATGATCGAAGACGCGTCAGACGTGTCGCCTTCATCGCCTTCCGGCCGTTCTTTTCCCAATGGTGGCCCGACAGAATATGTAAACTCAAGACGTGGCGCCAGCTCGATCTCTCAGAGCGTGACTTCGAAAAAACCTCGGGCACAACCGCGAGCGAGGGTGAAAACTGAGAGCTCAGTCATGTCGCTCGATGGAAATACCATTGCAAGCTTTACGACAAACCCTGTTTTATCGCGTACACCTTTGAACCTCACTGCTACTTCCAAGGAAATAAACGATACTACGAATGCGAATATTAATCCGCTACCTGCTGTATCGCCTACTTATGTTGCACGTCTCCTTTCGCATGCAGAGTTTGTGCACCTATTGAAAACGACGTTCCCTTTCTCATGCTCTCAACAACGCAGAACGCCTCAACTCGGTCAACATCTTGCAAACAAACCCTGGGCAACACACTCCCTTCTTACACGTGTAAAATTTGAACTTTCACTTGCTTATGTCCTTGTGCAGGTGCATAGGCGTGAGATGGCTGACCAACACGGCCTGTTGCCAAGGAAGAGATCAGGTGGATTAGCCAACCTCGATAGTCCTGATGCTGCTTTCGCGAAGTCTGTTGATGATGGTTCGTTCGCTGCTCTCGTGGATGAAATTTTTGCATCGGAGGGAGGAAATGAAGATGAAGAGAGGTTATTGTTCAAGGATGTGCTTAAAGGTGTTGCTGGTCTTCCTCTGGCTGAAGACGCCGACGGCGGAATGGCAATACCATAGGAAACGGAACGGACTACTTATAACACGCCTTTACATAGTAGCAGCATGATACATAGTAGGCCTAGTACTTCCTCTTTGTCTGTCTTCCCTCTTTGTCATCAGATGCTTTCCGTTTACCATGCCCGGCTTGAGCACCTTTTGAGTTTCTTCAGCCAACAGTTCGCCAAGCCTCTTCAGATGGGTATGTAATATCCGTTTCTCGCCCACCCTGAGGATAAGTGCATTGCGCTTGTTGGCCGAGAAAGTTGACAAGGAGGACATGATCGTGTGTTCGTCTTCCTGTGTATTTGTTGGAGGAACGAAAATAAGTATAGTGGACGTCATCAGAACTCAGAACTGGAAAACTAACATCCAGAGTCGTAGCGTACTCCTCCAATCTCTGCTCTAAGACTTTTTTCATCACCTTCAGTGTCATCAGCTCAGCTTTCGGTCTCGGAGGCTTCCCCTTAGCCTTTGATCGGTCCCATTCAGAGTCGAAGAGGATCAGCCTAGTGAAGGAAACGAAAGCCGGTGGAAATTCCAAGCAAGAGGTAGATTTTGTTGAAGGGTCAATGTCTAATTCGAATACGCTATTAAAGTGTCGTTTAATGGGGCTGAATAACGAAACAAATGAAAACATACTCATCACCGCCCTCTTCCAACCACCAATCAATCCTCTCATGCACGTAATTTTCTTGCACAGAATCTGGACGTGTTTCAAGAGCTTGCTTTACGACAATGTCTGCGCGAATTTCCACGATGTCACCTGGGTTTCCTCGCACATTCTCGCCATATAAGTGTGCAGGCAGGGCTACATAGTCGACATAGCCAAAACCACACAGCAAGGCCGAGTTAGGCGGATCGCCATATGTGTTCCACTAATTTTGTTGTTCGGATAAAATGATCAAAGGAGGAGAGGTGTATGCGACATACAATTTGTTCACCCGCTTTTATTGGCCTTAAAGAAATCATTTTGAGGCAGTCCGGTTCACAGAAAAGCTTAACCTGGTGGGTATTTACATCGTACGGTGTCAGCATGACTCTTGTATACGGAAGCAAAGCGACATCACATTATTTTCTTTGAATCGCCCATTCAACATATCCGCAAGCGGGACCAAGACGACTTCTTCGTCGTCCTTTTCATTTTCTTGCAATTGCAGATCGACAACTTCCTTCATTGTTTCTGAAATTTGGCTTTGGTCATCTTGCTGTAGGATGTTGTTGACAGTCATCGCATGGGGGTTGTCTACGCCCATGGCACTGGTTGCGCTCGTGCTGTGAACAAGTTCCGTTTCTTGGTGTTGCTGAATTACGTCGTCGAGTTCGCCTTCTTCGTAGTTAAGCGTAAAACTACGCGATAGGAGACGTGTGCCCATTGTGTGATACACACCCAATGAATAACGCGTGGGTATATCCGCAGGTTTAAAGACGTCTGGGCGACTCTAAAACGAACTCAAGTTGTGTTGACAAGGAGGACCGAAAAACATGCCTGTAAAACGGGAACGATTTTCTCTCTATAATCGCTTTCGGCACTGTCTTTGCCTATTCTGTCTGAGAGCAAAGCGTATCAGAAGTACGTCTTGCGTCAACCAAGCTGCATGGAGAACCAGCTACCACAGCGGTACCCTTCAATTCTACAAGATCCTCTTCATCCCAGAACATCGGGTTGTCAAATTTGTCTGGCATTATGTCTGTGATAGAGAAAGTTATTTAGACGAAAAATCATCAAAGGAACAAACTCACCAAAGTATTTTGACCATGTTGACTCTGAGCCCAAAGCAGCCTCCCACATCAAACATAAGATGATACCGCTCCATCCTTCGTCTAGCCTTGCACTTTTCCATGCATGGATGCCAAATTTAGAAGGAAGTGCGCTAGTTCTGGTACCCAAGACGAGTGACCGAGGGATCGAGAATAAAGTGTACCCTTCCTAGGACCTTCAAGAAAATGACGCGCCACGACGAAAGCAAGACTCACAGGAACGTCTTTGAGCGCTATGGCTCCTCGTCCGCCTTCTGAAATGGGAAAATTGACAATATCTATTGCGGATCTGTCCACATAGCCCTGGTGCGATTGAAACCAGGTGAAAAATGTTTCCATGTCAGCGTCAAAGTGACCAAACGTGCGCGTGACAATTTATAATGCTCTTCCTCGTCGCTTTATAGGCAACTGATGAACACTAATGCAATTACTTGTGTCCAGGTGATTTTCCTCAAAACACACATGATGCGCGCAATAGATTTATGATAACGAACAGAGTCAATTGGTGGGGATATGCGGCCGAAGCAAAGACTGCAAGTACGAAGAACGAACACGCGAACAAGTGGACAACAGAGTGTCCATTGGCAGAATCCTGCCGGGTGCGTTGGAACGGCTAGGGGACTGGATAGATGCAAATACACAAATTGCTCCCTGCTTCTGGTAAATTGGGAGTAAAATCATGCGGCCAAATTCCCCGATTCGTATAAGAGCGATTCCAATCAAATTTGTTGATCTCTCTGCGATATCCATCTCGATTCCACCATGTCCGTGTTTTCTGGTCTCAATAAGCTCAAAGACGCCCTGGATGATGCCATTCACGATGACCAAAAGGACACGACCAAGGCCGAGATCCATGGGGAAGCAAGGAAAGAACAGAAGAAGAGCGGTTTGACCGACAGGGTGAGTCCTCGTTCGAGAGATCAATGGCTGGACATTGATTTTGTAAGTACGGATCGATGATCGTAGATTAAAGACGCCTTAGATGGCGATGACGAGGAACGAAAGAAGCGAGAGGAGCTCTTGAGGCTCCAGATCGAGAAGGAGAAGGCAGAGGCCATGGAGAGAGTCAAGGATGAACGTGGCCTCACTGGCAAGGTAACCCTGAAGCTTATCTGAAAGCAAAATTGTCTCTGAAATTGCATATGTAGATCCAGGACCTCCTCGATCACGGAGAAGCCAGGAAGAAGCAAGAAGAGGCCGAGTTCGAACGAATCGATGCAAAAGCCAAAGACGAGAGGGACAAGCAGTTGGGTTTCCGTGGAAAGGTTTGTCCACTCAGTACCACAAAATTGCGTATATTAGTTACAATATATCGCACAGATCCTCGATGTTCTGGATGGTCCGGACACCCGACCTGCAGGGTCAAAACCTGCGTCCGAGAATGGTCTTAAGGATCGGGTGAGGCATGATTTAAGCTTGGAGTGACTCGGCGTTGACTCTATATCCGCCCTCAG
>Ga0307514_10003255_pt1 | contig 15837 bp, 12 predicted proteins | sample 16_EM_MG_FD_203088 | JGI IMG/M metagenome (GOLD analysis project Ga0307514, IMG submission 203088) | Populus trichocarpa ectomycorrhiza microbial communities from riparian zone in the Pacific Northwest, United States - 16_EM | ecosystem: Host-associated > Plants > Roots > Unclassified | place...
CGTGGCGGGCTACAACCTCGACATCTTCGACAACCAGAGCGAGAAGCCGTACACCGCGGACGGCAGCGTGAACCTCGCGCACTTGCTGATCGGCGCCGAGGGCACGCTGGCCTACACGAAGAGCCTCACGCTCAAGCTCGCGCCGCTGCCACGCGCCAAGGTGCTGGGCATCGTGAACTTTCCGACCTTCCATGCGGCCATGGATGCCGCGCAGCACATCGTGAAGCTGGGCCCCACGGCGGTGGAACTGGTCGACCGCACGATGATCGAGCTGAGCCTGGCCAACCCGGCCTTCAAGCCCACGGTGGAAACTGCGCTGATCGGCAAGCCCGCGGCCATCCTGCTGGTCGAGTTTGCCGGCACCGAAAAGGCCGCGCTGCTGCCGCAACTGAAGCAGCTGGTCGAGCTGATGGGCGACCTCGGCCTGCCTGGCAGCGTGGTCGAAATGCCCGACGACGCCCGCCAGAAGAACCTGTGGGAAGTGCGCAAGGCCGGCCTCAACATCATGATGAGCCTGAAGGGCGACGGCAAACCCGTGAGCTTCATCGAGGACTGCGCCGTGCCGCTCGAGCACCTGGCCGAATACACCGATGCATTGACCGAAGTGTTTGCGAGGTACGGCAGCCGCGGCACCTGGTATGCGCATGCCTCGGTCGGCACGCTGCATGTGCGGCCGATCCTGGACATGCGCGCCGACGGCGGCGCCAAGATGCGCGCCATTGCGGAAGAGGCCTCCGTGCTGGTGCGCAAGTACAAGGGCGCCTTCAGCGGCGAGCATGGCGACGGCCTGTGCCGCGGCGAATGGATCGAGTGGCAGTTCGGCCCGGTCCTCAACGAGGCGTTCCGCGCCATCAAGCAGAAGCTCGATCCGGCCAACCTGTTCAACCCCGGCAAGATCGTCGACCCGCCGCGCATGGACGACGGCTCGCTGTTCCGCTTTGCGCCGCCCACGGCGCCCAGGCCCTACCGGCGCATCGAACTCAAGCCCGTGCTCGACTGGTCGGCCTGGAACGTCAACGCCGACCCGGTGACCGAGAAGATCACGGCGCCCGGCACCGGCGGCGACAGCACCGGCGGCCTCGCCAAGGCCGTGGAGATGTGCAACAACAACGGCCACTGCCGCAAGTTCGACGCCGGCACCATGTGCCCGAGCTACCGCGTGACGCGCGACGAGCAGCACCTGACGCGCGGGCGCGCCAACACCCTGCGGCTCGCTCTCTCGGGCCAGCTCGGCGCCGATGCCTTCACCAGCGAAGAGATGCACGAGACCATGGACCTGTGCGTTGGCTGCAAGGGCTGCAGGCGCGATTGCCCGACCGGCGTCGACATGGCGAAGATGAAGATCGAGTTCCTCGACCACTACAAGAAGCGCCACGGCCACACGCTCAAGGACAGGCTGGTGGCCCACATGCCCGACTATGCGCACCGCGCGAGCCGCGTGCCATGGCTCATGAACCTGCGCAACACCGTGCCCGGCGCGGCCTGGCTGGGCGAGAAGCTGCTGGGCTTTTCGGCACGGCGGTCGCTGCCCGAATGGCGTTCCGACACCTTCTGGCGCGCCAAGGCCGACCTGCACGGCATGTTCGCCAGCCGCGAGGCCGTGCTGTCGGTGCAGGCGAACGGCGGCCGCGCCGCGGTGCTTTTCGTCGACACCTTCAACGGCACCTTCGAAAGCGAGAACGCGCTGGCGGCGGCACGCGTGCTCAAGGCCGCGGGCTACACGCTGCACACGGTCGAGAAGAGCGGCGGGCACCACTGCTGCGGCCGCACCTTCCTGGCCAGCGGCATGGTGGGCGAAGCCAAGCGCCGCGCCGAGGCGCTGATCGATGCGCTGCGGCCCCTCGCCGAAGCCGGCATTGCCATCGTCGGGCTCGAGCCTTCATGCTTGCTCACGCTGCGCGACGAGACCCTGGTTATGGGCTTCGGCAAGAAGGCCGAAACCGTGGCCAGGCAGGCGCTGCTGTTCGAGGAGTTCATTGCGCGCGAGCTGAAGGCCGGCCGCTTCAAACTCGCGCTCACGCCCGCCACGGCGCCGATCCTGCTGCACGGCCATTGCCACCAGAAGGCCTTCGGCGCGGTCAGCCCGATATTGGAAGTGCTGCGGCTCATTCCCGGCGCCGAGCCCGAGCTGATCGAAAGCTCCTGCTGCGGCATGGCGGGCAGCTTCGGCTACGAGGCGCGCCACATCGACGTCTCGATGCAGATGGCCGAGGCCAGCCTGCTGCCGGCGATCCGCGCCAGGCCCGACGCCATCGTGGTGGCCGACGGCACCAGTTGCCGCCATCAGATCGGGGATGGCGCGCAGCGCGAGGCGGTGCATGTGGCGGTGCTGCTGGAGCGGCACCTCGTGCAGCCAACCCTGCCGACCGAGCAGGCTTAGCGGCTGGCACAAAATGGCGTGATGAATGCAGCATCGAGCAGCAGCAGCGAAATCATCGAGCCAGGCTTTGCCTTGTTCGAAACCGCGATAGGCACCTGCGCGGTGGCCTGGGGGCCGCGCGGGCTCGTCGGCGTGCAACTGCCGGAAGAAAACGGCGAAGCCGCCACGCGGGCGCGCATGCGGCGCCGCTTTGCGAACCTGAATGAGGCCGAGCCGCCTGAAAGCGCGCAGCGCGCGATCACAGCCATCCAGGGCTTGTTGCAAGGCGCTTCCGACGACCTGGGCGACATCGTGCTCGACATGAGCGCCGTATCGGAATTCCACCAGCGCATCTACGCGATTGCGCGGCGCATTCCGCCCGGCCAGACGCGCACCTATGGCGAAATCGCGGCCGAACTCGGCGACAAGGGCCTGTCGCGCGCGGTGGGCCAGGCCATGGGCCACAACCCGTTCGCGCCGGTGGTGCCGTGCCACCGGGTGCTGGCCGCGGGCAACAAGCCCGGTGGTTTTTCGGCGGGCGGCGGCGCGCTGACGAAGCTGCGCATGCTCGACATCGAAGGCGCGCGGCCGAACGGGATGGCTTCGCTTTTCTAGCAGCCTCCGGAGGCGGTCACGCCGCCGCAACTGGCAGCCGGTGCAGCCCCGCAATGCGCGAGGCAAAAATGATTCCCGCCTGCAACACGAAACCCGCCAGCGCGAGCAGCAGGCAGGCCGGCTCTCCCCACGCGGCGCCCACAACGCCGCCCAGCGCGGCACCGATCGGCCGGGCGCCCGCATTGATCGTGAGGAACACCGCCGACACCCGGCCCAGCATCGCCGACGCCGTAACGCTCTGCCGCAAGGTGGTGGTGGTGATGGTCCATACCATCGGCCCGGCGCCGAAGAGAAAGAACGACAGCGCGGCCAGCGATGCGGCCGGCACCACCAGCGTGGCCGCCATGGCCGCCGCGGCCACGACCGCCACGGCAGGACCGACCTGGATCGCACGGCCGAATGGCAACCGCGCCACCACGCGCGATGTCAGCAGTGCGCCCGCCACCATGCCCGCGCCGTACATCGCCAGCGTGAAGCCGACCCCCTGCGCGCCAAGGCCCAGAACCCGCACCGCATACGGCACGTAGCCGGCCTGCAGCACGAACCACGAGATGTTGAAGACCGCGCCGGTCATCAGCATGGGCCGCAGCAACCCGTGCCGCCAGACAAAGCGCGCGCCGTCGCGCACATCGAGCAGCGGATGGCGCCGCGATGCAGCCGGGCGCGGCGCTTCGGCCAGGCGCAGCAGCAGGCCCACCGCCGTGACCGAGAGCACGGCCGCCAGCGCGAAGGCCGTCGAAGCGCCCGCCCACGCGACCAGCGCGCCCGCCAGCGCAGGCCCGGCCGTGAACGCCGCGCTGCGCGCAAGCTCCAGCCGGCCGTTGGCGGCCGCCAATGCATCGCGCGGCACGAGTGCCGGCATCAGCGCAGGCGCCGCGACGCTGAAGCCCACGGTGCCGACTGCGCCCAGGAACCCGAGCACCGCGAGCCAGCCGATGCCGAGTTTCGACGCCAGCACCATGGCCAGCAGCATCAGCAGCGAGACGGCGCGCAGCCCCTCGGACGCAACCATCAGCCGCCGCCGCGACATGCGATCGGCCAGCACGCCCAGCGGCATCGACAGCAGCAGAAAAGGCAGCGTCTGAATGGCGGCGAGAAAGCCGATCTCGCCCGGCCCCGCACCGAGCATGAGCACCGCGACCAGCGGCACCGCTGCAAGGCTCAGCTGCTCGGCGGACTGCGCCGCGAGGTTGGACCACGCAAGGCAGAGAAAGGGACGGGGAAGAGCGGCGTTCATCGGCAAGGAGCTTCATGTGGGAGGAAGCCCCCATGCTGCGGCCGCGCGCCGCCCCACGCTGGCCGTTTACGGACCTGCGAGCGTCATCGCGCCTTGCGAGTCCGAGACCATCATTTCCTCGAACCATTGCGCGACGCATGCGGCTTCGGGTGTGGCGTCGGGCGCCAGGCCGTAGTAGTAGCGGTTCAGCGCCATGCGCAGCGCCGGGAGCGGCGACTGCAGCCGGCCCGAGGCCAGGTCGTGCGCCACCAGCGAGGTCGGCGCCAGCGCGATGCCCAGCCCGTCGACCGCGGCCTGCAGCACGAAGTGCAGGTGGTCGAACAGCAGCCGCCCCGCCGGCTTGGCACGCGGTGCGCCGACATGCTTCTTCCAGGCGTCCCAGTCTTCCTTGCGCGTGCGGGCCGACAGCTGCACGTGCGAGGCCAGCATGCGCAGGTCCGCGAGCGGATGCACCTTGAACAGCGCCGGCGCGCCGACCACCAGCACTTCGTCTTCGAGGAAGGGGCGCACCTCGATCGAAGGCGGCCAACCCTCGAGCCCGCGGCGCACCGCGATGTCGAAGCTGCCCGCGGCCTGCTCGGGCATGACCGTGCTCGTGACTACCTGCGGTTCGATCTCGGGGTAGCGCTCGACGAACGAAGGCAGGCGCGGAATGAGCCACCGCACCGCGAAGGAAGGCCGCACGTTGATCCTCACGGCACGGACCGGCCCCTGGGCCTGCAGCGCACGCGCCGCCGCATGGATCTGTTCGATGGCCGGGCCCGCCTCGGCAAAGAACTGCTGTCCTTCCGTGGTCAGGGCGACCTGGCGGATGCGGCGCTCGAACAGCGCGACGCCCAGGCATTCTTCGAGACTCTTGATCTGCCGGCTCACCGCGCTGTGCGTCACATGAAGCTCGATGGCCGCGCGCGTGAAGCTCTGGTGGCGGGCCGCGGCGACGAAGGCGCGCACGGCATTGAGGGGCGGTTCTCGCAGCGGCATGCGTGCAATTTTCTCACGCATGGCGGGCGTTAATGTCGTTTGTCTGCATGCCGTGCCACGGCGCACCATGCGGGCTCGATGCTTCGCACCACGCCCGCTTCAGCTCCCGCTGCCACCGACCTGAACTCCCGCCACGCAGCCATTGCGCTCGGGCTTTCGCTGCCGGCCGACGTGGTGCTCTACCTGTTGCTACCGATGTACGCCGGGCAGTTCGGCGTGACGCTGGCGGAGGCCGGCATGCTGCTCGCGGCCAATCGGCTCGTGCGCATCGCGGGCTACGGCGCGGTGGCGCGCTTCTATGCGCGCAACGGCGACCGGCTCACCTGCACCATCGCCGTGGTGGCGGCCGCGTTCTGCGGGCTCGGCTACGCCACGCTCTCGGGCTTCTGGGCGCTGCTGCCGCTGCGGCTCGTGTGGGGCCTGTGTTTTGCCGCGCTCAATCTGTCGACGCAGTCGCTGGCCACGGCCGAGCTGCTGGGTGCGGCACGCCGCAGCGGGCGTTCGCGTGCGCTCATCGCGATCGGGCCGGTGCTGGCGCTGCCGCTGGGCGCGCTGCTGGCGCTGTGGGCCGGTCCGCGCATCATCTTCTTCATTCTTGCCGTGTTCTCGCTGACGGCGGTGCTGGCCGCAAGGCGGCTGCCTTCAGTGCCGCATGGCGAGGGACCACGACGCGCGCGCCGCTTCAAGCGGCCCAACAGCCTCGATGCCTGGTCGTTCATGGAAGGGCTGACGCTCGACGGGCTCTTCATCATCGGCCTGTCCTATCTGGGCAAGGACCTGTTGCCGGGCGGCGCGGTGGTCATGGCCGGTTCGCTGATGGCGCTGCGCTACCTGGCGGAAATCCTGCTGAGCCCGGTCGGCGGCCACCTGGCGGAGCGCTTCGGCGCCGAGCGGCTGCTGGTGAGTCTCTCGCTCGTGACGGCGATGGCGCTGGTCGGCTTCGGCCTGGGCTGGCTGTGGAGCTGCGCGGCATCGATCGTGGTCCTGCGCGCCTTGCAGCTGCCCTTGCTGCCGCCCATCGTGGCGCGCCGCACGCCGGGGCCGGAGCGCATGCACGCGCTGGCTGCGCGCGCGGTATGGCGCGACATCGGCGCCGGCATCGGGCCGCTGCTGGCCGGGCTCCTGCTGCCGGTCGTGGCATCGTCGTGGCTCTACGGCATCTGCGCGCTGCTGCTGGCCGCGGCGGCACTGGCCTGCGGCAGAAACCCGTCAACCCCGGCAGACACAAAACAAGGAGCGACTCCATGACCCATGCCATCGACACCATCGAGCAACTCGAAGCGCTGTTCGGCCAAGCCGGCGAGACCTCGCTCAAGAAGGAGGTGCCCTGGCTGCACCCGAGCTACCAGGCGCTGATTGCCGCTTCGCCCTTTGCCGTGCTGGCCACCGCCGGACCCGGCGGCCTCGACGCCTCGCCGCGTGGCGACCCGCCCGGTTTCGTGGCGGTGCAGGACGAGAAGACGCTGCTGCTGCCCGAGCGCCGCGGCAACAACCGCATCGACAGCCTGCGCAACATCGTGGCCGATCCGCGCGTGGCGCTGCTGTTCCTGATTCCCGGCGTGGGCGAAACCTTGCGCGTGAACGGCAGGGCGCGCATCACGATCGAGCCCGCTCTCATGGAGCGCTTCGTGATGGAGGGCAAGCTGCCGCAGTGCGTGATCGAGATCCGCGTGGAGTCCGTTTTCTTCCAGTGCGCCCGCGCCATCCAGCGCTCGAAGCTGTGGGCGCCGCTGCCGGCGCAGATGGAGCGCGAGGTGCCCACGCCCGGCGCCATCCTGTCGGCGCTGACCGATGCCGCCTTCGATGGCGAGACCTACGACCGCGAGCTGCCGGCGCGGCAGCGTTCTACCTTGTATTGAGCAGCGCCCCGCGGCTCGTCAGGGCTGTGGCGATGCCTGTTGTTGTTGCTGCTGCTGCTGCGCCCTCATGATCTGGTGCCGTTGCCAGTAGCGGCCGACCGCGCCCTTGAAGTTTTCCTTCTGCTTGCCGAGGCCGCCCACCTTGACCTTGGTGGTGCGCGCACCGAGCATGCCCTTGTCGTGGTGCGTGACGACCAGAAAGTCGCCGAAGGCGTTGTCCTGGAACGTCAGGTCCTTGACCTCATCCCATGCGATCGTCGAGCCGCCATCCACGCTCTGGCGCAGGCCCGCATGGCTCACCTCGATGCTCTCGCCGTTCTTCAGCGCGAACGCGACCGGCGGAAAGTGGCGCAGCACCACCGCGCGCTCCTCTTCGGTGGCCGGCTCGTAGCGGTAGGCGAGGCTCAGTTCGTGGTTCTGGACGAAGCGCTGCTCGTAGTCGCTCCACAGGCGCTGCTCGATGGCCGCGGCGGTCTCGATGTCGTCGGCCCACGAGGCCTCTGGCGCGGTCGCGACGATGGTGCCGTAGGCGCTTTCGGGCACGTGGTGGCCTACGTTGCGCATGCGTTCGAGCAGCGGCGGATGGCTGTCGTAGGGATGCGGTACATCGGCGGTCTTCATGCTTTCGACGAATGCGTCGGAGTTGGCATAGGGCGGCAGGCCGGCGGCCACGAAGCCGGCGATGCCGAGCGCGCCATCGTGCTGGTGGTCCTGCGCAAAGAGCCTGCGCTCGACGTCGTTGCGGTAGCTGGCGTAGGCCGAAATCTTGATCAGCGACTGCACGATGGCGCCCGGCGCGGTAAGGCTCGCGGCAACGCGGTCGGCCTTGTATTCGCGCTCCCGGCTGTCGCGCGCCAGGGCAAACGCAAAGATCATGCGGTAGAGGCGCAGCAGGTAGTGCGCCACGATGCTCAGGCCGCCGTCGCGCATCTTCCAGGTGTACTGGTCGAACTGCAGCAGCTTGGGGCCGAGCGCAGCGCTGCTGCGGGTGTCGCCGCCGCCCAGGTGGGCCAGTTCGTGCGCCAGCACCGCATCGGCCTCGGACTGGTCGAGCACGCGCAGCAGCGGAATGCTGACGAACAGCGTGCGGCCTTGCAGCGTGCGTCCGCCCACCTCGCAGGGCGCCTCGGTGACGAAGAAGTTGGTGTCGATGCCGGCCACGATCTGGTCGGGCGGCGCGGTCTTCACGCGCGCGGCCAGCTGGCGGATGCGCTCCCACAGGCGCGGCGCATCGGCCTCGGCGACCACTTCGCCTTCGATCTCGTTGCCGAAGGGCAGCTGCTTGAACAGCGTGTAGATCGCATAGAACACGGCCACCGCGGCCGCAATGCCCGCGATGATGATCAGCTTGACGTAGTAGCTCTGCCAGAAGTAAGCCGTGAGCCAGAACGACAGCCACACCAGCATCGCGCTCTGCAGCGCGACCTCGAACGCGCTCGACACCGTCATGAGCCGCCAGCCCGCGACGAAGCTCGCATAGCGCAGGCCGCGGTTGGCAAAGGCCAGTGCGCCGAGCACCAGCGCCGCGGCGAGCAGCGCCGCGCCGAGCACCAGTGTCCAGATGGCGGCACGGTCGGCCCAGTGGAACTGCCAGTGCATCGAGTAGGGGCTGCACACCTTGTCGTGGAAATTCTTGTCCTCGGGCGCGGTCGCGCTGCAGGCCTTGGAGAGCGGATGGCTGCGGTAGAACTCGGAGGCCTGCGCCTTGTCGCCGGCGGACAGGCGTGTGTCCGAAGCGATGCGCGTCTCGATCGCCTGCAGGAATTCGGCGTCCTCCGAACGCAGTGCGTATTCGGTGAAGACCAGCGTCGCCGCCGGAATCGCGAAGAGCGACACCAGGGTCAAAAGAAAGACGCGAAAGAGGTCGGCATGGATCGTTCGGGCGAGGGCCATAAGGTGCTGCTCCTGGAAGCGATGTTGTGATTCGTTGTGTGGAACTGTCCGGGAATCGATAGCGTAGCGGCCGTTTGCCTCGTTGCGTATGCCGGACATCGTTCATTGCGAATGGCGTGAATACGAAGGTCGTACTCTTTGCACAGAATTAGCAACGCCCGGGCGGCGACCCCACGCCTGCACCGGTTGCCGCGCTTGGCGACAATCGATCCGATGCGTTCTTCTCCCTTCTTCAAGATGGCCCTGCTGCTGGGCCTGCTCTCCGCCATCGGCCCCTTCGCCATCGACATGTACCTGCCGGCGCTGCCGGCCATCGGCCAGACGCTGCGCGCCGACATCGGCGCGGTGCAGATGAGCCTCACGGCGTTCTTTCTTTCGCTGGGCGCGGGGCAGCTGCTGTACGGGCCGGTCTCGGACATGGTCGGGCGCAAGCCGCCGCTCTATGCCGGGCTGGTGCTGTTCGCGCTTGCGAGCGTGGGCTGCGCGCTGGCCACCGACATCCACACGCTGATCGCGCTGCGCTTCGTGCAGGGCCTGGGCGCGGCGGCCGGCATGGCAATTCCGCGCGCGGTGGTGCGCGACCTGCACACCGGCACCGATGCCGCGCGGCTCATGTCGCTCCTGATCCTGGTGTTCAGCGTGTCGCCGATCCTTGCGCCGCTGGTGGGCAGCGCCGTGATCGCGGTGGCGGGCTGGCGCGGCGTGTTCTGGGCCGTGACCATCGCCGCGGTGGCGGGCCTCGCGATGATGGTCACGCAGCTGCGCGAAACGCGACCGCCCTCGGAGCGCGTCGAGAGCAGCCTCGGCAGCGCCTTGTCGGCCTACTGGGTGCTGCTGCGCGACTGGCACTACCTCGGGCTGGTCTTCATCGGCGGCTTCGCGATGGCGGGCTTCTTCACCTACCTGGCGAATTCTTCGTTCGTGATGATCGACCACTACGGCCTGTCGCCCGCGCTGTACAGCGTGGCCTTCGGCGTGAACGCAGCGGCCTTCATCGGCGCCTCGCAGCTCACGGGCTCGCTGGGCGAGCGCTTCGGGCTGGTGGGCCTGGTCAAGTTCGGCGTGGTGGCCTCGGGCATTGCGATGCTCGCCATGTTCGCGTACTTCGCGGCGGGCGGCGACAGCCTCTGGGTGCTGATCGTCCTGTACTTCATCGCCTCCGGCTTCATGGGCTTGGTGATTCCGACCACCGGCGTGCTGGCGCTGGAAATGCACGGCGCCATTGCGGGCACCGCTTCGGCGCTGCTCGGCACGCTGCAGATGCTGACCGGCGCACTGGCGATGGCGGTGGTCGGCCTCTTCACCGACGGCCGTCCGCTGCCGATGGTGACCGGCATGGCCGGCGGCGCGCTGATCGCGCTGGTGCTGACCTGGCTCACGCTGGGCAGCGTACGGTCCGAACCCACGCGCAGGACGCAACGGGCGTGAGCAGCACGGCGCACATGGAAGCCGCGGCATCCGTGGACAGCAAGGCCGCGCAGCCCATCGACGGGCTGGACCAGCCCGCGCGCCAGCGCGCAATGCTGGTGATCATTCTCGGCATCATGGTGGCCGTGCTCGACGGCACCATCGTCAACCTGGCGTTGCCGGGCATTGCGCGCGAACTGCAGGCCAGCCCGTCGCATGCCATCTGGGTGGTGAACGCCTACCAGATCGCCACCTTGGTCATGCTGCTGCCGCTCGCGTCGCTGGGCGACCTGGTCGGCTACCGGCGCGTCTACCTGGCGGGCATGGCGGTGTTCACGGTGTCTTCGATCGGCGCCACCTTTGCCGATTCGCTGGCCACGCTGATTGCCGCGCGCACCTTCCAGGGCTTGGGCGCGGCCGGCATCATGAGCGTGAACGCGGCGCTGGTGCGGCTGACCTTTCCCTCGGCGCTGCTGGGGCGCGGCATGGCGATCAACTCGATGGTGGTGGCCACGTCCTCCGTCGCCGGACCCTCGGTGGCCGCCGCCATTCTTTCGGTGGCCTCGTGGCCGTGGCTGTTTGCCATCAACGTGCCGCTGGGCGCCATCACGCTGGCGCTGGGCCTGCGGGCGCTGCCGTTCAACCGTGTGGCACCGGCGGCCGGCCTGCGCTTCTCGCCGATCGACGTGGCGCTGAACGTGCTGATGTTCTCGCTGGTGTTTCTGGGTGTCGACCGCCTGGGCGTGCGCGAGGGCAGCGTGGCGGGCGGCGGCTCGCAGGTGTCGGCCTGGCTCATCCTGCTGGCCGGCGTGGCGGTGGGCTTCGTCTATCTGCGGCGGCAGCGCACGCTGGCGGTGCCGCTGTTTCCGATCGACCTGCTGCGCATTCCGGTGTTCGCGCTTTCCATGGGTACCTCGGTGGCCGCGTTCTGCGCGCAGATGCTGGCCTACATTGCGCTGCCGTTCCTGCTGCTCGAGGTGTACGGCCGCAGCCACATCGAGGCCGGGCTGCTGATCACCGCCTGGCCGCTGGCCATCGTGGCCATGGCGCCGATCGCGGGCCGGCTGATCGGGCGCTACCCGGACGGGCTGCTCGGCGGCATCGGGCTGGGCCTGCTGGCCATCGGCCTGGCGCTGCTGGCGGCGCTGCCGGCGCATCCGGGCAATGCCGACATCGCGTGGCGCATGGCGCTGTGCGGGCTGGGCTTCGGCCTGTTCCAGTCGCCCAACAACCACACCATCGTGACGTCGCCGCCCGCGCACCGCAGCGGCGCGGCCAGCGGCATGTTGGGCACGGCGCGGCTCACGGGGCAGACGCTGGGCGCGGTGGTGCTGGCCGGCGTGTTCAGCATCTGGAGCCCGCACGGCGGCCACGGGCCGATGGTGGCGCTGGTGCTGGCGGCCTGCTGCGCGGGGCTGGCGGCGGTCTTCAGCAGCCTGCGGCTGAAGACGACAGGGCACGGTGGCTGAATAGGTTAGGGTACGCCCCTATGACGGAAGTACCTGGAACCGTGGTTTGCCCGGGCTGCGATGCGGTCTTCAGCCGCGCGCCCCTGAAGCCGCGCGAGGAGTCGCACTGCGCGCGCTGCGGCACCGAGCTCTACCGCCACCCGGGCGACCAGCAGCGCCGCATCCTGCCGCTGACGGTGGCGTCGCTGATCATGTTCGCCATTGCCAACCTGTTTCCGATCGTGGAGATGGAGCTCCAGGGCCTGCGCAGCCAGACCACGCTGGCCGGCGCGGTGCTGGTGCTGAGCCGCGAGGGCATGTCGGTAGTGGCGCTGCTGGTGCTGGCCACGACGCTTCTCTTTCCGCTGATGCAGCTGTGCATCCTGGCCTACCTGCTGGTGCCGCTGCGCCGCGAGCGCCGGCCGGCCGGCTTTGCCGTTCTGGTGCGCGCCATGCAGATGCTGCGGCCCTGGGGAATGATCGAGGTGTTCCTGCTCGGCGTGCTGGTGGCGATCGTCAAGCTGTCGAGCATGGCGAGCGTGGTGGCCGGGCCGGCGCTCTGGGCCTTCGTGGCGCTCACGGTGATGCTTACCGCCGTGCTCTCGTTCAATCCCAATGCCTTCTGGGAAATGACCTTTCGTCCGCCCGGCGAGCCCGACAGGGAGGCTGCGTGAGCGAAGCAAATCTCCAGGCCCGGGACGACGACGAAGCGCCGGTGGCAACGGCAAGCGCGCTGGGCCTCGTGGCCTGCCCGCATTGCGATGCCGTCTGGCGCAACGCCGCCGAGGGCGAGCCGTGCGGGCGCTGCGGCACGCACCTGCACACGCGCAAGCCCTACAGCCTGGACCGCACCTGGGCCTTTTTGATTGCGGCCTGCATCATGTACATACCGGCCAACCTGCTGCCGGTGATGATCACGCGCACGCTGTTCGGCGCGCAGTACGACACCATCCTGAGCGGTGTGATCTATTTCTGGGTGTCAGGCGCCTACGGGCTCGCGGCGATCATCTTCATTGCGAGCTTCCTGGTGCCGCTGTTCAAGCTCACGGTGCTGATCCTGCTTGCATGGCTGGCGCAGCGCGGCAGCAGCTGGCGCCGGCCCGAGCGGGCCAGGCTCTATCACATCATCGAGATCATCGGCCGCTGGTCGATGCTCGACGTGTTCGTGGTGTCGCTGCTTACCGGGCTGGTGCAGATCCAGGGCTTTGCGGTCATCAACGCGGGCGTGGGCATTGCGGCCTTCGGGTCGGTGGTGGTGCTGACGATGCTGGCCTCGCTGAGCTTCGACCCCAGGCTCACCTGGGACAGCAGGCAGCAGCAGCAGCAAGCCGAACGGGAACGCCGGGAGGAACCGGCACGCGACAACAGGGAACAGAAGCCAGCATGAGTGACGACGAAGCCAGACCTAACAACGATCCATCGCCCCCGCCCGGGCTTGCTCCGCCGCGCGTGGTGCGCCGGCGCGAATGGCTGCCCTCGCTGATCTGGCTGATACCCATCGTTGCCGCGCTGGTCGGCGTGATGCTGGTGGTCAGGATATTGATGCAGCGCGGGCCCGAGATCGTGCTCACCTTCAACACGGCCGAGGGCCTGGAGGCCAACAAGACAGCCGTCAAGTACAAGGACGTGCAGATCGGCACGGTGCAGAGCCTGCGGCTCGCGCGCGACCGCTCGCACGTGCGCGTGACCGTGCAGCTCAGCAAGGAGGCCGAGAGCTTCACCGCCGAGGATTCGCGCTTCTGGGTGGTGCGGCCGCGGCTCGACACCTCCGGCATCTCGGGCCTGGGCACCTTGCTGTCGGGCGCCTACATCGGCGCCGATGCGGGCGTGTCGAAGGAAACCGCGAGCGAGTTCAAGGGACTGGAGGTGCCGCCGATCGTCACGCGCGATGCCTCGGGCCAGCAGTTCCTGCTGCGCGCCACCGACGTGGGTTCGCTCGACGTGGGCTCGCCGGTGTATTTCCGGCGCATCAAGGTCGGCCAGGTGGCGGCCTATGAGCTCGACGGCGACGGCCGCGGCGTGACGCTGCGCATCTTCGTCAATGCGCCCTACGACAAGTTCGTGGGCGTCAACACGCGCTTCTGGCAGGCCAGCGGCATCGATGCGCAGCTCAGCGCCAGCGGCTTCACGCTGCGCACGCAGTCGCTCGCCACCATCCTGCTCGGCGGCATCGCGTTCCAGGCGCCCGACGACGCCATGGGTCCGCTGGCCAAGGAAAACACGGCCTTCACGCTCGCGCAGGACGAAACCGCGGCCATGAAGGAGCCCGACGGTCCTTCGCAGACGCTGCTGATGTACTTCAACCAGTCGCTGCGCGGCCTGGCGCCCGGTGCGCCGGTCGATTTCCGCGGCGTGGTGATCGGCGAGGTCAAGTCGATCGGCGTGGAGTTCGACCGCGCCGAGCGCGAGTTCCGCATGCCGGTGCTGGTGCAGGTCTACCCGGACCGGCTGCGCCGCCGCGCGGGCGAAAGCGGCGTGGAGTCGCGCGCCACCCAGCAGGAGCGGCTGCGATTCCTGGCCGAGAAGGGCCTGCGCGCGCAGTTGCGCAACGGCAACCTGCTGACCGGGCAGGTGTACGTGGCGCTCGACTTCTTTCCCAAGGCGCCGCCGGCCAGGATCGACATGGCGAAGAGCCCGATCGAGCTGCCCACCATCGCCAACAGCCTCGACGAGATCCAGTCGCAGGTGCAGGAGATCGCAAGCAAGCTCAACAAGGTGCCCTACGAGCAGATTGCGGCCGACCTGCGCACCACGCTGGCCTCGCTCAACAAGACGCTGGCCAGCACCGAGCAGGCGGTCACCCGCATCAACACCGACCTGACGCCCGAACTGGCCGCCGCCATGAAGGACGTGCGCAAGACCGTCAACAGCGCCGAACGCACGCTGGCCGACGACTCGCCGCTGCAGCAGGACATGCGCCAGACGCTGCGCGAACTCACGCGCGCCGCGGGCTCGGTGCGCGTGCTGACCGACTACCTCGAGCGGCATCCCGAATCGCTCCTGCGCGGCAAACCGGACGACAAGAAATGAAGCACAAGAAAAAGCTGTTTCCGCTTGCTGCCGCTGCAGCGCTGGCGATCCTCGCAGGCTGCGCGAGCAAGCCCGACAACTACTACACGCTGGCCAGCCCGGTGGCGGCTGCGGACGCGGCCCCATCGACCCTCGGCACCGCCGCGCCGCTCTACATCGAGCTGGCGCCGGTGGCGGTGCCCGAGCGGCTCGCGCGGCCGCAGATGGTGGTGGGCCGGCCGAACGGCAGCGTGCAGGTGGAGGTGTTCGAACAGCACCGCTGGGCCGCGTCGTTCGAGAGCGAGCTGCAGGATGCGCTGGCCAGCGGCATCGCGGCGCGGCTCGGCGCGCTCGATGTCACCAAGGGCGGCCGCCAGTCTTCGCAGCCCGTCTGGCGCATCGCGGTGCAGGTGCGCCAGTTCGACGCGGTCGATGGAGGCCGGGTGGACGCAGGCTTCAACTGGATGCTGCGGCGCTCCGACGAGCCTCGCACCATGGCATGCCAGCTGAACGTGGGCGAAGCGGTGGCGGGCGGCGGCATCGATGCGGTGGCGCAGGGCGCGCAGCGCGTCACTGCCGCGGCGGCCGCGGCCATTGCGCGCAGCGTGAATGCGGCGCGGGCGGAACCGGCAGCGACCGCGTGCCCGGCCTGATTCTTTCTCCCTCCCCCGCTGGGGGAGGGCTGGGGTGGGGACGCGACGGCGGTCATCGATGCATGGCGTCCAGTTGCAAGCTGCCCCCATCCCAACCTTCCCCCGGAGGGGGAAGTAGCAAGACAGGCATCTGCTTCTAGAAGATAGATCGGAGATCACCATGGCACAGATCGGCAAGGCCCCCTGCGACAACACGCTGATCCTGCATGGCGCAAGTGCGCAGGAGGGCGCCTGTCCCGAAGCGTCCAAACCCTGGGTGCTGGCCGCGGCCATCGTGGGCTCGAGCATGGCCTTCATCGACGGCACGGTCGTCAACGTGGCGCTGCCGGCGATCCAGGCCGACCTGCGGGCCACGGCGTTCCAGGCGCAATGGGTG
>Ga0307514_10003256_pt1 | contig 15836 bp, 15 predicted proteins | sample 16_EM_MG_FD_203088 | JGI IMG/M metagenome (GOLD analysis project Ga0307514, IMG submission 203088) | Populus trichocarpa ectomycorrhiza microbial communities from riparian zone in the Pacific Northwest, United States - 16_EM | ecosystem: Host-associated > Plants > Roots > Unclassified | place...
CCTCAGCTACATCGCCGCGACCGACACTGCGCTGCGCAACAAGCGCGAGATCCTGGTCGACTTCCGCGCCCGCACCGAACGCGCCCAGCGCTGGGCCAACGCCCACATCGGGGACTATGCAGACACCCTGGCCCGCATCGTCGGCATCCCCGCGCCGGCCGCCCGCCTGGCCTACGAACGCCGCCAGACCCGCTACCTGCCGATCGACGCCGCGCTGATCGCCGAGCAGCAGAAAACGGCCGACGTCTACTTGGACGCCGGCCTGCTCGCCAAGCGGCTGGTGGTCAGCGAAACGTTTGTCAGCGTGTGAGGCGTCGGGCGCCTGCGTTCGAGATCGGCTTGAGCACCGCGTAGGTCTCCGAATCCTGGTTTTGGCGGGTGGTGTTGCGGACCTGCGCCAGGATGTCGCCCTGGTCGTTGATGGCCAGCGTGAGCTCCACCACCCAGCCGGCGGCCTGGGTGTCCGCACTCAGCAGGCTGGTGAGCAGGGTCGGCACGCCGTCCTTCCAGATCACCGCCCTGCCGTCGCAGGAGCCAACCGGCAGGTCCAGGTTGTTGATCGCGCTGACGCTGCAGCCCTGGTACTGGGCCGTGGCCAGCAACTCCAGCTGGCCGGCCTTCCAGAGCATGGGCATTTCGGTGTCCCGGCCGAAGTCGATGTAGGAGCCGGCCGCCGTGCCGTGGTCGTTGATGTCATCGAAGATGGAACCGGTGAGACCGGACAGTGCCGACATGTCCTGCAACTGGCCGTCCTTCCAGACCATGGTGCTGTAGTAGCCGTCGCTGCCAAAGCCGAAGCCGATCACCCAGCCGTTGGCCGCCGTGCGATAGGCCTCCGGGAAGCTGACGCCGGCAGGCGCGGGCAGCACGGTGGGTGGCAGTGCGGGGTCGGTCCACAGCACCGGCTGCTGCACGCCATTCTTGTACGCCAGGCCCACCGCGTGGCCCTGGCTGTCCACGTCCAGCGCCATGCAGCCACAAGGCTCGCCGGCCGGCGCGAAGGAGGCAAAAGGCGTGATCGAACCATCGGGCCGCCACAGCACGCTGAGGCTGCGGTCGTACGCATAGGCGACCATGTAGTTGTTCTGCGCGCTGAGCCTGGCCATGTCGAACGACCACTGCTCCGGGTTCTTCAACACCTTCGCGCGGCCGTTGGTCCACAGCACCGGGTAGTACATGGACTCGTTTTTCCTGCGGCCCGCGCCCGATGCCACGCCGGCCTCGTCAATGGCCTCCGGCCAGGCATAGGCCAGCTTGCCAAACGGCGCCAGCACTTGCAGCGTGTAGGTCTGCGCGCTGGCAGACTGGGGCGCGCCCAACAGCGCAGCGGCGGCGGCAAAGCCGGCCAGGGCCGTGTTCGAAAACAATGACATCGGGAGCCTCCTTGATGTTTGAAAACAGAGGCTGCCGACGCTTGTACTACTGCGGTGCGTTGCCGGCAGCGGCGCGATCGTAGTTCGATCCAGCGCGCGGCCGACGGGGGCCCCCTAGAACCCGTGGCGGGTCGCGACAGGGCTTGATGGTGATGGCGGGTGGGCCGGTGTCAGGCCGGCAGCCGCATTGGCATCTTCTTGTGGCACTGCGGGTAGCCGGTGCAGCCCCAGAACGGGCTGCCGTCGGTGCGGCGGGCGCGTTCGGTCATCTTCTTGCCGCAGCTCACGCAGGTCGGGCGCCAGTAGTCGTTTTCGAGCGCGAGGGTCAGCAGCAGTTGCTGCTCTTCGGGCGTGCGCTGGGCGATCAGCGCGAGCAGGCGTTCGCTGTCCAGCAGGTTGATGCGGTGCTCGCGGGCGAAGGCTTCGGCTTCGGGGGTGAAGCCTGAGGTGGTGGCGAACTGGCCGCGGCGCACGTCGCGGGCGGCCATGGTGCCGCTCAGCGCCTGCAGCCGGTCCACGCCAACGCGCCGGCCGTGCCAGTGCTTGCACTGCACCACGCTGACCGGGCGGCCGGGCTGGTGACGCGAGTACAGCCAGAGGTCCACGCCGTCGTCGTCGGCATGGGACTTGGACCGGGTCTCGAAACCGGCCTGCTGGAACAAGGCCTCGACCACGGCTTCGAAACGCCGCCATTCAATGGCCTCGAAGACGGCCACGCTCCAGGCAGTCGGCCGTTCGGGCACCAGGCTGGCGGTGGCGGGCAAGGTGCCGGCGACGCGGCGCGGGCTCAGCTGGTTGCGGGTGGAAACGCTGCCTGGCGTACGCGCAGGCGCGGGAGGGCGGGCCTGCTTGGGCGGCAAGACGGAAGCCGGGGCGGGTGGCAGGGTGGACGGCGGTTCCGCGTGCCGGCTCTCCACGCCGATGCCGGGGCCGGCTTCCTCGAACAGCGAAGGTTCGACCCGGTCGCCCTCGCCGCGTTTGCGCGAGCGGCGGGGCGCGCCGTCGCCCATGCGCTGGCCGTCCCATGGGCTGACGCTGGCGCGGTGCTGGTAGCGCAGCCACAGGAAGCCCGCAACGCCCAGCGCGAGCAGCCCCCAGCCGACGGGCGCTGCGCTGGCGAAGGTCGGTGCGTAGGCTGTCTTGCCCAGCAGCAGCGGCAGCAGCGTGAACAGCAGGCCCAGGCCGGCGACGACGATGGCGGTGTCCTGCTGCCGCCTGGCGCTTCTTGCCTGTTGTCGTTTCGACGAATGCTTGCTGGCCACTGGCTTGTCCTACTGCTGCTGCGCTTGCGTGTGCGCAGCCATGATAGGGGCAGCCACTGGCCGCTGGCAGCCCCCAAAGGACGGGCCAGCGACCGCCGGACCCCGCGGCCCGACCAGTCGTTCAGAAGATTTCGGGCACGATCATCTCGTCCGGCACCGGGTTGCGCGAGTAGTCCGCATGGCGAACACGCGCGGGCAATTCGACCGGCGGGTGCGGCACCTCGCTGTAGTCGAATTGCGACAGCAGGTGGGTCATGCAGTTCAGTCTGGCCTTCTTCTTGTCCACCGCCTGCACGATCCACCAGGGCGACTCGGGGATGTGGGTGCGCTCCAGCATGACTTCCTTGGCCCGCGTGTAGGCCTCCCAGCGGCGGCGCGACTCCAGGTCCATCGGGCTCAGCTTCCACTGCTTGAGCGGGTCGTGCATGCGGCCCAGGAAGCGCAGGTGCTGCTCGTCGTCGGTGATCGAGAACCAGTACTTGATCAGCTTGATGCCCGAGCGCATCAGCATGCGCTCGAATTCGGGTGCCGAGCGGAAGAACTCTTCGTACTCGTCGTCGCTGCAAAAGCCCATCACCCGCTCGACGCCGGCGCGGTTGTACCAGCTGCGGTCGAACAGCACCATTTCGCCGGCGGCCGGCAGGTGGGCGGCATAGCGCTGGAAGTACCACTGGGTGCGCTCGCGGTCGTTGGGCGCCGGCAGGGCGACCACGCGGCAGACGCGCGGATTCAGCCGCTGCGTGATGCGCTTGATCACGCCGCCCTTGCCAGCGGCGTCGCGGCCTTCGAACAGGATCACGACCTTCTGGCCGGTGCTGGCGACCCAGTCCTGCAGCTTGACCAGCTCGCCCTGCAGCTGGAACAGGGTGCGGAAGTACTGGCGGCGTTCGTCGCGGCTGGCGTCGGTGTCGGCGGGGCGGGTGCCGTCGACGTCCAGGCTGGTGAAGCTGTCTTCGGATTCGAGCTCGAAGGCTTCGTCCAGGCTGTCCAGCATGTCGGCTTCGATGCGGCGAATCAGCTCGCCATGGTCGGATAAAGGCAGGGCCATGGGCGCTCCGTGGGTAGGATGGGGACGGCCTGGCATGCTCGGCTGCATGCGTGTCGGCACTGTGACAGGCGGCCGGGCCGTCGCGCCAGTGTGACAGCCCGGTCCGCTCGGGCACCGGCCTCGCATCGGACCGGCACCATGCGAGGCCGCCAGCGCTGCTTTTACCGATCCCAGGATTCCCGATGAACCCTCGTTACGGACCCGACGAAAAAGGCCTGATCTGCGGCTATTTGTTCGCACCTGGCCAGCCCGGCCAGCCCATCGGGCCGGACCAGGCGCTGGTCTGGCTGACCGGCAGCGACCAGGCCAGCCGCGGCGAATTCGTCTGGCTGCACTTCAGCCTGGCCGACGCGGCGGCCGAGCCCTGGCTGCGCGAGAACCTGGACCTGCGCGACGAGTTTTTCGAGGCGCTGCACCAGGGCTCGCGTTCCACGCGGCTGGAAGACGTGCAGGACCAGCTGCTGGCCGTCATCAACGACGTGGCCTACGAATTTTCGTTCGACCCTTCTCAGATCGCCACGCTGTGGCTCAACGTCGACCGCCGGCTGTTGGTCAGCGCCCGGCTGCACCCGCTGCGCTCGATCGACCGGCTGCGCCAGGCCGTGCGCCAGGGCGAGCAGTTCGCGTCGCCCGTCGCCTTGCTGACGCATTTGCTGAACGACCAGGCCGACGTGCTGGCGCGCATCGTGCGCGACGCAGCGGTCAAGGTCGACGACATCGAGGACGGCCTGCTGCACGACCGCGTGCGCCACACCCGGCGCGAGCTGGGCCAGTTGCGCCGGGTGCTGGTGCGGCTGCAGCGCCTGCTGGCACCCGAGCCGGCGGCGCTGTTTCGCCTGCTGCGCCAGCCGCCGCGCTGGATCGCGCAGGACGACCTGGAGGAACTGCGCCAGTCGACGGAGGAGTTCTCGCTGGTGATCCGCGACGCGGCGGCGCTGCAGGAGCGTATCAAGCTCTTGCAGGAAGAAATGGCCGCGCTGGTCGACGAGCGCACCAGCCAGACGCTGTTCACGCTGACCATGGTCACGGTGCTGGCGCTGCCGATCAACATCACCACCGGCTTCTTCGGCATGAACGTCGGCGGCATGCCGCTGTCCGACAGCCCGCACGGCTTTGCGATCACCGTCACCGTGGTCACGGTCTGCACCTTGATCGCCGCGTGGATCGCCTTCCGCCGCAAGGATTGAGGCGCCTCAATTGGCCGCTTCGCGCAGCGCGGCCAGCAGCGCCTGCACCGGTGCGCGTTCGGTCCCGGTTCCGGTGTGGATGCGTTGTGCCAGCCACAGCGTGGAGACGGCCTGCGGGTCCAGGATGCGCTGGTAAGCCACGCCTTCGAGCTGGATGCACTGGGTGTCCGCCGGCACGATGGCCAGGCCCACGCCAGCGGCGACCAGGCCGATCATCACCGAAGGCTCGCGCGCCTCGCGCACGATCTCGGGCCGGAACCCTGCCGCCACGCACAGCTGCATCACCGGCCAGTACAGGCCGATGCCGGCGTCGCGCGGGTAGCTGATCATCGGCTGCTCGCACAGCGCGGCCATCGCCAGGCCGTCGCCCCCCGCCAGCGCATGGCCGCGTGGCAGCGCCACCACCAGCGGCGCGTGGTACCAGGGCTCGACCTTCACGCCGGCCGGCGGCGCAACGTCCGGCTTGCGCAGGATGCCCAGGTCCAGCGTGCGCTCGCCAATCGCCTGCAACTGGTCCAGCGAGGTCATCTCGTGCAGCGCCAGCCCCAGCCGCGGCTGGGCCGCGCGGAAGGCGCGGATGGCCGCAGGCAGCCGGGCCGTGAACATGGCGGACGCGGTGTAGCCCAGCGCCACCTGGCCGGTCAGCCCGGCCGCCGCGTCGCGCGCCGCCTGTTTGGCCAGCTGCGCGCCTTCGAGCAATGCACGCGCCCGGCCCAGCAGCGCCTGTCCGGCCTCGCTGAGGAAGACCCGCCGCTTGTCGCGCACGAACAGCAGGGCGCCCAGCTCGTCTTCCAGCGCCTTGATCTGGGCGGAGAGCGGCGGCTGCGCCATGTGCAGGCGCTCGGCCGCGCGGGTGAAGTTCAGCTCCTCGGCGACCGCCACGAAGTAACGCAAGTGACGCAGTTCCATCCGGGAATCTTACGGTCGTCCATACGAGGAAAGTATCGAAATCAATCCGAAATTGGTATTTCCGAGTATTCATCGCCTTGCCTAGCATTCAAGCACTCGCAGACGGCACAAGCCGCAAACACCGATGGAGACAGACAAATGCAGCACCCTCAGGATGCCGGCCAGCAGGCCAGGCTTCAGCCATTTTTTTCAGCGCGCCACGCGCTCGCCGGCCTGGGCCTTGTGGCCTGCAGCTTCACAGCGCAGGCTCAGAGCGCCGCGCCGCCCAGCAGCTCGGTGACCGTGTTCGGCACAGTCGACGTGAACCTCAACTACAGCCGCGCTGGCGGCAAGACCGGGAAGGCCATGGACCAGGGTGGCAACCAACTGCCCAGCCGGCTGGGCTTCCGCGGCAGCGAGGACTTGGGCGACGGCTGGTCGGCCAGCTTCTGGCTGGAGCACGCCTTCCACCCCGACACCGGCGGCACCGAAGTCGTCTTCTGGCATCGCCGCACCACGCTCAGCCTGGCCAGCAAGGCCTATGGCGAGTTGCGCCTGGGGCGCGACTACGTGCCCACCTTCTGGAACATGTCGCAGTTCGCGCCGTTCGGCACCGTGGGCGTGGGCGGTTCGTCCAACATCGTCACCGACTACCCGCTGGGCCTGGGCGGTACGCGCACGCTGGTGCGCGCCAACAACGCTGTCGGCTACTTCCTGCCGCGCAGCCTGGGCGGCCTCTACGGCCAGGCCATGGTCTCGGCCGCCGAGGGCAGCAATGGCGCGCACTACACCGGCGCCCGGCTGGGCTACGCACAAGGCGCGTTCGATGTGGCCGTCTCCTACGGCCAGACGCCGGTGGGCGACGACAAGGCCAAGGTCAGCAGCGTGGGCGGCTCGTACCAGTTGGGCGACGTCAAGCTGATGGGCTTCTGGATGAAGCAGGACGCGGCAGCGCAGCGCCAGGTCAACTGGCTGGTGGGGGCGGACTGGCGCACCAGCTTCGGCAACCTGCGCGCCTCCTGGGCCCAGGCCGACCGGCAAGGCGGCGGGGGCGACGCGGACGATGCGCACCAGTTCTCCATCGGCTACCTCTATTCGCTGAGCAAGCGCACCGCGCTCTACACCGCCTACGGCCGCATCGCCAACAAGGGCCAGTCCATCTACGTGACCGGCGACACCTCGCCCGAAGCCACGCCGGGCGGCCTGGCCAGCGGCCTGCAGGTCGGCATGTCGCATCAGTTCTGAACGGAGGCGCACGATGTTCACGATGACGCCTCACCGCCGCCGTTGTCTCGCCCTGCTGGCCGCCTTGCCCGCGGCCGGCTGGACCCAGACCGCTGCCTGGCCTGCGGGCCAGCCGATCAAGATCGTCACGCCCTCGCCGGTGGGCGTGGGCTCGGACACCTTCGCTCGCCTCTACGGCGAGCGCCTGGGCCACGAGCTGAAGACCGCCGTGCTGGTCGAGAACCGGCCCGGTGCGTCCAGCACGCTGGGCACCGATGCAGTCGCCAAGTCCGCACCCAATGGGCTCACGCTGCTGTTCTCCACCAGCCTGCCGTTCACCACCGCGCCCTACCTGCTGCCCAGGCTGCCGTACAACGCGCAAAAGGACCTGCTGCCGGTCGCGCAGCTCTACCGCGGCGGCTCGTTCATCGTCGCCAGCCAGAGCTTTCCCGGCCGCATGCTGAAGGACCTGGTGGCCGCCGCCAAGCTGGCGCCCGACAAGATCAACTACGCCTCCTACGGCCCCGGCAGCACGGCCCACCTGGGCATGGAAATGCTGCAGGACGCAGCCGGCATCCAGCTCAGCCACATCCCGTACAAGCAGAGCCCGCTGCCGGACCTGATGGGCGGGCTGATCCAGATCGGCTGGGAGCCGCCCGTCTCGGCACTGCCCAACATCAAGGCCGGCAAGCTCAAGGCCCTGGCCTACAGCGGCGACCAGCGCAGCCCCGCGCTGCCGGACGTGCCCACGCTGAGCGAGCTGTACCCCGGCGTGGTGCTGTTCACCTGGGTGGGGCTGTGGGCGCCCGCCGGCACGCCGGAGGCGGTGATCCAGCGCCTGCAGAAGGCCTTGCTGGCGATCAACCACGACCCCGAGATCGCCAAGGCCCTGGCCGACGTGGGCAACGAGCCGATGCAGACCACGCCCGCGCAAATGGCGCAGACGCTGGAGCAGGAGGCCAAGTCCATGAGCGCGCTCATCAAGGCCAAGCACATCACGATGAATTGAGGTCCTTGAATGCACCGGCCGATTCCCCTTCGCCTGGACAAGGCCACGCTGCTGCAGCGCCTGGCTGCGCGCCAGCCGGTCACCGCGCTTGGCGTGCGCAGCGCCCGCACGCCCGAGATCGCCCGCATTGCCGCGGCCAGCGGCCATCAGGTGCTGTGGGTGGACCTCGAGCACAGCGCGATGCCGCTGGAAGCCGCTGCGCAGATCTGCCACTGCGCGCTGGACCTGGGCCTGCTGCCGCTGGTGCGTGTCACCGAGCGGGAATACGGTGCCATCGGCCGGCTGCTGGACTGCGGCGCGATGGGGCTGATCTTCCCGCGCATCGAGACCGCCGCGCAGGCCGCCGAACTGGTCGCCGCCTGCCGCTTCCCGCCGCTGGGCCAGCGCTCGGCCATTGCGCTGCTGCCGCAGTTCGGCCTGCAGCGCCTCAAACCCGCGCAGCTGTATGCCGCGGCGAATGCGCAGGTGCTGGTCAAGGTGCTGATCGAAAGCCCGCTGGGCCTGCGCAATCTGGCCGAGATCGCCGCGGTGCCCGGCGTGGACCTGCTGGCCATCGGCGCCAACGACCTCAGCGCCGAACTCGGCGCGCCGGGCGACTACCGCCATCCGGCCTTCCTCGCCGCGCTCGACGGCGCGCTGGCCACTGCCCAAGCCGCAGGCAAGCCGCTGGTGATTGGCGGCGTGGGCGACGCGGCGCTGCTGGCCGAATACCTGCAGCGCGGCGCCGCCCCGTTCCTGATGACAGGCACCGACACCGACCTGCTGCTGGGCGCCGCGCAAGCCCGTGTGCAGCAGGCGCTGGCCGCGCTGCCGCCCGCCTTCCAAACCGTTTGAACCTCCTGCTTTCCGATGAGCGCTGAACCCCTGATCTCCACCCCCATTCGCGAGGCCACCGGCCTCACGCCGCCCGCTTTCACGATGCCGGCTGGCGCCTGCGACAGCCACGTGCACGTCTTCGGTCCCGAGGCCGACTACCCGCATGTGCAGTCGCCGCACTACACGCTGCCCGACGGCCCGCTGCCCAAGCTCGAAGCGATGTGCGGCGCGCTGGGCCTGGCCCGTTTTGCCATCGTGCAGCCCAGCTTCTACGGCACCGACAACCGCTGCATGCTGGACGCACTCGACCGCTTGGGCGGCGGTGCCGGCCGGGCGCGCGGCGTGGCGATGGTGGACGAGGACGTGGGCGACGCCGCACTGGCCGACATGCACGCCCGCGGCGTGCGCGCGCTGCGGCTGGACCTGTTCAAGCGCGCCCAGTGGCCGCTGGCCGAGATGGCGGCCTACATCCGCCGCTGCGAGGCGAAGGCCAAGGCACTGGGCTGGCATCTGCAGTTCTACACGCCGGGGTACGTGGTGCGCTCGCTGATCCCGCTGTTCGCCGAGCTGCAGGTGGACTTCGTGATCGACCACATGGGCTACATGCTGGAGAGCGACGGCCTGACGCGCGCCGACTTCGACCGCCTGCTGGCCACGCTGCAGGCCGGCCGCGGCTGGCTCAAGCTCTCCGGGCCGTACCGGATTGCCAAGGACGGCCACTACGCCAAGCTGCAACCGCTGGCGCAAGCCATCGTCGCCACGCTGCCAGACCGCACTGTCTGGGGCAGCGACTGGCCGCACATTCCGAACGGCGCGATGGACACCGGCATGCTGCTGAACCTGCTCGCCGAATGGGTGCCCGACGAACACGCCCGCAACCGCATCCTGGCCGACAACCCCGGCCGCCTCTACGGCTTCCAATGAACACTTCCGCCACCCCGGTGCTGACCGAGCACCAGCGCCTGAACACCCACGGCGCGCGCGCGGTCGAGCCCTTCCAGCAAGACGGCGCGCTGTACCTGGCCGTGCCGCAGCTCGCGCACGACCTGCCTGGCCAGTCGCCGGCCATGACGGCCGGCGAACACGGCGCCGAAACCCTGGTCTACCGCTGGGCGGACGGCGTGTTTGCGCTGCAGCAGTCGCTGCCGGTGCCAGCCGGTGAAGACGCCGAAGCCTTCTGCATTGGCGAGCGCCGCTTCCTTGCCACCGCCAGCCTGCGCGTCGGCAGCGGCCCTTACCGCATGGACGTGGATTCGGTGCTGTACGAATGGGTGGACAGTGCGTTCCAGCCCTTCCAGTCCTTCGCCACCTTTGCCGCGAAGCAGTGGCACCACTTCAGCTTCGACGGCCGGCACTTCCTCGCGCTGGCGCAAGGCATCACGCTGATGCCGCCACCCGAAGGCCGCAGCCCGACCTCTTGCATCTATGAGTGGGACGGCGAGCGCTTTGTGCACCGGCAGGACGTGCCCGCGCCAGGCGTGGCCTGCTGGGGCTACAACTGGCGGTTCATGGCGATCGACGGCCAGCGCCTGCTGGCCTATGCCGATCACGTCAGCGACTCGCTGCTGCTGCGCTGGGACGGTGAACGCTTCGTGCCGCTGCAGGTCTTCGAGGAACACGGCGGCCGCGCCTTCTGCCACTTCGAAGCCAGCGGCCAGCACTGGCTGGCCTTTGCCAGCCTGCACGGCGAGAGCTGGCTCTACCGCTGGACGGGGCAGGGCTTCACGCGCCACCAGCGCCTGAGCGGCCCTGGGGGGCGTGAGTTCGCCTGGCTGCCGCTGGGCGTGGGCTACCTGGTGCAGGTGAACTTCATCCACGGCACGCGCGAAGCGCCGCTGCCGGAGCTGAAGTCCTTTGTGCACGCCTGGCGCGGCGACGCGCTGGCGCTGGTCGCCGAGTTCGACACCTCGGGCGGCACCGACGCCGCGCTCTTCGAGGCCGACGGCCAGGCCTTTCTCGCGGTCAGTAACAGCCTGACGGCCACGCAGAGCTTCCACACCGACACGGTGATCTACCGCCTGGATTTGCCATGACCTATCGCCCAGATCCCGCCTTCGCCGGCCTGTTTTCCGCCTTCACCGGCGGCGAGCCCGGCAGCATCGGCGCGCAGCTGACGCAGCTGATGGTGGACCGCAGCGCCGATGCGCCGCTGCTGGTCTCGGCCGCGTCGGACATTGCGCTGTTCCCCGGCGCCGGCCGCGCGCCGGTGCTGGAGAGCTTTCGCAAGTCCACCCGCGGCTTCATTGAGCTGACCGCCATCTCGCACCTGCCGCTGGCGCTGTGCTACCTGGCCCGCATGCGCCAGCTGGCCCCTGGCATCGACCTGGCGCCGGCCATCACCACGCTGCAGCAGCACGCTGCCGCGGCGCGCGCCGCGAACAGCGAAACCATGTGGCGCGACCACATTGCGCTGCGCGCCTTTGCCGGCAGCGAGGCGCAACTGGTGGCCATGTGCAACTACACGCTGGACACGTCGATTGCCTATCTGACCAGAGCCTCAAAGGCACCTGAATTGCTGGACTTCGAAGCCTTGCGCGGTGACTACCTGGACGCGCCGCCCGAGACCCTGCCGGTCTCGATGAACGCCATCATGTTCGCCACCTTCTGCCTGGCCTACATCGACATTGCCTACCGCATCGGCAACTGGCTGCGCGCGCAGGACATCGATTGGGCGCGGGCGATGGTGCTGGTCAGCGGCCAGTCGGGGCGGCCCACGGCCGGCGTCACCTGGGCTGGCAACAACATCTGCCAGCTGATCTGGAAGCACAGCGGCGGCGCGCTGCCAGCCGAAAAGCTCTACGTGGCGCCGCACGCGCCCGGCTTCACGGTGGACAGCACGCCCGGGCAGCTCGCGGCGATGGAGGCCGGCTACCGCAAGCTGTGGTGCCACACGCGCGCCAGCGTCGAAGTCTCGCGCCAAGCTTTTGCCGGCTACCCGGCTTTCGAGTTCCGCCCCGAGCAGGCGCAGGACATGCCGCCGCTCGCCGCGGGCGACCCGCACAGCGTCTGCATGGCCCGGCTGCGCCGCATCATGGAAGACCCGCAACAACTGCTGTCCAACTGCGTGGCCGACTACGTGGTGGACGAACTGCTGCGCCACGGCAACCAGCCCGAGCACGTGCACGTGCCCGGGTTCAGCGGCGTCGACTTCAGCCGCTTCAGTTCATCCTGACTTCGGCGTTTTTTCCGAGCTTCGGTGTTTCACCGGTGACTGCCGCCTTGGCCATCTTGTAAAGCTGCACGATCTTGCTGTCGTCCACGTCCCAGTAGTGGGCGTGCGAGATGCGCACTTCGACTAGTGCGGCGTCCGGGTCGTCCATGCCGCCCTTGAAGTAGGCCTCGTTCAGCTTGGACCACAGCTCGCGCTTCTTGGCTTCGTCGCTGCTGATGCTGGCAACGCCGGAGACCGAGACGTAGCTGTCGTCGCCGGGATTGGCATAGCCGATGTTGACCTGCGGGTCGGCCAGCAGGTCGCTGACCGAGTCACCGCTGCGCGACATGAAGAACCACAGCCGGTCGTCTTCGTCGATCTTCTTGTTCTGCGTGGTCATCGGCCGGCTGTGCAGGTGGCCGTTGGCATGGCGGGTGGTGAACAGGCCGAACTTGGTGCCCTTGATCAGCGACCAGAGCTTTTCGCGGGAATGAGTGTCGGAGGTCATCGTTGTGCGTCCCTTGGCTGGGGCGCGCCCGGGGCGGGCACGCAAGACCGTCAGGGTGCCGCGCCTGGGTGGTGACGCGTATCGGCTCACCGGCCGCAGTGGCGTAGGCGCAGGCCTGCAAGGCCCGGGACTCGCATTGGACCGGGGGCCGTCCTGCGCCTTCGATCAAACGACTGGGCTGCCTGCCAACGGCTTGGACGGGGGGCTCCCGAGATGGTGCCTCGGACGATCTCAAGGCTCGCGCTGGTGGTTTAGTTAGTCCGGCCTTAAGTTCGTCGCAAAGATGCCGAAAAGAGTCCACCCACCTTTTCGATGTGCCGATGAAATTCTCATCCCTGCTCGTCGCCATTGCGGCGGCTCTTCTTCATCCCGCCGCGAATTCGGCTGACGAGTCCGTCTCCGGATGGGTCGCTGAGTTCGTCAATGAACACTCGGGTCAAGTGCAGCTCATGGCGATTCCTGCTTCCGGGGCTGCTTGCACCATCACCGGGCCTGTTAGTGGGAAGATTTTTGCCGGAGAGACTTCGGTTCGGCCTGGACTCTCTCCCGATGGAAGAAAGGTTGCCGTTCCACGGCTAAGAGACATCTTGTTGATGAGGCCCGCAACCGACGAGGAGATTTCGGGAGTGAAAGCTGCACCGCGAATCCTCGGAGATGTTCAGAACTCCAAGGGCCCTCTGTGGGCATTCGAAACGGTACAGGGAGCCACGTGGATCACTGATGGTACGTCCGCTGGGCGCTCCGGTATTCGGTGCGATGGGCCAGGCTTTACGCTTCCTGCCCGCGAATTTCCAGGCATTGAATGGGGGGTGTCGAAACTGATCGGATACACAAGTCCTGCAGCTTATGCCGCATCTGCAGCAGAAGTAGACCGGATTGTTCGCGAAGAATCACTTGCTCGCGACCGTAAGGACCGAGGCGAAATGCGTGCCTTGGCTGCCTTTCAATCGGGCTTAAAAGCCGGCGACATGACCAACTGTGGCATGGTCGTCGAGGTGAGGCCGTCAATTTTGCAAGTCCAGATGCGCGAAACACTGCGATGGGTCCGTCGCGACCAACTGCGCCAGTCGAGTGTCAAGTCTTGCAATGTCGAGGGTTGACATTTGAGGAGCCTCTAATTATGGCGAGCATGCGTCATCCACCGTGGTCATCTCCGATGCCCTGACTAAGCGCCTGCAAGAATGCGAGTCGCTCGCGCAAGGCCTTGGCCTTGCCCACGAGCATGGGCGGCGGAACTCCGCCGAACACCCGTGGACTGGTGACCACCAACCCTCATGTTGGCCAAAGCCGAACGGGAAATATGAGGCACCTTAAAATCCAGCCGGCCAAGCAAGCTGCCAGTCCGCCCGGCCGCCCGCAGCCTCCACCAACCGCGCATTCGGCTCATCATTCCCCAGCGCCCACGCCCGCGCTTCCTCAGCGCTGCGGCCATGGCGCTGGTGGCGCGCAATGAGCTGGGCCAGGCGCTGGTCCTGCTCGACCGCCACGTGCCAGCATTCGTCCAGCAGCGGGCGCACGCCGGCCCAGTCGCCCTGGTCCAGCAGCAGGTAGTTGCCCTCGACGATCAGCAGCGGCGTGTCGGCCGCAATCGGCAGTGCGCCGGCAATCGGCTCCTCGATCTCGCGCCGGAAATCGGGCGCGTAGACGACGCTGTCGCCGGGCCGCTGCTGGCGCAGCCGCTGCAGCAGCGCGACAAAACCGGCCGCGTCGAAGGTGTCCGGCGCGCCCTTGCGGCCGGCGCGGTCCAGGCGCTGCAGCTCGGCCTGCGCGAGGTGGAAACCGTCCATCGGCACGACTTGCGCGAGTGGCCCGAGCCCGGCCTGCAGCAGCGCGGCGACGGTGGACTTGCCGGCGCCCGGCGGCCCGGCCAGCCCCAGCAACTGCCGGCCGCCGCGGGCCAGCAGGGCACGGGCGCGTTGCAGGGCTTCGGCCGGGAGCTGCATGGTCAGCTGACCTCGCTGCGGCGCGGCAGGTCGGCGCCGCGGCGCGAGCAGGTGATGGCTGCCGCGCGGGTGGCCAGCGCCAGGATGCGGGCGGTCTGCTCGGTGCTCAGGCCGCGCACGCCGTCTGGCGTCAGCAGGCCCATCTCGTTCAGCGCGGTCAGCAGCATGGCCTGGAAGGTGTCGCCAGCGCCCACGGTGTCGATCACGTCGACCTTCACCGGCGCGGCCTTCACATGGCCGGCGGCGGACCAGGCCTCGGCCCCCTCGCCGCCGCGGGTGATGACGACCAGCGCAGCGCCGGCCTGGAGCCAGCCTGCTGCCAACTCGGCCAGCGGCACGCCTGGGTAGAGCAGGCCCAGGTCCTCGTCGCTGACCTTCAGCAGATGCGTGCGCGGCACCATCCAGTCCAGCACCTCGCGCCAGCGCGCCAGGTCGGGCTCGACATTGGCGCGCACGTTCGGGTCATAGGCGATCACGCTGCGCAGGTGTTCGCGCTCGACCAGCGCACGCTGGGTGCTGCCGGTGGGCTCGATGACCATCGCATACGAGCCGAAGTGGTAGGCCTGGGCGGCGGGCTGCGCGGCGGCCACGCTGTCCAGCGCAGACAGCGGCAGCTGGTATTCGGCGGCGCCGTGGGAATAGAACGCGTAGTCCGGCACGCCGCTGGGGCGCACGCCGACCAGGCTCAGCGTGGTCGGCGCGTCGGTGCGCTGCACGAGGCTGGTGTCCACGCTTTCAGCTTCCATCGCAGCCATCAGCCGCTCGCCGAGGAAGCCGCGCGAGATGCCGCCGAAAAAGCGCACCGGCTGGGCCAGCCGCGCGAGACCGATGGCGACGTTCAGCGGCGAGCCGCCAATGCGCGCGTCCAGCGTGTGACCGGTGGCGGTGCTGCCGAGGTCGAACACGTCCATCAGCGCTTCTCCGCTGACCACGATCATGGAAATCTTCCTTTGCTTGCTGGCCCGCGGGCCGGGTTGGGAACGAGGCGAATTGTGAAGACAGCCCGCGGGCCCGACACGGGGCACACGGGCCAACGATGACGGGGAAAACGCGGTGACCGCTGGCGGCGACCAGGCGTAGAACGGACAGCGCGACGGGACCGCCATGCCCGGGGCTCGGGGTCGGCCGGCGTGCCGCTGACGCGCCGGCACGGCAGGTCCGCAGCATGCCGCTCGCGTCGCGGCGGGATGCTAGTGGTTTTCCATTAATCAATCTACTTGATTTATTTATCGAGTGTTTCCAGAATCCGCTCCACAACAAGCCGCGCCGCCGTTCGGCGTTTTTGCCCCAGGAGACCCATCCCGATGTCCTGCTTCCGCTCCGCTCCCCTGACCACGCTGGCCGTCGCCGCGTGGCTGTCGCTGGCCGCATCGCCTTCGCTGGCCGAAGACGCGCCGGTGATCGGCCTGATCACCAAGACCGAGACC
>Ga0307514_10003257_pt1 | contig 15836 bp, 14 predicted proteins | sample 16_EM_MG_FD_203088 | JGI IMG/M metagenome (GOLD analysis project Ga0307514, IMG submission 203088) | Populus trichocarpa ectomycorrhiza microbial communities from riparian zone in the Pacific Northwest, United States - 16_EM | ecosystem: Host-associated > Plants > Roots > Unclassified | place...
GTTTCCTCTTAAATCTACAATTTTTTTCACGTGATTACCTTACAAACTCGGTTTTTAACATTCTTTGCATGACGGTCACTTTTGGTGTGATTTCGCATTTTACCAAGACTTATGTCCACTGTCTGTAGATAAGAGACTGGGAGAGCGCGGGTGATCTCGTGCCCAGACTACGTTGCGGTCAGAGGGGGGTGCGATGTAGCTAATTTGCTCTATATATTATCGATTTTACGGATGTGATAACCAGCGATGGATCCCCCTTGGCTGCGGCCGCATCTGTAACAGAAAAGATGCTTCTTTGTCTTCCTGATCGCGCCTTCACCAATTTTTGATTATCCCACTGGAGGAAACCTGTAACCCGGGAGTCCCGATTTTCTACCACACAAAAATAAATCGGTCTGGGCACGAGAACAGGGAGTCCCTTGGGGTATAAGAAGTTCACCAATTTTTAGACTTTGAGAGAGGGCCGACATTACGAGCGTCACGTGGCGAACCTACGAATATGAGAGCTGGAATATCATCTCTTGTAACGTCAGTGAGAGAGTTACTGCGGATGAATATAGTCTAGTGCATATTTTGACCAAACTCAGGCCACCCGTTGCATATGGAGGTGTACAGCCCTCCTGCTAGGTATTCTGGCTACGCTTCCAGCAACCTTTCCGCGCCTCTGGAGGATATCGTACGTCTTAAAGTATCCGTAGACGCACCAGCGTCTGAATCGATATGCCAACTACAACTGCGTATACCTCCCGCACTCCACTCCTCTCATCGCCCTCGGCCTCCACAACTCCCAGCCACTACTATAGCGAGCAGCGATACCGTTCAAATCCACATGCGCCTGATGGGAAGGGCAGTTATGACCAACCCCCAGGTAGATGTTTGTTTGTCTTCTTTGCCACTTTGGCAGTTGTTTTTTCCACTATGGGAGTCATGACGCTGTGTGGACTCGGACCTTGGGCCGCAGGAGCGGGGGTTAGGAGGAGGATTGCAATCATCGGTATGCCCCAAGCTTCTTTGGAGCTGCTCCAGGCCCCTTGTTTCATCCACCCCACAGAAAGTTCAACTAGGAATGTTAATATACCGATTCTTTGGACTGTACAGGTGCCGGGGCCTCTGGTGCATCGACTGCTTATCATCTTGCTAAAATCGGTCCGGGGGGGGCTTATGGTGACTCCCTCGAGATTACTGTATTTGAAAAATCGCCAACCGCCGGAGGGAGGTGTCTTGCAATAGATGTCCCGCAAGCCGGTAACTTTGGGCCCTCTTTCCTGAAGGTTGAGTTGGGTCCTCCTGGATATAATTCAGAGCTGGACCCACTCATTTCATCCCTTGTCAAGGTCGTTGGTTTGCAGACACAAGCGGTTCCGGGTGGACGATGGGCCAAAGTGGAAGCAGATTACGACCTCGGAATGTACGTTGCACCCGAAATTAGCTAACTCCATCATTAATCGTCGGGGGGCTTACTGTAACCAACAGCTACAATGGAGAAAGTTTTCTGTTTCGCCAGCCACATAATCCCTCTGGACTCTGGTATTGGTGGACTAGCTTAACGTACTTCTTCCGCTATGGGTGGGCGCATACGAATTTAGAATCCACGATGAAGAAGCTTGCTCCTATGTGGAACAGCTATGCCCAAGCTCTGTCCTTCCCAAGCCCCTGGTCGCAAAACTCAGACGCGTTACTTCTACCTCCAGATCTTCGCAGTGCAATTACCTCTCCTGCAAATCGCTTTCTCGAGTCACAGAACGTCAAGCATCCTTTTACAACCGAGCAAGTGCAATCTCGAACCCGTGCCAGGTATGGGGCTAACTTGGGTATTTTGAGTGGCATGCAAGCTCTGCGAGTGATGGGCGAGGCGAGGGACGAGAGGACGACGAACTTCAACATCCAGGGTGGAATGGCACAGCTGTTTACACGAATGCTGCACCCACCAACACACGCTCGTAATGCAAAAATCACTGTAAAGCTCGGAACCATGGTAGCAGGCATTCGAAAGAATCAGACTGAAGAGGGCAAAACGCTAGGCTGGACTGTTGCACACTTTCCTGTGTCCGAAAGCGACAGTATAGAACCAGGTGCAGAGCTAACTATGGAAGAGTTCGATGGAGTGGTGGTTGCTGCACCTTGGCAGTTCACAGGCATGAACATCCAGCCAGAATATAATTTTCCCCCAGTGAGCTGGGAAAAACTGCATGTGACGATCTTGACATCACCCAATAAGCTTGCTCCAGAGGCATTCGGGCTCGGGAAGGGAGATCACAGAGGGATGCCACAGCGCGTACTTAGCACGTTGAATGATTCCGAACGAAGCACAATTGATGGAAACAGCGGGCAAGAGGGTGTGGGTAACAGTGGATGGTGGAGTATTGAACACGTTGGGGAAGTAGCGCGGTTAATTATGGTCCCCTCGAGCAGTGAGTCCTGTGGCGAACCTGCTAGTCCCTCGTGTAGGGACTCCCAGTCGATACGCATGGAAAATGTGTTCCGCATTTTGTCACCATCAGCAATGGCAAATGAGACGATCAACAATTTTTTTGGCAACCCAGGAGATGGCGGCAGTGTCACCTGGATACATCGCCAGTTTGTGCGTCCCCCCTCCATTAATTCAAGTAATTCTAACAATATAATATACGTACTGAGGGTAAAGCTAACACCTGTTTCCTGTCTACAGTGGGAACACGCATTCCGGACACCCCTCCGTAGTGACCCAAATGAGGGAAGTCCCTCTGTCAAGGTTGATGATGGGTTGTGGTATCCAGGCGCGATGGAGGGTCTTTGGGGTGGGGTGGAAGCTGCTATAAGCATGGGGAAGCGCGTTGCGGAGGAGATTCATCACACCTACTCTGGCCAGATGCCTCTGAGGGGAACTGTCATGAGGGGGGCTCATTGGTGATGCTGATCTCCACTCTATCTTGTGCCTTTAATCTTGTGCTATCGGAGGAGAATTGAGTTCTCAATTCGAGAAAATTTTCTTTCGATGATGAGAGCAAGCCCACGTTATGACCTAAGATTTGACGCACTTTTTTGACCTGCGAGTGCTGTCGGCGTTCCCGGTGAAAAATGATCTCCTTTTTTTTGCATGTTTTTACTCCGATCATGGCAGTGAAGTACTTGGAATCTGATACTTAATCTCATGTCAATACACAACCGCCTGTGCATCACTTGGCCCTCTGAACTAATAGCGGACTCGCTGTCCTCCACAGCACCTGCAAACTTCGCTCAGTCTTTCCCGTATATTGTCAATCCCCATCGCATTCTACTAGTATTTTGATGCATTCCCAGCATTTTGACAGTCCCCACTGTCCCGCCTAAAGGGAAAGGTGGTGAGTAAAGGAGTCAAGCTGACCTACACGCACGGAAGAAGGTTGAGGCAGACCAAGAGGCGATAGGTTCTACTTAATGGGGCATGGGTCCCTGAAACTCGTAAAGGTTCCATACTATGTATTAGGACATGACCAAGAAAATATGAATAGGCTAGTGGCAACAATGCCCAAGCCCCATACCCCGAAAGTTGCTGTAGTTTACGCAGATATATGATACATTCTGCTGTACATCCATACCTGCCTTGATACTTGAACGGGAAAGCAAAGGGAAAGATATCATACAGAGAGAATTACCCTGAAGTCTTGTGCCTCACAAATGGCAATATGGCAGGCCATCCCACAAGGCTGTAGGGTGCACAACCCTGTCAAGCCAAAGTATGTCACCTATTGCAACACCTCACTGTTGGTCGTGTAGTAATAACATGGGATCGAGTCTTGGTTTTCTTCCTATGTGTATTATATATGTTTACATACCTAAGATGAACCTTGTGATTGTGAGAATTACTATGGAGCTCCAGATAGATACTCGACTGCTTAACTGCACTTCGGATTTATGGATCCTATTATACTACTTACTGGGTACAGCAGAAGGTGTATATGTATCTGGTCGATGGCCGTGCTATGCACAGAGAATGAATTTCATAATCCCCCCCACCAGCATTGCGGCAGATGTTTGTCTCTTCCGCTTCGGAGGTCGACCACAATTCAAGTGCTCTAAATTCAGTCCCCATAGTCCTCACAGCAAATAGCAGCAGCCTTGCGATTTCCCACTTGTACATGCCTACTGTACGTACGGAGGCAGATAACCTAGATGTACTATATATGGAGTATGGCCTGGTGATACGCAGCAGGGAAGGCAGAATACATACCGTACATGTACACTCTTACACCACCTGCAGGCAATAAATAGGGTCAACCGGAACTTAGCAAACTTGTATAGTTGTGATTGCCCCCTAGAACCATCGCCTGTAACTTTACATATCGAGCAAAGTAGCTTGTACGTATTTATGTCACAGTAGCTGCAGCAGGAGCAATATCTCTCTACCTTTGCTTGTAGGCATAGCTGCAATTCAGTTGATAGAGGTACTGGTATATTATAGCCTGGTTGTGGAAAGTGTGCTGCTGATGTGTAGAGGAAAGTGAGGCATGTAGAGTGATAGTAGTGCTTATAAGTAACGGTGGTCCGCTCTGATTGCGCCAACTCTGAAACCAAATGCCTCCCAGTGCAGTGGTATTTGAAACTAGAAACAGCACAACAATAGACTATTGTGATGATGCAGCTTACCGACACCACCAAGCCATACATGTATTTCACTGAATGAGTTTACAGCCTGTCTCTGCTTCACACGTACAGCCTTCAGGGTAACCCTAATTTCGGGGCTAACCGAGGCCAGCCACATAACAAACTCAGTTGGCTATCTGATTCAAGATCTAGATCTTAGACCGACCTGCTTTCTTTGTCAGGCTTGGAATAATTCGGAATATGGGACGCCGGTTGAGTCACCAGCTCTCAGTACTGAATACTAAATCGCTATTAATATTAGAACCCCATAAATGGGTTGGCGAAGGAAACAAAAATGCCCACTTACTTCTGTTGCCTCTTTGGAGTTCTGTGTTTAGTTCCATCACGCAGTTATCACAACTCAAAAATAAATCGAATGATCTTGAATTGCTTCAGGTTATTGCCCATGATTGCGCAATCTCAAACTTCAACGGGGCATATATATCTATCCCGACACTACCAGCCTAAGATAGTTGCATACACTTTTTGGAAGGGGAGTCTGTCCCCCGAAGGGAGCCATAGGCTAAGAGACGGAGTTGCATATTTTTTTGAGTCTCTACGTCTTTCCAGTTGCATACACTACTTAGCCTAAATTATCCAGTATTATCCACGTCTGGGATTCGCAACGCCTGCATGACTGGTTGAGAGTCTGGTTCGAGACTATTGCAAATTCAACAACGTAGGTACGTACGAGGATCTGTCGCTGACCATAGCTATATATTGATATGCCTTGATTAAATGATCAAGAACAGGAGTCGAATGTCGTCATGAAATCCGCCACCTGCAAACACCCCGAATTCCACTTCAAATACCTGTACCAACCAGCGATATTTAATCCCTCTTGAGTTGTCTCCTCTATGGTCGGCAATCCAGTGACCACTAACATCTTCACCATCGTGTTATTTGTATACTTCTGCTCCCCTACGTAATATTATGTGTGGCTATCAAACCCTGTAACTGCTATCCCCAGCACACTCTCCCTTGCGCCATCACCCACAGCACTTGTGACCAAAGATGGTAGATCGAGACCTCCCTGTCATAGGCTTCAACATCTGGGACGCATTCCATTACGATATCGAAGACAAATTCCTCACTGTAGCTCAGGGTATAGTGAGTTTGGGGTTGCGGATACCAGACACATCTACGTGAATATTGATGACTGTTGACTTGACCTGGTTATCCAAGGAATTATGCCTGACTCGACGAAATTCTCCGATGGAATTAAGTGGATTCAATCCATAAACTGGGGCCAAAGTTGGGGATATCAGGATATATGACAATGCAACATATACGGGTTGGTCTGTATGGATACTTGCACTTTTAGAGTATTAATCCACACCAGACATGGCATGATAACCAAATGTCCCAGCTTCCCTATTAGAACATATCCCCTACTTACTTTCCTTGTTGCTAATTGATTCTGGCCCCAGGATACCGTGGAATTTTATTCTGGGCCTTCTACGTGGGGTGTCAATGCTTTACATGTATGTACATATGCGACCACACTTACGCAAATTTGGGGAACACGTATACGCATTCGCTAACGACTACGCAAATAGCCAAAGATGTGTAAGCAACAGCAAACGGGAGCCCGCTAACGAGTTCGTCATGAATAGCGGAGTCGACTTTCCAGGTTGCGTATACGAAATGTGAAATTCACGAGTAGAACTATGCAAGAATAGGGAGGCGATGAGAGAAAGACAGGAGTTGAATAATGAAAAAGTACGAGTAAGAAAGTGCCCAAATCCCACGTCATAGACAGAGTGACAGAAGCGAATACGCGAAGTGGGGAGTTTGTATGAGAAGTAGCTATACACACTTGCTGACTGGGCAAAATCCGCTAGGGACACCAAGGCCACCTAGTAGGTAATGGGAAAAGGAAATCAATGTTCCTATGTCGTCCAAATTAGATCCTCCCCTAGTTCGAGGAGGCCTTCCAGTACACGTACCGAGAGCTGGCAGGGCCAAACCTCCTTTGTACCACATAGGGTCACTCGGGCTTCCAGGCGGCTCGCCATATCCCCCCTACTAGGAGCAATGAGCATTTTAAAAATTAAAAAAGCGATCCTCCTCTAGTAGCATGTAAGAATGCATGTCACAGGGGATGTATAGAACAATACCGTAGTATTTTCCCAACATCTATCTTCTCCAGCCCCCTACTAACCTTCGACCTTTGTCCAATTCATGGTAATCAGCATTAAAGTCGTGACCTACAGTTTCTGCTTGGGGCCAGGCAGTTCTAATACTGCATATCTGGGGGCCTGCAGCCAACAAGCTTGAGATTTATAACTCCACTCCTGCTATTGTCGTCTCGCAACCGCGTACATACTGTAGTATCTAATTATGATAGTGGCATTGTTTACTATGCACATACGTCTGCGGTCTCATTGCACGTGATATCGCACAGGACAATATCATTTCAGGTGATCGAATTCTACATTGATTGTACTCGAGTACATGCACTACGTTAGCCAGCTCCGGGAATGCCGGAGCAATTTTGATCTTGCGGTACTGTAATACGTGAACTGGGTTATCTTCATGGCCAAAGCCTCCCGCATTCTGCATGCCAGCCGCTCGACATGACAGATATTGACCTACCAGTACTGGTACTGATCTATCAGACTTGGCCATTTACACGTACGAGGGGCTTGTGCCAACCAGACTAATTTACACGTCACCACCTGTCTTCCCAACGCATTGAGTTCCCATCTTGGGGTACATAGCAATATTGCAGGTTGTTGCACCCGCGATCATGACTTCTGGAGCCGATAACACAAACCTAACGTACGTACCTGACCATGCAATAGGTAAGCATGCTGGGCATCTGCCCTTAGGTACAGTAGGTACCCTTTTTTGGGGGGGAGTCTATACGCCTTTCCCCCAGAGGCTAGATATGATACCCTACCGCTTTTTTTTTTTAAAGGATTATGCTGGGAGACCGATAGGGCAGCACACACCAGGGTACCAAGCCGGAAAAATCCTCGTATATATGGGTTTTATTTCAACTTTACGGTACGCTAACATGTGTATACCACAGTAGGTACCTAAGGCCGGCATGGTATCAAACGGAAATTCTCGGTGTTGGAAACGAGACCCACCTGTCAATGGATCTGCCTCCTACTAGGTAGGCCCATGGGGAATCAGACAATGCAGAGAAGACTGGTGGCTGGGCTGGTCTATCTAGGCTGGTGCACATGTATATCTGTATGTTGTCTGGGTCACACGATCGAATCTGGTCAAGGCTATATATCTCCTGGTAGTCCATGACTGACTCCCTCGGGCTACCCATGAGTGAGTGTCAATTCCCTCCACCTTCTTACAGTGGAAAAAGGGTTTATTTGGTCAGTCACATCTGCAACCCTAATCCTACTCTAGAAGCTCTCCCGCTGGGACCTACAATTTAAAGAGGGGAATCCTCCCAATCAATATTATCATTCACCTCGAAGGGGGATGATTTTTTTTCGGTATCTGTTACAGTATAAGTTGTACCTGCTCCAGGCAATACCTGCATCCAATAGACGTTTCTATTCGCGTGTGTGACGCAAGTGCGGGACAGTATCACCAGCCAAACAAGCAATATAAACGCCGATACCTGGCATCCGTAATTAAGCAAACGCATCTCCCACCGCGTTGGAGGGGTTGGTGGTATAAATCCTGGCCCCCAACTTGAACCAGGCGGGGCCATCCAGAATAATCTTCCACCCTTCCCTCCAGCCACTGCCTCAGGCTCTCCTTGAGGCCTCATCGTCAAAATTCCGGACCTAACAGTTGCCCTTACGCTCTATTACCAGCCACTCGGAGGCTCTCATGGTGAAGGCAATACCACACCAAATAATAGCAGCTTGCAACTGGCTTTGGAACAATACCAGCCGTCCCCTTCTAGGGAGCAGCCCCGTGAACGAGAGAAGCAAGAATCACCTGTTGGGTGCAACCACCAGAGTAGTCGTCGGCATACTGGAAAAAAGCCCAGGGGGTCCCAGGGTTCTCACCACCACACTAGTTATCGGTGTGGGCACAAAAGGATCCCACGGCCGGTGCATGTACCTACAATTCCCCCACGTGCACCATTGATAGATCCCTACCAATACGTAACGGACGACGAGGGCAGTTCACCTCATGAATACTCTCCAACACCTGACCGTCACTATACCCACGCTCAGAACTCCGAATACAATCATTCACAATTCCCGACGGCACTGCCTCAGGCCATGAATGACCGTCACCCGGTTACATATCCTGACCCTTATACCTCTCACATACCTTCTGGGCTATCGCTACCCCCTATCGATATCTCTTCACAGAATTCTTTTCAAAAACCACGCAGCCAAGGTTACTACGGGGGTCATGGTGGGGCTGGGCGATACTACGATCAGCGTGAAAAGGAGATACAACAGGTAGGGAAGGACATGCGCAGATGGCCGCCCTGTGCAGTGGCAGCTCCGGAAGCCGCACATGCTGGTGCCTTGAGGCGGAATGGCAGTAGCGCATCGAGTTCTCGGGGCCATGGCCATGGCAAGGAAAAAGAGCGGAAAGAGATTCCCGAACGACCAGCGAATGAAAGGAAGAGCTCAAGATTGGTGGAAAATTGCTGCTCTGTAGGAGCACGAGAGCAAGGGAATCCGTTGCGGGAACTGGAGCAACTGAGGTTCACCCCGAAGGTGACTGCAGGGACGCATCTACGGCGGTTCGAAAGGCTGGCCGGCATGGCTTACCCTGGAGTAAGCAGTGGCGGGAAATGGTATGTGCATTGCCTGTCCCATATATCATGTTATTCCTACAAAGCGGCCCAAAAAGCAAGATAGCTAACTACTATGTGACGTCTGTAGGAGCATGTTTGTAAAAACGCTGAATTACCCTGGGCTTTGGAGTAAAAATGATAAAATATCTCCGGGGAGGTGGGCTATTGAGTTGAGTATGTATTACAAGGTTTCCTATCTACCTCAATTTTCCAGACATCGGGCCTAGGGTCTAGAGGTGATTTGTGTTAAGGCGAGCATACTTTCCGAATACACACATGCCCACTTTCACAAGCATTTCTAATTTGTCCCTTTGACGCCTGGTAATTAGAAAAAACCGAGAATATGTCCTTCGATCACATGAAGGCACTGTTTATTGACCGGTGGGGCACGCGAGAGGAAAGAGAGCAGTTCCGGAGCAGTGCTCAACGGAAGAAAGAAAAGGATAGGGAACGGGAGGAGAAGGACCATCAGTATCTCCATCAGCGTAAGTAATAATAAACCATGCCCCGATGCACATTCATGAATGTGCCAGTGTCTAACCTGTCAAAATTTATATAGAGTTGATTACCACTGCAGACTCCCTTCCCAAGAAATCATCGATGCTGCCACATCTTGTTATACACCAGGGCAATGAACGGCCGGCGCAGGCGCAGGGTGAGGTGAATGCACCTGACGTAGGAGAAAGAATTGTGGCAACTGCTGAGCAGCGAGCTAAGGACAGACCAAGAGAAAGGTACAGGAAAGGTAATGGTGAATGGGGCCAAGAACAAGAACGAGACCGAGACCAAAAATCTGCAAGGTCGGTATCGAGATCGACATCGACAGCACTGAAGACCGGTTCAAGCCCCTGCTCACCTCGGATAATTTCCTTGAGCCCTCCACTGCCATCACTGCCACCGCCATCGGGTGCAGAAGAATGCCCGTGGGGTACCGAACAAGGCAAAGAGAAATCTCTGCAGGATCACCCACAGAAGGGTGATCATGAGTGGGACTCCAGAAGGACAGGACAGGGTGAGCCCAGCCAAGAGGAAAGCAGTAATTATGGAAACAACCGTGACTGGGGTGCCCCTGAATCCTCTCCCCCGCTCCACCAGGCGACATCACAATTAGAATCTCCAATAGCAGGAGACTGGGGGGGTATTTGTATTGCCCCTAAAAGTCCCCGCCACATGGAGCAATTGCCACAAGAATCGAATTCGACGACTATGGCAGCTGCGCCAGGCCAAGGAGCCCTTTCCAGTCCCGCTGACCCCATACCTCCCCCACTTATTGAAGGCCCCGTTTCACTGCGGCCCCCCCTCCTGGAGGGGAAAGTTGCTGCGGTAACCGGCGCGTCCAGAGGAATTGGGCGCGCTATTTCCCTCGGGTTCGCACGTGAAGGTGCCCATATAGTCGCGCACTATTGGGGGACAATCTCGGACCCCTCTAATGATGACATCGTCTCCCTTGCAACCGAAATTCGGGGTATGGGTCAACGCTGCGAAGTTGTTTTTGGGGATATTTCCAATCCAGATACCTCAGATAGAATTGTTCAAAAAGCTGTTGAGGAATTTGGACGACTGGATATTGGTGTTGGAAACGCAGGGATGTGTTGGTTCAGGGATTTCTGGGATATTACTCCAGAGCTGATGAGACGCCATGTCGACGTGAATTTGAACGGGAATATGTGGTTCGTGCAGGCTTGCGCTAGGCAGATGAAGGCACAATATGTGACTGCGACAAAGACGGCATTGGATGAGGATAGCTGGACAGGGGATGGCGATTTACAAGACATACCGGATCACTCACTGCTTTTGGTGTCTTCAACAACGTCGATGACCGCGTCTCCGGCCGCCGCACATTATGCAGCGTCCTCCGCTGGAATCATTTCACTGGTTCAGAGCATGGCGGTGGAGCTGGGGAAGTATGCGATCAGGTGCAATGCACTTTTGCCGGGAACAGTCATGACGAGGATGGTAAAAGAGGGAGTGGAAGATGTGGATCGAAGAAGAGGGATGGAGCGGAGAGTGCCTCCATTGGGGAGGCTGGGGAGGCCAAGAGATGTCGTTGGGCCGGCTATATTTCTAGCAGGGGAGCAGAGTCGGTATGTGACAGGAGCGAAGCTGGCTGTTGATGGGGGAGCATCGGCTGGCGGGGTTGGAGGATGGTAATTGTTGATAATTTTCTGGGCTAGGGGTAAGATTTGATTTAATGGTTTTTGGTCGGTTTATCAGGCAAACCCCAAGTACCAGATATGTGGAAATTTGGGTGTGCAGATGCACATCAATGGGCAAAATAGCCTCTACTGGTTTGGCGTTGAAAATGCGGAGGCCTTGTTTGAGCAGATTTGGGGAGGATTGACATTATTTTTTTTCCTTCTTGATAAATTAATTGGGGATAGGAATATTGAAAGGGATTGCTGTTCTCGGTCCCAGTCTCTTATCTACCTACGCGAGCTAAAAACTGAGAACAAGGGATTGCCACAAAACGAGCAGACCGGGAAATAAAAAGCGTTATCACATAACTCCGCACAGTAATATAGCTCACTCATTCAATTTACTTGATTTATATTTTGCAAAAAAACGCGAACGGTTCGAAACAGATATGCTGGCATCAAAATAGTAACCAATATTCCTTGGATCACTACTACAGTCGATATATAGAGTATACTACATAAGTTGCTGAAACAGCTGCAGTTCGGATCCTCACGGAACAACAACGTCCCCAACACTTTGCTACCAGTCCAACGTGTCCTCACCACAGTTTCTTGTCTCGCCGCTATATATCTGCATCACCACTTAGGACAAAGCTTTTGGAGCTAGGTATATAGTTCTGAGTGTGTAAGGCAAAGCTAACCATGTGGGGTAGGTACGTGTCGGCAAAGGATGGAGGTAGGGGGGCTGATACACGGTAGGCGCGAGAGATTTGCGGGCGCGATAGCATAAGTGTCCAGCCTCCACTCGCTATCACACAATAAATATTCTATTCTTCCCTCCGAAAAGCGAGTGACCCCAGAACACACCTTTAGGACACTTAGCTTCAGAGTGTCTCCAAATGCTCCTCCTACTAATGATCGCTGTTCAAGTGGGAGGTGACCCCATCCTACCTTAGAACATATGTACCTACTTACGTAATCTACGGGATTGCCAGTGCCATGCCATGCTCTCTACTGAACGTGTACATATGCCATAGCTACGCATAGCGCGTGTTACAATCATGGCAAAGCCACCACTTGAGTCGACACTCAAACCATACTAGGTAGGGTCTCATGCGCTGCCCGTGGGTTGGAGACGGGCGTCAGGACAGATGTGGCGGAACGAGGGATGGTGTGAAAGCGCGGCGGAGTTTCTTTTGTAACTTGAACTCTTTGTAGGAGGGGAGGGCAGGGACTGGCCCGAGCGGGTGAAGAGAGGGCCCCCGGGGAACCCCGGGAGCTGCAGTCCATCGCCATAGTCTGGATAGGCTGAATGCGATTAATGATTCGAAAAAAAAAAAAAGGGGTCTTATGTCGAGAGGGGGTCGTGCCACCCAGACTAGAACTTACTGTATGCGCCCGCCAGACTACCCAAAAAGGCAGTACAAACCTGCCAAGGTTCCCAATATGGAAGGTGCCGCTACCAGGTAAGGACTAGGCTATCCTTTAACGCCATATCTCAATGCACTAACTGCCTTATTCCTAGCGTGTGACCAGGCCATTGGCAGCAGTGGGACTTCCAACTTTTTGACTATATACTATGGCCCCCCGGCCTCCCCATTGCCTCCTCCGATGGCATCCGATCGCCTCCCATCGAGACCCGATATACCTATGCCTCCCTACTCTCTCCCACCGTTCCCCCTCAGCGCACGCCCACCCTCTACACGCCCTTTTATACCTGTCTCCCAACGATCCTCTGTTGCATAGTGTCACCCACTATGTTAACTTGCCTCCCGTACTCTACGCCTTCATGGCATGTCGCTCTGGCCATTGCCTTATCTCCTCAGTGCTCGCCCCCTTCTCCTTAGTGTATGCTCCAATCTCATCAGGAACGAAAATAGTTTGCCTCTCGGGCGCCTGAAGCCCTCGGCGCCGTAAAAGGCAAACTGGCACTTAGCGACGCCAATATGCTGCGTTGGTCGCCCCGGCGCCACTCCCTTCTGTCTCCCGCCTCGGCGTCCATCTCCAATTGCCTATGTCCCGGCGCCAGTCTCCCATAATCCCGCTGGAAACGGGATTAAGATTGAAGTCATGATAGATTTATACATGGAAGGCCACCGTAAGAATTGGCTCAATTAATTGTGAATGATTTTACTGGCATAGAAGTCCGACTCGGATCTCAATACAGATTCCCATAGATAAATGAGTAACTATTCTTACTCTATAAGTAACTCTACTACTGGTCATTCTTCCCCATCCCTGACAGGTAATTTCATTAATATACTGGACGTACGGAGACAGCATGTCCGTCGTTTTGACCTTCTCATATCCCGTGCGCGACTAAACGCAGTAGGAATGATCAACGTCGCACTATGCGGAAATTGGGTCTGTACAAAGCAAGAGAACTAAGAATTAATGGTTCGAGGTTGATTAGGTCTAAGAGATTTGGGTTAGGTTGATTTAAACCCCGATTTTTAGGTTGATTTGTCGAAGTTGATTTCGGCGTTTGATTTCTAGGTTGATTAAGTCTAGGAGATTTGGATTAGGTTGATTTAGACGCTGATTTCCAGAGTGATCTGAGCAGTGATTTCGATTTCTAGGGTGATTTGGGCTTGAGTGTTGTTCGGTGCTATTAATTAGGTACTCACTTCTCATCTAATGCTGATTGTTTTGTGCTGATGATCCCGGAATATCATCACCGCATCCTGATCATTGCAGCAATTTCTGGCGGTGGTCATTGTGGCAGTGAACCTGGCCGGACTATTCTGGAGGTATATTAGACTATTATATGGTTAGGATTCAGGGTATGGTGGAGATGGGTGTACCGCAGGCATGGCAACGATAAATATGGCATAACTGAATATGGTAGCTGGATTTAACATTGCAAGCTTGAGAGAGATATAGTGAGGTTGAATATGTCCGGGCCCTAATTCCGACCAAACCCTATTTTGTGTTTGTTGAAACGCATTCAGACTATCGAGCCAGCCTATGGTGAGGGAGCGCATCCCCAAGTCCATTCCCTGCCTCATATATCTCCCCGATCTCACATCAACTTCCACCCACTATTCCCACATTTAGGGCAATCCCTTGACACAGAATTCGAGCCTACAGTCATTGCACTCAGTGAGTGCAGATCACCCTGCCATCCCCCACCCAACGCTCCTACTCCCTCTCTTTGCTGTAACAAATCCTATTCAGCAGCTGATAGTGCCTGCTTGAGGTTCAGCATTGAAAGCCATCATTAATTAGACCAACTCCCGCTTGCATGGCGAGATGTAATGGTGAAATTATGCTCCTGGGCGCGGAGCGCGGGCATTGCGTGCAAGTCGAGCTTTTACACACTCTCAATATGTGGGGAGGGAGGCCATGGGATTTTGTACCGTCTCATAACTTAAGGTTCTGTAGACGAACAGATGAGGGACAACAGTGATGGCAGTAGTTAGGTTGCATCTCGATCGGGCATTTCAGGATTTGCACACTGTTGCACTTCATCCATTGGCTAGCGCTGTGCCGATGGGCTTTGGTAGTAGGCCTCTGATTTAATTTATTATGCTACGATAACTAGGTAGCCCTGGTGATTCGAGTGCAAAAACGAAGCAAGAATTAATCCATGAACGTAGCAAGCGCGAAACGCCTCGTTAGACATACTAGCACATAGCAGTCCTCTGTGATAACCCCGAGTCCGTATTAAGGAATATACAATAACTTCGAGGGCTGCACATATGTGCTTCCTTGGCTGATGCTGGAATGCATGTATATCTTTCTATTATGAATCAAAGTATAAGGTAAGAGTAAGGATACCTAACCAGTATGTAAACTACCCTCTACATAGTGAATCTGTTCTGTCCCGTTCACCAATCACACAGATTGGCCAATCTGTTAGCGTGATTGGTGGACAGGGCGCTAATGGTGGCACTAGCGCTCTAGCAGGCAAATAGCACCTCATTCACCAATTATCGACCTATTCATCAATTATCAACCTATTCACCAATCACCAACTCATTCACCGATCATCCAATAATTCACCAAAATTCCAAAAAAACAATAATGTATTCAAATTGATCTGGTTGTGTTACGAACCCTTACCCGGACGTTAGGTGGGGACTTGGTATTGAGAGCGAGAGTCGTGCCGGGTATTGGAACGAGTGTCGGGAGCGAGGAGGGACTAAGAGTTGCGTAGACGCGAGTCTTCGAGATGCGAGTACAAGGGAACAGGGCGAGACCTGCGGGATCAAGATGGAGGCAAACGACTTGGGCGAGACCAGAGTCAAGAGTCCGAAGGCGGGCAAGCGGGGAGGTTTGAGCTACAGTAGATAGAGTATATTCTTGAACAACTAGATACAGGAGTGTATACAAGTTGTTGCGTGGAGAGGAAAGAAAGA
>Ga0307514_10003258_pt1 | contig 15834 bp, 10 predicted proteins | sample 16_EM_MG_FD_203088 | JGI IMG/M metagenome (GOLD analysis project Ga0307514, IMG submission 203088) | Populus trichocarpa ectomycorrhiza microbial communities from riparian zone in the Pacific Northwest, United States - 16_EM | ecosystem: Host-associated > Plants > Roots > Unclassified | place...
CCGTAATATGCTCCTCCGCACCAAACACCTGTTCTTTAACTTCTTTATGCCAGGCAATTTGCTTGCCCCGCAGTTGTTCCTGGTTCTCCTCCATCCAAGAGATCAGTCGCTGGATCTCATCTCTAGTCCATGCTTGACTTGTGTTATTTGGCATGTTTGCGATTATGGTTCAAGTTGTCACGGTGGTGTCTGCCGTGCTTGCCCTGTGCCATATTTATGGTAGTCTCGGAACCGCTACGTTGTGACGTAGCGGTTCCGAGTAGGTATTCTCGTTGTTGAAACTTGGAACTTGGGAACGAGACTAAGAAACTTGGAATTTGCAACTTAAAAACTGGCGAAAATCCGCTAGTTTCTGAGTTCTGAGTTCTGGTAACGCCACCATTGATTTAGCCAATAAGAGTTGTTGCCAAGTGCCAAGGTGTGACTGTTTCAGACCTTGTACAGGAACCTGGTTTCGATTTGACTACCCCTACTAGTGTGAGTAATGATTTGCTAAAAAAAATATTCCGTATAAGTACATGGTAGTGATATGTACGTGTGAATAGCAAATCAGGGCGCAGGTCAATTTCGCACCCTCTTGGTGAAGTGACCTTTCACAATTGGTGTACTTATCGGTTGGTATTTGCACGTGCAGATGTCTCAAAACTGAAACTGTTTCATATCTGTGAGACATGTAGCCAAGCGAGCTTCCCTGAATTGTTGAAGCAGATGACGATTTTTGGGTCCAATCGATAGTTTTAATTTTCAAAGTTCTATTGCACTACATCAAATGGTTTCGTGGTGTAGTTGGTTATCACTTCTGTCTAACACACAGGCGGTCCCCGGTTCGAACCCGGGCGAAATCATCTTTTTGCCCACCTGGAGTACTACTGGTCGACCCTGGTAGCCAAGAGGGTTCCGCTAGCTAGTTACTGTATATAGGTCACTTAAAATGACCTCCTTGTTTTGGGCGGTTTCAAAAAGTGGTACTCAAACCCTGTTGTTACTTGTACCGTTGAATATATACCCCTAATATTTTGAGTGGCTTGGCCTAATGAATCTGTTTACGCACTCGTAAAAAGTGTCGCGCTTCATGTATATCGCCAGAATCGTTCGATTTTGCAGTTCTAACACACTTAATATCCATAGTCTATGTAGTTGCGCTCCGGAAATAAGCTTAGAGGAAGGAGCTGGGTGCCGTTCGGGCACCTTATCCATGGCGCTTACACAGCTGACGACGACCTTTGTTCCTTCGCCGTAATAGGACTAGCCCCAGATACTAAACTCTTATATAGCCTGAGATGACCAACTCGCGTTGGGTGAACCCTTCTTATCCACTCTTGCCTGCGCTGGTTCGCTGTCTGTCCCTCATTACCTACAAACCTTCACTCATTCTCTACAAACTTATTCCGGTTCCATTAGGCCCTGCCTGGACAAGTCACTCCTTTCTACCAAAATAGAGACCACAAGAATACATACGTACATAATTATAATTCATTCAGTGGTGGGATTTGAGATAGAATTAGTCACAAAGTACCCAAGCATGTTCACATTCTTATCCCTTGGCAACATACTGATATAAAGAATTATCCATTTTAGCTGTTTCACAACTACCAGAAACCGCATCCGGAACCATTCCCGGCGGTTTATTTACATAACATACTGGGCAGATCCCAAATCGTAATTGCACCGCTACAAGTAGTTTAAGTCGTCCCCTCGCGGTCGGAAATTGGCCTCGGTATTACAGTCTCAGTGCTTTGGCTATATTATTATTCCCCAGGAAGTTACACTTCTGGCGTACGACCTCGTAAACGGGGATCTGAGAGGGCAACACAGACTTGTTTCTGCCTACACAAGTCGCGAGATTTATTGTACATTCTTTACTGCCACCAGTAGCGCAACAAGATGCAGGTGAACCACGGAATTTCTACAAAGCTAACACTCACTGCGGTTATTCTGTGCAGTTTATTCAATGTAGGTCTGTTGCGGTATACTCAGTTCCGAGACCATTACCCAGCTATGCTAGTTATATTTCCTATTGCCTTTTCCATGCTGTGGGAGGAGTTGGGTTGGGAAGAGTGAGAACTAATTGATAGTTTAAAGGTTATACCTGCAGGCACTATTGCTTCGACGGGGCCATCAGCAGAGGGAGATCATGGAGAGAGTAGCATAAAAGTGCGGCGACCAACCAACCACCCCTCGGGTCCTGAACTCGAGCTTTCCACTCCCGCCGAGGGCGCAACTACTGTGGAGATCGCTGTCATCACGAATCCAAAAGAAAAATGGGCACAATTTGATCGACCGATGGTATGGGAAAAGATCACGGTGCCACTGGGTGAATTTGTGGTATTTTGTACGTCAGCCATGAAGTTTCACATTTGCGCTCACTAACGTACCCAGCGGAATCACCGGCACTTGCTGGGCTTGCTTCTCAACCTATTCTCACCGCTGCTATCCCTGGAGATGTAACTTGTGCAACCTTCGCATCACCAAAGTGCGATAATAAACGCAGTTCAGGCAAAGATGATTTCCATTGCGCTTTCAATCTACAGGGCCATGGGAATATTATGCGCTGGGGAATTCCAACAAAACCGCAGTGTATTCTATGTTTAAAGACCGATGGTGCGACAATGGAAGCGATGAAAAAAGGGAAATATGATAGATTTGGAGTTGAGCTATGTGAGCCACATGAAGACATGGTGAAAGAGAGGAAGGGTATGACAATATTAAACGGGCGTGAAGATTTGGCAAAAGATAGTCTGGCGGGCACGGCAAAAGCTTGAATCTAAAAGTCGGAAAGGAGGGCGCATATCGGCAAATGTATTTTCTGGGGGACCGTTTTGGTAGATGAATATAGTTACGATACTTGTACTGTATCCCTAGAAGCTATATATTTGAAACGCCTATGGAGTAAATTATGGCAATCTAGTCTGGCTGCACTGCCCCTCGTACCTAGAGATGACAACCGTTGGTGTTGAGATTTCAGCCAAGTTTGTGCCTGCCAAGCCTATCTGTTCAAAACTACATTTTTTCTAGATCTCTTCCTTGTGGCCTGTTTTGGTTCTGGCACAAGGCAGTACAGAAAATGATGTGATAGGGTCGCTTGGTATCTCTGCTTTCGATGCGTAGCACAATGCAGCATAATATTGCTCTTCGAACGAATCTATTAACCGAATGAGTCCGTTACCCTGAGTCACAAGGTGCCCACACCTTGGCGCAAATTGAATCCTGCCCCGCTGCTATTCTGTTGGCAGTATCACTGATCTACTCTTTTTATCTGTCACATAATTATTTCAGTGTGTGCCAGCGAAGACGGTATCACCAGGCTCTGCCTTGCCAGAGCTCCAACCATTATGGGAAAGAAAGACAAGAAAAAGAACCCCGACCGGAAAACCCGGGTCGCCGAGAAGACCTCTCGGAAGCTGGCTTCGAAAGAGAAGAAAGCGAGTAAGAAGGGTGCAAGCGGGGAGGGTGTCGACCCAGATGATGTCGATATCGACACTGTTCTTGCTGAATACGCCCGTCAGGTACTTTGATTAATGTACCCTCCTCCTCGCTCCCGACGGAGTATCGACATTGCTAACTGGTCACGAGTACTGACTACAGCAAGCACTATATCACAAAGTCACAGAAACCATTCTACCAGCGCCCCCTCCACCTCGTGCGAATGCTACGTTGACCCCGTCCCCGTCTAGCCCTCACGAATTGTTCCTGTTCGGAGGAGAGCTATTCAACGGTGCTCTAGCAAGTTTCTACAATGACCTCTTCATCTACAACTCCCTCCGGAATGAGTGGAAACAAGTCACATCCCCCAACTCTCCTCTCCCACGGTCGGGGCACTGGATTACTCAGTCCGGAGGGAGATCTGGGATCGGTGGTGGAAAGGGTGCACTGTGGCTATTCGGCGGAGAATTTTCATCCCCAAAACAAGGCACCTTCTACCACTACGGTGATTTCTGGCGGCTTGATTGCGAAGTAGGGCAAGGTGGACGGGGGGTCGAATGGGAGAAAATCGAACCCAAAGGTGGCTCCCGGGGAGGCAACCCACCTTCAAGAAGTGGACACAGAATGGTAGCGTGGAAGCAGTATATTATCGTATTCGGTGGTTTCCAAGATACCAGCCAAACGACAAAATACCTCAATGATTTATGGCTATTTGATACTACGAGCTATACATGGATATCAGTGCAGCTTCCTGCGCATGCTCAGCGCCCAGATGCGAGAAGCTCGTTTTCGTTTTTACCGCATGAGGCAGGGGCGGTGCTGTATGGGGGTTATTCGAGGGTGAGGTCTGCGAGTGCAATTGCGGGGTCATCTTCAAGACATCAGGTTGCTACGAAGCCCGTAGTGCATACGGATACTTGGCTTCTGAGAGTAAGCCTGAATGACCCGGCAAAGCTCACACGATGGGAAAGGAGGAAGAAACCTGCAAATGCACTGAATCCGCCGAGGGTAGGTGTGACAATGGCAGGGCATAAAGGGCGGGGGATCATGTTTGGTGGAGTCTATGATACTGAAAAGGACGAGGAAGGTTTAGAAAGTGAGTTCTTCGATGACTTATTCGCATGGGGAGTTGAGAGGAACAGATTCTTCCCATTAATCTTGAGGAGGCCCCGTGGTAACCAGCCCGGTGGTAGGGGTGGTGCGAGAGGGAAGCAAGGTGGTGAAGGGGGAGGGGCAGGCGGAGGAAAGCGCGATAGAGCCAAAGAAGATGCGGAGGAATTACTCCGCAACTTAGCCCGCTTAGAAGCTTCCTCCGGACTTGCTTCCTCCCCTCCCACATCCGACACCGAGCTGGACCTGATTCCAGAAGCTGAACCGGAGGTGCCCAAGGTTGAGGAGCTCCCTGTCTCGCTTTCCCTTCCGCATCCTCGGTTTAATGCAGCATTGGCAGTGCAGGAAGATACTCTATACATCTACGGGGGTACTTTTGAAAAGGGTGATCGAGAGTTTACATTTGACGAGATGTATGCTGTGGATTTAGCCAAATTAGACGGAGTCCGGACTCTTTTCGCAAGAAAAGACGAAATCGCGTGGGTGGAAGACGAGGATGGCGAAGGAGCGGAAGGCGAAGAGGATGGAGATGAAGATGAGGATGACGAGGATGAGGAAGGAGAAGAAAATGAAGCTGAGGTAGATCCGAAAGCCGCAGAAATTGCCAGGAGAAAAGCCGAAGGGCAAGCGAGAAAACTGCAAGAACAAGAAGAAGCTGCTGCGGCGGCGGAGGCGGAGGAAGCCGCACAGGGTCACACAGCGGAAGATACTACCCCCTTCCCACGGCCATTCGAGTCGCTTAGAGATTTTTTTGCTCGGTCGTCGCAGATTTGGCAGGATATCATTCTTGCTAATGCGGTAAACGTGGAAGTTGACGCTTCTGCTGGTGCAGGGAAAACGGTTAAGGAGTTGCGAAAGGCGGCATTTGCAGCTGCGGAGGAGAGATGGTGGGCGGTAAGGGAGGAGGTTAGGGCTGCGGAGGATGAGCAGGAGGAGAGCGGGATTGGGGAAGTGGTTAGCTTGAAGGACAGGGAGGCAAGTGGGACTGGAGTGGGTGCTGGCGCGGGGAGGAGACGATGATCCTATTTGTGGATCCAGGGTTGTATTTATGAGTACTCTATTCGTATCTCATACTCATACATATACAGCACCTACAGAACGCATGTTGCTAACCCATGCCTACCGTAGTCTATTTGTCGAAGCACCTGATATACTTGGTAGGATCATGAGTTTGCCAAGAGTTTGTATGGAAAATAAATTCTCGTCTTCAGTCCACACTTTCACCATAGGCGCCCGTATAAAAAAAGACACAAAAATGATGGTTCAAAATGCCTCCCACTAGTCACAAAATGCTCACTGAAAAAAAATATATTGCCATCGGTATCATCATGCCAACCTCCTCCATTCTTCATGCATTGTAGTTATGCGTGTCTAGCGAGGGCATGTCTAAGTTTGATTGTTTGTTAGCAAATGAATATAACACTTGGAGATATAGATAAACCTACGGCACCGCAAGAACCACATGTCTTCCCGTCGCCGGGAATACTGCTGCCGCACTTGGGGCATGTAGAGTCGTGGGTATCAACGATGACTTGGACGGAGAGCATTTTGATCGATTGGTGTATTGATGCTGTGAAGGGGATGGCTTTTCTCGATAAAGATGATGACTAGAAGGTGATGTTACTTCTGTTGGGGGATTGGGGGGGGCCTTTATATTCGCTAGACCATTTAGTTCGACTAAACCCCCACGCGCATGCGTTATCCAATGGGCACCCGTCTATGGTCAGCTGCCACCTTGATGTGGGACTGTACCGTACGAGATCAGATCAATGTGCCAGTGAGGTCAGTCTCGCAGCCAGTGTTGACTCTGGTATGACCCCTCCTGAGGAGGTTGGTTACTCCAGGTATCAGGATTTGCTTCCCCGCAGATCCCCTACTTAAGCGTTGCTGCGATAAGATAGGATCGGTGGGGACCCTTGCAGATGGTGGATCATCGGGGTTATCTGCGCATAGACAAGCTCTGGTGCCGAGACTAACCGAATGTGAGACTGATTTAAGTTACATGTTAGTCTGGTTGGCACAAGCCCCTCGTATATAGACGGTATTCCATGTTTACTTTTTACCATTGAGGTTCTGCAAACCCCGGCCTGGTGGTCTGTATCTACAGCAACCTGATTATATCATGTGACTAGCTGAGGATGGGGCCAGGCAAAGGGCATGCCGTCTCTTGTTTACTACACTAAAAATGACAACAAATGACGGAATTGGGTTAAGTTAGATTTTCGATTGATCTATCAGGCGACCTGCCTGCATTGCACAATATGACTAGATGACACAACATGTCTAGATCACACAACATGTCCACCACGCCTGGATACTCTTAGGCTGAGAGATCTGTATCATCAATGTCTCCTCAACTGCCATGGTCTCTCCTACGCCACCTCCGTCTGCTCAAGTAGAGCCCACCCCGCTTCCATGGCCTCCTACCTACTCCACATCCGTCCTCCCAGCCTTATGCACAGCCAGTTAAACAGCAGCGAGTATACTATACGTCAGAACTTACATTTCGGGGTGCACGCAATTGAGGGTTGATATTTTGATGTGTAGCTATCGGAGGTATCCTCGTATGCTGCTAGGCATACATAGTAGAGCATTATAATTGCTGCCGACAGGAAGGCGACTTGATCTGAACTGATATGTGTCGACATTGTTGACATACCGAATACTTGACACTCCCAAGATTGTAAAGCTCTGGACATCTAGTACTACCAGGGTTGGTGGAGGTGGTGTGACTAAAGTTGCCAGACTGGGGTGTAGAATCCCTTTTTGGAAGCCTATCAAGAGTGGCATAATGTTTCGGGTACATAGATGGGACCAGTTCTCATCTCCACAAAGGGTAATACCTTTATAAACATGCCTAACTAGGCTCAGCCAGACTGCATAACATGCCTAGTGTCTGTTGCAGTCAGCGTCAGGTGTTGATGTTGGACTTAGGAACCCATGTGCCAACATCCCATGTTCATTTGCATTTTGTGACTGGCTAGGGTTTTGGTGTTACTACAGTAACAAAACTTTTTTAACCACGAAGCAGGAGGACTTAGTATAGTCAGCAGAGGGATTTCAATTGGTAATCATTATAATGCACAGGTATACTGGGAGGAGGTTGCTAGCCTGGGGAGGGTTGTACACAGTGTACATGTCTTTCATAATCAGTCTTGTAAATTTGATGGTACCTAGTTGAAACTTAAAATCCCCAATTTTAGAAGCTTTTTGATCAACGAAAGAACCAATAAACTGAGATCCGCTGACGAGGGAGGCTTGTAGTGAGCATCGCCGTAATGTATTTGCAATAATTCTCGCAGTTTTACTCTGCTCCGTAATATCAAGTTCCACGGTCTTACTATCTCAAATCTACGCTGCGTGCAAGATTTTCATCAGTACCTATATATCACCTGACTCTTATAGCTTGTGACCATTTCGACATGATATCAATTTGCCAATTTGTATTTTCTAGAGCACTGGGAGCTAGCTATGCATGAGAGGGCTACCTACCTTTATGCACACCATATAAAAAGCAGCTGCAGTCATATTTGCTTAGCGAAAGTTACCAATATGATTCTATATAATGGTGGTAATTTGTCTACTTTAATCTCCGTCTACGCTATAACTTCAATATTCACCAATAGCTGTAGCTGTGTATGCGCAACTTCCGGCGATTAGTTCACTATTATCGCTTACTTTTGGTTTATTATAAACTCAGGGTAATGTGGGATATTTACCTCCCAGATTTAAGTCACTGCGGGGATATATACACAACCCCATACCCCAGGTGCTCAATTGCACTTGGCTTCTTCAAGATTGATTTAATTTCACAGTTGCTAGTTTGGCGTGAATAGACAAATGTTGCGCCCACAAGCCTTTGCAGCTTAACTTTCCCTACTCATGTCTCATGATATTTGGGAAAGGAAGCTATGACACCTACAACTCTCTTTAGATTACTGTCACCAGATTCACATTAGCACAGAGCTTCGAACTGAATTACTGTGGCAAGTTTTTGAGAGATTACTAAAGTCTACCTACATAAAGCTGTTCTCTCCCTCACATTTTTCACCAACTCCATGTTCTTTAGCTAATTGCTAATTATAAAAGCCCGAGCTTCTCATCCGGTCGTAGCTAGAATTTTTTCTGCTTCGAGTTACACAGGAGTAATGAAAATCCAACAGATTCCCTTTGCTTTTCTAGGCATATGCCTTACCCTCCATGTAACTGTTCATGGGGCGCCGATTGCGACCGAGGTGGTGGAACTTGTCAATATATCCGCGGAAAAATCATATACACCAGTCCCCACTAAGGTATGTTTGGCTTAATCCACCTCTGGGTAATGCTGTTTTTGATACTGACCTCTATACAGACTACTACCAACTATGACATCTTTGGGCTTTCCAACATTACCACTGTGCAACAAAATAACCTCCAGCGCCGTTCCGCTTATTCCACGGCTCAGTTCCTCACTATTCCCTCCGATACCCCGGCTCATGTTCGGCCCGATACCGTTAGAAGTACCGATGAAATGGTTGAGGAAGTTCGCCAAAATCCGGTTGGCTTCCTCCGTGGTCTTGCTGAGAAATTCCGCGGTTCGTACCAATGGGTTAAAACCTCAAAGGGATGGGAATGGGCCCAGAGGCAGGGAACGAAAATTGGAGAGCTCATGAAAAAGGCCTGGAATTGGTTTAACCGTGTGGTCTTACGCAGAGAACCAACCAATATCCCCCCAAAACTCATTGGTGGGCCCCACCTACAGATTACAGTCACTGACTCCTCAGCTGAAGATATCTCTACCGACACGGGGAAGGGTAAAGCACCTATTGTTCCAGTTTTAGAAACCATCCAGGAGGAAGCTGAGGAGGGGCATGGCACTAGCCCACAATCAGGCAGCAGTGCTCCGCTTCTACCAGCCCCACAGAATATACAAGCGGAGCCAGAAGTAAAACACGAGACCAGGCCATCCAGGGATAAAGGAAAGGGGAAAGTCATTCGATTGCCAATACCAAAAAGAATCCAGCTGGGACCAACTGTGCCGATACTCACCAAGGAAGAGCACGCAAAACTTGAAATTGAGGGTGAGCCTGGGTATGGTGATATCCCAGGGCCTTCAAACTACAGAGAAAAGGCCTGGGAAAAATATGATACCTATATCCGCCCTGCCCTCTCTGGTGTTGCATCTGCTTTCTTTGAGTTTGAACCCGAGAGTGAGCCGGCGAGCTTCGGCAAAGTACCGGTGCACAATACAGAGGTAGCCCCAGCACGCATGGTCAAGGTGGCAGAGGTGACCGAGCAAGCACCAGTGACCGAGCAGGCACCAGTGGCTGAGCAGGCACCAGTGACCAAGCAAGTGACTGAGAAAGCACCAGCCGAAGCGGTGGCATCTGTCCACCAGCCTGAATCCGGCTCTGACTCTCGCCCCGGCCCCGAGGCCCATTCTCAGGCTGAGTCGGGCACTTTGCCACCACCTAGAGATCCCGCGCCTGATCAACCTGTAGAACCTTTAACTGTTTTTGAACAGCCTGCGCCCAAACCCGTGCCCGGTGCTGCTATCCATGTCCAAGAAGCTCAGCCAATCACGGAGGTCGCGCTTCAAAATACAGGTGAGAAAACAGAGCCCACGAGACCAAGAATACAGACCGGGCCTGATGTTGGCCAAGAATGGGGCGTGGTTGAGGGGAATGGGAAACTTTATGAGGTTGATTTTTCTGGACACTTCCGCCGGCCGCCGCTGCCAGAACCAGCTACAGAACCAGCTAAGGCCGAGATTCCAGAAAAAGCCGCAGATCCAGAAGGTAAGCCCAAAGTTTTTGGACCTCGCAATCGACCTGGCTGGATGACACCCCCGGAAAAAAACATGGGCCTCCCAGATTGGCCAGGGAAGCATGAATGTGTGAGATGCAAAGATGGAGATCCTGGAAAGAAGTTTTATCCTTGGCCTATCCGGAAGAATGACCCCGAGCCTCCACGTAACCCCAATCCAGGGTGGTGGGAATGGTTAATGACTTTCGGCCGCGGGTACAAGATTCAAGGCCCTCACCCTTATGACCCAGCTGTCCACAATTATGAAGCGTATAAAATCATGAAGAGGCCGAACCCATTCACCTATGCTCCCACACCTACAATGAATCCTCTTCCCCCTGTTGACCCAAATGACGAAGGGTACAATCCCTGGGACCCAAAGCCACTACACCCATCGAAGGTTCAGTCATGGAGAGAAATCCAAGAGTCAGCAAAGGCGGAAGCAAGATCGGGTGTCACCAAGTTCCCTAAGCCTGCCAACTGGAAGATTAACACCTGCGATCGTAACAAATGTTCGTTGAGGAATTTCAACGGAGATCTCGTCGATCTCCCCTCGAGACCCGACTGGGCTTTACATCGAATCTCAGATACTAATTTCTTGGAATGGCTAACCGATATGGGTCAATATGAGCAAGCGTGCAAGCAGCTGGAGACTGAGCAGCGCATCATGGCTGGACTCCGGCCACTCAGATTGTCAGACTATTGCAGTCCAGTGTAATTAAAATCAACTGCAAATCAGGGAAGGGCTTGCGGAAACAAAGGACCCATAGAAATAAAAAAAGGAAACACAAATTAGATGAACTGGGAAGCGGTGTGAGGGTTGATGCTTATACTATTCTTATTTTCGGATGAAATTTCATCCCTTTGTAGCTTAGCATTGGTTTATGGGAATGTTCTGGGAAGTGAAGTCATACTTGTAGTCAGGCAATCATGATTCTATGTCCATATCTGAATATATTGCAGAATTTTGTCTGGTATTGCATGCATGATCAGTGCTCTTTATGTACCTCAAGGGCAGCTAAATGGGTCTTTAAAATTAGGATAATTTGCGCATGCAAACAAACAAACCAGGTTTGGGGATTTCGAAAGTAGATATAGTCAAAGTAGCCTCGATTCTATCCCGTTGGTTATGATGCATATTACAATACGTAAAGAGCCGATTTAAGGATGTGAAGCTAGTCTCATGAAGTTGTTTAACTCACAGAGGATATTCATTTGCACATCAAAATATCTTCCGAATTGTATGCACCCAAAGTTACTCTTTCTTACTATGAACAGATCATATGTCCTCCGAAATGTTGGTGTCCTTCAATCTAGGGACCCCATACTACCATCCCACCTGCAAAAAGTCCAAAAATAAATGACGACGTCGACAAGACTCGAACTTGCGCACGCAGAACGTAAGTGATGATTAAGCCGAACACTTATTCTAATCACTCCCCTTAACCACTCGGGCACGACGTCTGAATATGCTAGGATGTGCTAATTCTTTATCATCAAGCAGGATACTGTCGGACAATCACTTGCATGTGTTCGGCTTTTTTTAACAGACTATGGATGTTTATTGTATGTCGAGACTATGTCCGTTACATGGTATTAAACCCACATGTAAGAAGCTAAAAGTAACAAAGAAACAAAGGCAAGGTACTAAGTTGCAACAACAATGGCAGACCCAGCAAATCCCGACAACCAGCCAGCGACCTTCAGAAATGCCTAGCATAGAGCACAAGTTGGGGAAAGCAAAAAATATCGCACTGTAAAAAGCCACCTCAATCATACTGGGGATATTTCTGAAACATGAAACCCATCGGTTGCTCTCGATTATCACATTCTCATTTTGGCTGCTGCCTTGGGAGCCCTTCCCCACCTCATCCCCAAACGTTGGAAGTACGTAAATAGGGCCTTCTTCGGAACATAACCGTTATAAGTAGACTGCCACCAAGCGGCAAAACTTCCTATCTCACAAGTCAGTAGAGAACACTCCTCACCTGGCGGATATCATTTCTATAACCCGGGAATGATAATCAATGGAGGACAACTGACCTTCCTCCGGACCCAGTGCACCGAAGCCTAGCGCCTCCAACGCCCAGGGAGCCAAAGCCACCAACACCCCTATTGCAAGCAAGGTCGTATAAACCGGGTGCTCCTTCGCAAATTCCAATGCGGCAGCTGTCGCCCCCCCAACCGCATCTCTCAAAGCCTGGCCCCAGGTATGAGCACCTGCTTTCAGCGTGTCTGAAAGCTTGGTGAGAACTGCGGTGGCGAGGTACTCGCTCCATCCTCCACCAGCAGCGGAGACAAGATTGGAGACCTGGAGGTCGAGATCTGGGCCAGGGTGAGATGCGGTAATGAAGGCTTGGACGATATTCTCCGCAGTTTGCTGAACCGAAAGATCGAGCTTTTCGTTGGTGTTGGTAGGGTAGGCGCCTCTAGACAAGGGGGAATAGCTGTAAGAGTGGGAGGAGCAATCATCACGGTCGCTACCACCCGTAAGGCACACAAGAAGGGAATGGAGCCAGGTCCACATATTGCTGTAGTTGTAGTATTTGAACGGGACAGGAACGATTTGGTGATCTGAATGTCCTGTTTGACAAATATGTCGCGAATGTATAGTTATCGAGCATCACTGTTAGTTGTCTTGTACCAAGCCCCCTGTAAGCTTGTAAGAAAAAATACCATGCACATCAACTGGCCAATCATGCCTCAGACTAATTAATCCCTCTTTGTATGGATAAAGATGTGTGTGCTTTGTGCCATCCCCGGGTTGGTGTAAAATGAACTATTCCGGAAGGGTCTGGTGGTCCTCGAAAGTTGCCTCCCAATAATCCTCTTCCGGCGGCCGAGACTACGGTAGCTATCTATACAACTAAGTAAGCGCAAAAAGAGACAATTTTCCGCAAAGAGCCATGGTAGCACAACTTGACAACGAAGTTATATGATATTAATGACAGTTACTCCCCGAGAAATATTGAAAGAAACTTCATAGGTGTTAGTGGAACCTTGTTACATCGGCCTCGGATGATTTTTTACTTTCCCACCGTGTTCCCGATTTATTCTTCTGGTGTGTGTATAAGAAATTACCGGAACCAGACCGGAGTGGAGATTTATTGGTTTTGGAAAAATAACTACATACAATGTGAACCAGAATCTACTTAAAAGGTCAAAAATCCCGAAGTTGTTTTTGGACCTTATTGCCCTTCTCAAGCCTGAAGAACTGTCTCAACCATGTCAGAAACCTGTATTGGCGTGTGCATTGGGAAAAGAGAGCATAGAAACTGAAAGATTCTGAAAGAGATCATCAAGCTGGGAAATAGCTTCTGAAATGTTGGGAATCTTTGGAGGTGTAAGTTCACTAGCGATTGGGGACTCAGGACTTGAGGTTGTTGGTTCAAGCACAGTAGCAGGTTGTTGCAGACTTCCAGTTTGGATAATAGTAGAATGCTGGGATCATGGTTGCATCTTCAGACTACTTGCCGAAACACTCTAGAGATTTACCAGGTCCGATGTTAAACCGGATGACAGGGGCCAGGTTGTGTCCGCCCGGTTTTAGCTGTATATAGATTAATATTGACCCGCAAGGCTACAGTAGCCTTACCATCCGAGGCATAGTTGAAATGACAACCGATGTAGACTAATAGACTAATACATTTCGAGTTCAAACTCTGGCCAAGTCACAATATCAATTCATAGTCCTAAGTAGGACGGCCTTAGAGGCATTCATTCGTTCATTCGTTCATTTCGTCAGTACCGGTACCTTGGCGATCTCTCACCTTGTTTCTCGTTTACTTTAATATATTAATATTCCGATCCTCATGATATCAGTAATCTTTAATTCACATCATGCAATTTCAAGCTCGGTTCCCTGATATCATCATCAGTCATTCCCCAAACCAAGCACAGGAAGGCCCTGACGCGCATACAATTGCTTGTGCGTCAGGACGCAAAAGCTTTTTTGCTGATGTATAACAAAGCGCATAGACAATATTTCCTAAAGAACTCTCTGCATCGATCTCCTGCTTTACAACACTGCTAGTAGATAGCTATTGCTATAAACTTTGCCAAACATAAGTATCTAGCAACTTTCTACCAGTGTACGATCCCCCTGAAGTAGAGATTCCAGGGTAATTTGCCAGTTGTCTTGTTGAGTATAAATCTGGGTGGTACCCAGAACCCAAAGCCAAACTTAATCGCTGGGGTAACTCGCAACCTATCCCTACACTATTATTTATTGCCCATCACCCATCTCCATACCCCCTCAATGCCACACCCATGGTCATTAAACGCCACCATTTTCTGGCAAATGACATCCTCAATGGTCCCCGCTCGGAATGACGCACTTTTGGCCAGCAATGCTTCGAAGGTTGTCAGAAGCCCCAACTTATCCAAACATCCAAAAGTATTTCTAGCACTACTGCTACTACAGCTCACCCCCAGCACAAGTAGCTCCTTTCCTGGCTGTATTGTATCCTGGTGGGAGAGCTCCGGTTCGGACATCTGGCTGGGCCAGCGCACGGCGATTGCGATACCCACCTCCCTTGTGCCCAGCTCCAGCTGAATGTACACGACCAGGTTGTTGATTGTGCTGAAGTATTGTTTAAACTCGTTGCCTAGGTGGAATGGGGCCTTGTTGGCACGGTTTTTGATTTGAATAACTATTGCGGAAAGGTGAGCAGGATTTAAAGGGGCAGATAATTCGCCAAAGTAAATGGGAATGAGTAGGTCCCAGTGCGGTTGGCCATGGGAGAGCTGGAGGGCAGCGTGTCTGCGGAGTAGGCGTAACAGGAGACCGCGTAGTGTGTTGCCGTCAGGGCCGAGGTTCAGGCCCTTATTGGTACTGACGAAGTGGTTAAAGTTCAGGAAACTATTCTTCAGCTTGAGTTCCAGAAGGCTCGACCAGGCTGAACGTGGGTGCCTGGATCTTGTTGGGTTTCTGAGCTGGTGTAGTAGCAAATCCTGGAATCCAGGGTAAAACAGCTCCTCGAGAAAGCTGGTGAGGAGGAAAGGCTGGGAGTAAGGGATGTCTTCGGCATGTCTAGCAGTTTTGTGCAGTCAGATCCCATCAATAGCAGCTGTTATTCCACATTTGCGAAAGGAGCGCTGGATAGTATGCCGTAGCTCTTGGTGAATTGACTCCCATGCTTGTCCAACCCACTGGGTCATCAAAATGCGGCGTTCTGATGCTGAGTACTTTTGTGCTGACCATTCCAAAATATGGTCAACATAATGCTGGTCTGTGAGACAAACATTGAGGGTTGGACTAGTGAGGTACAACCAGCAGGAACCATTACTGGTAGAGTATGCATTCGATGCATTACATCCTTTACAGCTTGCGTCTTTTGTGCTTTATGCACATCTAACACTAGCATGCGAGGGAATGCATTTCGAAGTGTATATGTTCTGGGCCGCTCGCGGGCATCGGCCGCCCGTGGGCAGCATATGCCTCCCGCGGGCAGCACATGCCGCCTACTATGCCCCCCGCGGGCAATTTATTTAATTCCTTAATTTGGTAAATAAATC
>Ga0307514_10003260_pt1 | contig 15829 bp, 16 predicted proteins | sample 16_EM_MG_FD_203088 | JGI IMG/M metagenome (GOLD analysis project Ga0307514, IMG submission 203088) | Populus trichocarpa ectomycorrhiza microbial communities from riparian zone in the Pacific Northwest, United States - 16_EM | ecosystem: Host-associated > Plants > Roots > Unclassified | place...
ACTTTCCACCAAACTTTGTAGATACTACTACTAGTAGATAGGTCGTACTACTGTTGTAGAAACCACTGAAATGTGATCTCTTTCCTACCCACTCGATGTTAGGTGGCTTTTGGGTGACGGTAGGAGTAGTTGCCTTCAAAAGCTTTCGGCATGTTGTTCACACAGTTGTACAAGGTACGAAGTTGGGGGGTGAAATTGAAGAGCAAAGTTGGAGGCAAAGTTGGGGGTGCAAATCGGACACCAGAGTCCGATTTCCATCGCAACTTCTGAAATCGGACCAACTTGGCGTTTCCAACTTGATCAAAGTTGGGACCAAAGTTGATCGTCAAGTTGGGCCAAAGTTGGGCTACTGTGAAACGCCCTAATCTATCGGGGGATGAGTCTCACCCAAAAATAGGTTCATTTGTCGGTTGAAATTCAATCCCTTTTACCTCCACTGTGCATGTCACACAAAAGTATCACTTTGATAAGTGATCCTGACACTGACGTTGCCCAAAATAACAAAATTGTCCGATGGAGTAGTTCGGTGGACCAGAAAACCACTAATAATCATAGTAGTCTTGAAATACTGGATGTTGCTGCTATGAGAGAAGGTTTGGTTGAGTCACTCATATCTCAATGTCAGAATAGCTTTTACTGACCTTGACCTCAAATAATTAGGGAATAAACGGTTGATGGGGCTTATAAAGTGGCTTCGGACGAGAATTCCACTTGTTTGGTGGCATTCTAGGCCATTCAAAGTCCCGTCCTGTCTGTTTCGTTAACGAGTAGACTGTCAAGACACAGTTCACAGAAGGGGAACACTTTTCTCGAACTCTCCCTACAGTCCAAAGCCAGCCCTGTCTGCACCCACTGATCATGAGCATAGCCCGGCAACAGAAGAGCCTAGATTTATAATAACGTTTGAAAATATATCGTTATTGCTTTCCACTATACATTTTCCCAATACCTAAATCCAATTTTGCCCGCAGTGTCAGCGCGGGGCTCGGGTGGTCTTACAGCCACATTTCTCCACTTGGTATCTCGTGGATGACTTCCAGATCTTAGATACTGTATATTAATTTCAAGGGTCATATAAAAGCATGTTGCAAACAACTAGAGCTATCACGTTTCATGACAATGAAAGAGAAATTCTTAACGCTGCTTGAGACGTTTCTATTCCTCGCCCAGGATCCTCGTAGTGCCCAGGACCTCGTCATAGAATATGGCGCAGAACAGTGGACATACGGAGACTTGGACCTCATCTCCACTGGACTTGCTCGAGAAATACAAGCGCTACATGGTGATGGCTCCAAGCCTGTCGTTGTCTCCATCTCGGAGAATCGACCTTATGTGTTGGCCATGCTTCTGGCCACATGGAAATTAGGGGGAATCTTTGCTCCGTTGGACTGTCACGCACCCCCCGACATGGTAAAAAAGATGGTAGAAACCATTGCACCTACCTGTGCATCGTTGCACGAACATAACAAGATTTCCATTGAAGTCATGGGAGGTAGAACCCTTTTCGGTTTCTTTTAAAACTTTCACTGACATTCAGCCTGCGTCTAGCGATGAAGATTCCCGTGATCGCTTACCATGAGTCAAATACAACGCTCGACCGCCTTTTGCAACGCTTCCTCGACCAGTCTTCACGGATGACATTTGAACCCACAATACACACTTCTGTCGCCCTATATACTCACACGTCCTCAGCCTCTGGCCCATCCAACTTGAAATGCGTAGCGTTGACCCATGAAATAATTTTCCGTGGTTCAAAAGCGAGAGTAGATTGGTGGAAACGCACATGGCCTCTGCAGTTATTCAACAAGGTGAAGGTTCTCGGGTGGGCCCCGTGGTCACATATGATGGCATTTGCCCATGATATTGGGGCGGCCGCGTTCATCACGGGTGGTTGTTATGTCTTCGGGTTGGTAGACTCTGGCCAAGACTCTGAAAAAACAAATCTCGATCAGTTGCTGGATTCCATAATACGCGTTCAGCCAGACGTATTCTCCGCGGTTCCTTGGGTTGTTGAGGGCTTCATGGAGAGGTCTCTAAAGATTGGTGACAAAGCTTTGGTTCACAGTGCCCTCAAACGTATCAAGGTCTTCAGTTGTGGAGGGGCGTCATTAAGTACTGATGCGGCGTTGTGGGCGCATGAACTTGGTCTAAATATGGTAAATGACATTGGCATGACTGAAATTGGCGGTGTGTGACATGTCCACATTCAAAAACTTCCGTTACTCACTGATTTGTTCATTTTCGTTTAGCGCCATTGTTTCATGCGAAGCTTAATTTGTCTAGTCATGGTGACCCCACTTGTATATGGTCGAAACCGGATATTATCCTCGACGATGTGCAGCTGAAATTAGTCGATGACGGCGGCAAGGAAGTTTTCGACCGTACGTTGCAATGTCATGGTTTGTGATCAAATCAAGAATTGCTAAATTTACCGCATGCAGAGGGTGAGCTTGTCGTGTCGAGCCCGGCAATCACCAGTGCCTACTTCAAATACGATTCCTCAGCATTTAGCATAGCCTCAGACGGTTTAGTCACATTCAAGACCGGCGATATCTATGAGAGGAAAGAAGATGGACACTTTGTGTGGATGGGAAGAAGACACGACTATATCCAAGTAATTTTTGTTCTTTGTTGAGAGGTCATCTAATGATTCACTTGGAATAGATGGCATCCAGCGAAACCTTCGATCCTCGGCCAATAGAAGCCGCTCTAGATGCATGCCCCGCTATCGCTCGCAGTTGTGTAGTTGGGAATAACTTTATGCGTAAGGCATCGGATTCCATTTTTGCCATTATCCAGCCTGCTTTGTCGAACGGTGAGGCGCTGCCATCGTCTTCCGACAAAGTTAAGATTACACGAGCTGTTGCCACGATCAACAAGACACTTCCCCCTCCATTGAGGATTTCCTGGTCGCGAGTGATTATCCTGGACCGAGAGTTGCAGATTCCACGTACGAGAAAAGGTGCCATTTTCCGTAAAAAGCTTGAGCAAGTATTTGGGAAATTCCTTGAGAGGGGGCTTGAAGTCGAACATGGAGGGCCCGACCTTGCAAAACTGAAGTCTCGTTTAGAGAAGGACCAAATTGTCGAAGAAACCGCGAATGTCATTTCAGAAGTTCTGCAGATCACACCAAATTTTCTCAAAGAGAATGCTACGTGCACATTTGCAGAGGTAATTCGATCTTTCTCTTCTTGAACTGTTTTTGACGTAATTGTAGTTCGGTATGGACTCGAATATGGCTGTTCGCATTGTGAAGAACCTCAACCACATTTTTTCCATGAGCCTTCCTGCCAATGCATGCCACATTTATATCGATTTCGCAATGCTCTCTCGAGCAGTGTTAACCGAGCTTCGGATCGATGGTTTACCTTCAGCGATCCAATCTCCTCACTCACTCAATCATCGTCACGGACCAGAAATCGAAGATATTGTTATCGTCGGGCAAGCCTTTAGACTTCCCGGCGACATCAATACACCAGAATCATTCTGGAAGGCACTAGTGACCAAGCGAGAAGACATCATGACACATATTCCAGAAGACAGATGGGACCATCAGTCCTTCTACAGGCCACCAGGATCCACAGACCACTCTCAACCTGGAGATATCACTTTCAACAAAGCCGGATTCATAGATGTGGCTCATTTCGACAATAATTTTTTCGGTATCTCCACAGCAGAGGCATTTTTCACCGGCCCTATTGTTCGTCTAACGCTTGAAACAGCGTTCCAAGCTTTAGAGGACGCCTGTATTCCAATCTCCGGAGTCAAAGGCACGAATATGGGCGTCTATGTTGCACCTGGTGTGGGCGATGGATACCATCAGATGATATATCATGAACAAGGTTTCCAATGTGTGTATTCCCATTGTGACTATTGACTACACAGTAACTCTTGTTAGCATATTCCCGTTTCTTTGGCACAGGAATCGCCAGTAGTAGCGCTTGCGGCAGACTTAGCTAGTAAGTTATTTACATGACACGTGCATCTAACATTGTCGACTTTGTGAAACAGCCTTTTAGATATCCACGGCCCGTCATTGACAGTGGACACGGCCTGCAGCTCTGGTTTAGTTGCTCTTGACCATGGTTGGTGTTACCCGTGAACATAGCCGGATCAAGTGATTAACGATTTTTTGCATAGCTGTGCAGTTCTTACAGTCTGGCGCTGGAGAATCAGCCATTGTCGTCGCGGTGAACACATCGACATGGTGCGCTTATGATTGGACTTGCTAGATCTTAAACATACTCACAATCGATTGTAGGCCTGGTTCATTCGGGTATGCAGATTTGTGATCTGTAATACTTTGTTCATTCATTTCGTTCTTAGTTTCATTTCTGCCCAAAATATGTCTTCTGTCCACTCTCGCTGTGCTACTTTCACGACTGAAGCAGATGGGTGAGCTTTTTGTTATTCTGTTCGAGCAAATCTGGTTTAAACTGTTATGAATAGCTACGTCCCATCCGAAGGTGCTGTTGCATTTATTGTTAAGACAAAGTCTGCTGCTGTGCGTGACAACGACAACATCTTGGCCGTCATCAAAGCAAGTGAAGTCAGGCACGGTGGTCGTTCGCAAGGGTTGGCAGCCCCGAATGTTACTGCCCAGATTGAGTTGCACCGGTCGTTGATCGCAAAAGCCGGTCTTAGTCCGTCCGACGTGGAGTAAGTTATCATTTTTTTGCAAATGGAATAGCAGTTAACAGTTCACTTAGCTTTCTAGAAACGCACGGAACAGGTTAAGTCTTCGACTCGTTTGACATCGACTCTTACTAAAATCATCGTCTATGCTCAGGTACTAAGCTCGGTGACATGATAGAGATACAAGGGATCAATACCGTATTTCAGGATTCGCATCCTGACACCCCCCTAATTTTGGGAGCTGGGAAGACATGTCTTGGACACACTGAGGCCGCAGCAGGCTTAGTTGGACTCCTCAAGGCCATCGCTTCATTAAAGCACTCTGCTGTTCCAGGTTTAACGCACTTGACCGAAGAGAATCTCAACCCCAGTCTCGATTGCAAATCAGTCCCGCTGCATATTCCAATGGAAACTGTTTCTCTCCCGCCCAGACAAAGCGGAGTTCCTCACTATGGACTTGTTGTGTGAGTGACAATTCCTAAATCCCTGACAGTCTGACTTACAATACCGTAGCTCTAATGGATTTACTGGAACAATTGCGGGCACAATAATTTGTAGTCCAACAGGCCTCATAGCTGGTGCACATTACGACCCAGCGGAGAACAACAATGGCCCTCATCTGTTCGTTGTCAGTGCCAAAACGATGTCAGGCTTGAAGCAGTATCTTTATGAATACCTGACCTTCTGCCGCAACGCTGCCCCTGATCAACTCCCTTCAATATGTTATACGACATGCGTAGGTCGAGAACATTATCGGTACCGATTTGCTACTGTCGTTGCATCCATGGAGGAGCTGGTGCGCAATCTAGAAAAGAGGATCGAAACTTCTTTTTCTTTATCGCAACGACCTGTGAAAGGCATTGCTTTTGCGTTTCCGGGGCAGGGATCTCACTATCAAGGCATGGCTGCAAGTCTCGCTAGCTCATATCCTGCCTTCAAAGAAATTCTATCCTCCGCATCCTCCGCTGCTTCAAAGCTTACGGGATCGCCTATCTTATCATTTTTGCTCGATTCATCGACAGAAGCAGATGCCAAGATCAATGACACACAAGCCTCTCAAGTGTCCATCTTCGTTTACCAATACTCCGTAGGTATGTGGCTTCAGACATTGGGTATTGTTCCTGCTGGTGTTCTGGGCCATAGTCTCGGTGAGATAACTGCTTCTGGTTTGTACCAAAAGATTATACTCTTTTTCCTGTCTGATAACATTCTCTCTTCAGTGATGGCTGGCGCTTTTAGTTTTGACACTGGTCTGGAATTCGTCGCTACACGTGCCAGCGTGTTACGGTCGGACCCTGGCGAGGCAAGCGGAATGGCGATCATAGCAGCGTCTAGCACGTTGATAGAGGAGTTAATTAGCGAATTAGGACTTATTCGACGTCTGACTATTGCAGTCTACAATGCCCCGCAAAGTCATGTTGTGTCTGGCGAATCATCTGCCATCGACATTTTTCTCGAAAAGGTGAAATCCAATGGCATCAGGGGGGCGAAACTCAATGTTACACAAGGTACGTTTGGCATCTAAGCATGTCATAATTCATCAAGAAGAATATTTCTGTAGGCTTCCACAGTTCCAGTATTCACCCTTCGCTTCCGAAATTAGAGACATGGCTTCATAAAAACGAACGCTTCATGAACCCTTTGAGTCTTCCGCTGTATTCAACCACCACTGCAAGCCAGATTCCTGTAGGAGAGCTTCTGACACCACTACATTGGGTATGTCGTACGTTTTCGTGCATATATCATCCCCTTCTGACCTTTCTTGTAGATACGTCATGCTCGAGACCCAGTTAGGTTCTACGATGCCATTCAAACTGTCGACTCGAGTAAATCTATCGATCTTATTCTCGACGTTGGGCCACAACCCTTTATTTGGACAGTGCTCCAGGATGTGACACAGAGGAAGGCGACCATCGCCACGACCACCAAGCGCAATGGTGATCAAATTACCGCTTTCTTGAAGTCAATTGCTGCACTCTTTGAATATGGTGTTGCAGTCGAGTTGTTTAAACTCTTCCATGTGTCTTCACCATTCAAGAAAGTTTCCATCCCCACATATCCTTTCCAGAGACAACGTTATTATCCTACATCTGCTCCTTCGCGAAATAAGCTCAAAATTGCCAAGGCCAATGCAGAAACCTCACGACGCAAGATTCGTTTCCCAGTTGATGAGCCGCTCTACAATTTGCTCTCTCACCACCAAATAGAAGGTCGTCGAGTGTCGCCTGGCGCTGCTCTCGCCGATTTCTTCGCTCGTGCTTCACCATCGAAGTCTGTCGAATCGGTCACATTCAATGCGCCTCTCGTATTGGTGTCACCTAGTGCAGTCGTGGTGAGCGAGATTGATATCGATGGGCAATTCACCATGTTCAACTCGGAATCTACGAAAGTCTGCACTGGTGTGTTAGCTTCGGAAGCACCGGCCATCCCGAGGATCACGGCAGAGGACGGCCCCTTCGATAAAGTTGATCACACAGCAGTCTATGAGTCCTTCTCTGGCGTCCATTTCGGTGCTTCTTTCCGCAACATACAAGAAATCAAAATGTACGCCACGCATGCCGATGCCCTCATCAGCCTGAGGCCGAGTCAGTATCCCACCCTTGACCGCATTCGCAAGCTTGATCCCTGTCTGCACATGTTCGGTGCTATTGTCCCTCGGAAAGTCCCTGAAATTCTGGACATGAACGGGTTGTTCTTGCCGAACAGTTTGGAGGACTTCACCTTATACACCGACGACATCCCCGACACTTTCATTTGTCGATATCAGCTTCCCGTCACCATCACCCGGAATAAGCAGGTGATTTCGACGGCCTGGGAAGTCCTCTCGCTTGATGGAGAAGTCATCCTTTCTTGTAGGAAGTACACTGTCGCTTGGATCCCTGCTGGTGTGGTTGTCCAAAAACAGCATGAAACGACATCTGATAAATGCTTTTCGGAACACTGGCTTCAACCAAGTTGGATTAGCCATCCTTCTCTTTTGGGACTTGGTTCGACGATTAGTGATCTGAAGACGGAAACTATGCTTTGTATCAGTTCCGAAGAACATGCTTCACGGGTGTCTGCTGCATTCTCTGCCTTCTCAAAGGAAACCCACTTTCTTTCCCTTCCAACGACAGGTGAAGTCGGCCAAAGCTGGTGGGGAGGTATCTCGAAACACACCGATGCTGGTGAGATTACAATTGTACTCGACCTGTCTACGTGTGATGTTGCTCCAACTTCACCGCACTTCACGTCGATCACCCACCATGTTCTAGTTCTTCTTCAAGCTCTCGGAAGTTGCAAAGCGACTATCTCAAATTTTGTAGTCGTTTCGCAGCGTTCTATTCCTATTGATGCCAATTCTCAAAATGGTGCCTCATGGGAAGCGTCTGCTCTGGCCGTGCCGGGTGCATCCGCTCTCGTACAGGGAATGATACGCGTGTTCAGAAGGGAAGCTGCCCTAGACGAAGTTATATGGGCACTCGACCTTCCGGCGCTAAATTCTGTGGGGGACGCTGACCTTCGCAAACTCATATCTGAAGAGATGATCATGAGGCTGCGAGGCCTGAGCAAACATAGGACTGTTGGTTACCGGAGAGGGGCTGATGGAGGCTTGTCCCGTATGGTTTCCGTACTTCGTCCCATTCCGACTGGAGCGGTTAAGAAGGTCGAAGGAGTGACACTCATTGTTGGACTTGGTGATATTGGTTCCGCCCTTGGACCTGCATTGGTGTCAAATGGCAGTTCCAAAGTTATTTTTATTGGTCGTCGATCTCGTTATCACCCCGAGGTAATTAATCATCATATCACAATTTTTTTTCAACAGTGTATATTTTTTGTAGGTTATCAAGACTTTGAAACGATTGCAAGGCCAAACTGGGGGTCTGTGTCAGTATATGCCAGCAGATGTCTGCGATATGGAATCACTCCGGAAAGCCATCGTTGCGATTCAATGGCGCTTTGGCAATATCATGCATATTGTGCATACTGCAGCTGTGATTGAAGACGCAACTGTTCACAATGTTACCTTTTCATTGTTTGACCGCGTCTTGAAAGCGAAAGTCATGGGCAGTTGGAACCTGCATTTGTTGACCGAGCAATTCTGCCCGCAATTGAAGTCTTTCGTCTGTCTAAGCAGTGTCAAGTTTGTTCCTACCTTTATTGAGCATACGCACGCATCTGACATAATGATCTGTGCAGTGTTTCACTTGGCAACAAAGGTCAAATCGCCTATGTCGCTGGCAATTTCTTCATGGAAACACTTGCAGGCTACCGCCGAGCTCGAAATTTACCTGCTGTATGCCTGCAACTTGGCGCTTGGGAATCAAGAGCAGTTCAAAACCTTGACACGGAGTCTGGTCTAGCACGTGTCATGTTAAACGAGGACGGAATTCCTCTCATATTGAAGGCCATGTCCATGCCCGTTCCTGTGCAGCTGATCGTCGAATTCAATGTGAAGAAGATGGCAGCGATTCCTGCATATGCAGGTGATCCACTTTTTGGCGAAGTACTACCCTTAGCAGAGGCGGAGGAACTTAGAAAAGAAAAAATGAGTCTTCGAAAGACGGAAGAAGTGGGCAAGCAGGTGATAAGTATTCTGAGGGATATCTTGGAGCTTAGGGCAGATGACACCTTGGGTACGCCGTTCCGTTCGATTTTGAGTGCTGATATCTAGACTTGATTTCGCTACTTTAGAGACCGGAGAATCCTTAACGAGTTGCGGCATTGATTCGATTTCATTTGCTCAAATCAGAGGGAAGGTCATGGCCGACTTGGAGATTGAGCTACCCATGATTTTCTTGTCGGAAACTCACACAATCCAAGATATGATACAGCATGTTGAGAAGAAATATAAATCCGTGTTGGGGCTATAATCTAGGTTGTTCTTTGCTTCTCTCTAGATAGAGTCCCATGTCTCAATTGTATTTCCGCGAATTCACTGTGAAGAAGGCAAATGCCAAGGACAAGTAGTAGCAGATCAAATTTTGTATCAAAGAAAATTTGTGGGCCCAGTAATTCACAAGCTTTTCCTTGTTCCAGAGCTACTATGACGATCTTTCGTCACTGTTCCGCGCTTTTTTCTGACAGAGCCGGCAGGTCCTGTTGAGCCAACAATCAAGTGAGATTAACAACAGGCCCTGGGCCTAACGAAAAAAAAAACTGTCAATGACCCATTCCTAACTGTTGCATATGAGAACACAACCTTCGCCTTCCAATCCCGGAGTACTATGACGACCTTTCGTCGCTGTTTTCTGACAGAGCCGGCAGGTAGAACCACAACCTTCGCTGTCCGAGTGTGGAGAGTTAGAAGCACTAGGCCATTGTCTTTTTTTTTTCGTCGGCTATAGGGTATTCTGAAAGTAGTCGTATTCTTAACTGCTGCAAACGAGAAAACACCCCTCGCTGTGCGGGTTTGGAGAGTTAGAAGCACTTAAATAAACTATGACCCCCATTCCTAAGTGTTGCAAAGGAGGACACATACTTTTGTCCTGCGCGACTCGCAATGGGGAGGGAGACCTCGAAGGGCTAGTTTCAACTTAGGCATGAATGTCTAGTACGAAAGAAATCAGCCATCGCCGTTGCAAGAGAGAGAGGGGGGGGGGTCGACAAACCCATCTTTGTGAGCATGTTCTGCAGCTTCTTCTGGTGTGGAGACCTCGAAATTGCAACGAGGACGATCACAAATTGTTCCAAGGACAGGGTGGCAACTACAAACGTGAAATCTCATGGCAAATAAGGGGAGACCAGCTGAACTTGATGAATTATTGCATGCCAGACATTTTATATGCTGCCGTCTTCCACATGGTCAGTTTCTCACAGAAGTAAAGGAAGGGAAAGAAAACCCTTTTTGTAGATAGGCGCATGGTTGTGCCGGTTTCCAACATAGGGTGAAATTGTGTGTGCAGCGCGATATTGGATGAAATCTTACTGTACTCAGTCGAAAGTCATCGTTATATATTTTAGCTGATTGAGAATTCTTCTACACATTAGGCTTGTATCCATGCTTTCTCTCACGATGATTTGTAAGATGTTGGGCGGTCGCAGCACGATAAATACATGAAGGGCACGGGTATGCTTTGTCCCCAAAGAGAAAAAGGAAATTGTCAGTTGAAGAACTTCGGACAAGGGCAAAGTTAGTATACCCACGTGGTTCGGGATTTTTGGTACACTTATATTCATGGTGTTTTTTCTGATTGCGACTTTTCGCAAAATATGGTTCCCCCTTTTTGTTTAAGCACTCGTACCTGCAAGGAAATGCTAGACAGACTTCAGTACTCCGACAACGAAGGAGAAATTTTGCAAAAAGGAAAAAAAATCACTTTCGCTCGAATGTTCGTGATCGTAATGCAGATGCCAAGTAGCAGGACAGGTGTAATTCCTGCCGCAGCACTTTTTGCTGAATTTCCCATTTTTTGTCATGTTTTCGTCAATGTTGGAAGCTGTTTGTGTTTTCAGTCTTGTTTGTTAGGTTGGAAATGGTACCCGTCGACTTACGCGGCCACACTGCTTTGCGCCTTCTTTTGACAGGGGTGGTCGCATGTCCAGCAGCAGAGCCACTGGGAGAATCATGAGTAGGATTATCAAAAAGAACTGAGCCTAACAGGGAAAAAAAACTGTCAATGGCCCATTCCTCACTGTTGCATACGAGAACCACAACCTTCGCCGTCCGAGTGTGGACGTTTCGTCACTCTTCTGCGCCTGCCAATGACAGAGGCGGCAGGTCCTCTTGACGTAGCAATCGAGCCTTGGCCAGACGCGTGAGCAGTATTACCAAAAAGCCCTGAGCCTACTAACACGGGAAAAAAAAACTGTCAATGACCCATTCCTAACTGTTGCATTACGAGAACCACAACCTTTGCCGTCCGAGTGTAGAGAGTTAGGAGCACCATGAGGACCTTTCGTCCTACTTCTGCGCCCTTTTTTGACAGAGCCGGTAGGTCCTGTTGAACCAACAATCAAGGTTTTGCGAGACGGATCAACAGGCTCTGGAATTAACGAAAAAAGAAAAAAAACTGTCAATGGCCCATCCCGACTGTTGCATATGAGAACCACAACCTTCGCCTCCCAACTGCCAATGTTCAGAGGTATAATGACGTTGCGTCGCGGCTCTGCGGTTTCGTTTGACAAAGGCGGCAGGTCCTGTTAAGCCTAACAAAAAAAAACTGTCAACGGCCGATTCCTAACCGTTGCATACGAGAATAACCTTTACTGTCCGACTGTGGAGTTTTAGAAGCAGAACGACCAGACGCGTGAGCAGAATCAGATGCGTCAGCAGAATTGTGAGCAGAATCGGAATCAGACGTGTGAGCAGAATCAGACGCGTGAGCAGACGTGTGAGCAGAATGATCAGATGCGTAAGCAGACGTGTGAGCAGAATGATCAGATGCGTAAGCAGAATGATCAGACGCAGAATCAGAATGATCAGCTAGACCTAACAAAAAACAAAAAAAAGCTGTCAATGGCACATTCCTAACTGTTGCATCGAGAACCACAACCTTCGCGGTCCGAGTGTGGAGAGTTGGAACCTTGCGTCACTCTTCTGCGCTTTGTTTTTTTGACAGGGGGAAAAAGCTCTGAGTCAAAAAAGCTCTCAATGACCCATCTCTCACTACCTTCGCTGTCCGAGTTAAAAGCACTACTACTACTTTTAGAATGCCCTATGGCCGACGAAAAAAAAAAAGTCAATGGCTCATTCTTAACTGCTGCAAACGAGAAAACAACCTTCGCTGTCCGAGTCAGGAGCACCGTGACTAAAATACACTTATGGCCGATGACAAAAAGGTCAATGGCGCCACTCCTAAGTGTTGCAAAGAAGGACACATACTTTTGTCCTGTCTTGGAGAGCCAGACTCAGAAGGGCTAGTTGTTGCAAACTCAGAATTCGCGTTGGCTAATACGAAAGAAAATCAGCCATCGCCGTTGCAAGAGACTCTGAGAGAGAGGGGGACAAACCGTTTCTTGTGTGCTCCGCCCCATGTGCTCCTTCGTCCTCATCTGTGGGAACCCCCTTGCAACCAGGATGTGCACAAGGCTTTGTTCCAAGGACATTAACGAGGAGGATGGCAACTACAAACGTAGTCAAACGAAATCTCATGGCAAATAAGGCAGACCAGCTGAACTTGATGAATTATCATTTGCATGCCAGCCACTTTATAATGTTCTCGTGTTTCGTCTTGCACATGGCGCGACGCAAGGGACAACGTGGTGTCAGTTGCCAACCATCAAAACATATCACTCTTGCACACCGAGCCGCCAACTGCACTGAATGGCCTCTAGCTCGCCAAACCTATACTAATCTACAAATTTCAGACCAGTGAAAAAGGTAGGTAGAGAAAAGAACAACACCTCAATGAAGTCGGAAGACAATCGATCGTTGGTCGAACTAGGTGTTGAATTACCTCCATTCAACCACCCGAAACGTCTAATATATCAACACCATCCTCCAAATCCGATTCGTCAACACCATAAACAAGCGAGCTCAAGCGAGTGACAATATCCGGCGGTTGGAGAGTCCGTTCTCTGCGTGCTTTACAAGTGTAGTCTTTGTAGACCTCTCTTATCTCGTCTTTTCTTATCTAACAAATTCAACACAAGACATGTAAGGCACACCAAATAACAAAGTCTTGAATATATAAATATAAATTTTACTCGAACACACTTGAGAGAATGAAGGTATATATATCGCATAGTCGCATAAAAAAAGCTTTCAGAAGGACCTTATGTAAAAAAAAAGAGTGTGGATTAAGCATAAAAAGACAGGAGTGAAGAAAGGAATGTGGGTGCAAAAGAACGGGTGCGTTTTCTGGAGGGAGAGGGAGTACAAGTTATAAGGATAAGAAGATTGGGTATAGGAAGGGAGGGACGTGGTAGCACACATACACGAACACAAGGAAATATATAGACAGTTCAACGAACGTTTCAAAAAAAAAAAAAGGATCCTTCCAACGCCGCCTTGTTTCTATGCAAGGTGTTGATTCTGGTGATGATACCCAAACGCACCTCTACCTGCAAAGCCCACATCTACCTCACCCTCACCCTCCACTTGTTGTGGGGTATCATAAGCATAAGCATAGGCATAATCATACTCGTCCACCGCATCTTCGAGCGGCTGAGGCTGCTGCTGGTGGTGGTAGTGCTCCTCATCCTCTTCGACATCACCAATAGCATACTGCGCTCGGTCCGAAGAAGAGGGTGTGCTTATATGGAGAGAGGAAGACACGAATGGATTATTCGTATTCTGCGAGCCAGAGGCAGAATCTCCCAAGGGCGTCGTCACGTTGGTATGGTATGCTACGCGCATGCCTGTCGCGTGAATGGAGGAAACTGTCTGTGCACCCGGGGAAGCGGGGTTGGTCATCGGACTCACGCCCACACTGCTACTGCTACCAGACCCTGAAAGCCTGATCCCTGCAGAAGCAGCATCCGCCAAGCTCTTCTTCCTCGCTGCATAAGCGCGGAGCATCTCGTCGGGAGAGAGGACGCTGGCTGGGAGAGGTTGCTGAATTGGAGTCGTGGAGAACCTAGAGGGATAGGTGGAGGGAGGGGTGGGGAAGGAGGTGGTGATGGAGAGAGTGGTGGAGTGGGATTTGGAAAGGGATTTAGGGTGTGTGGGGGATGGAGGGCTGAGAGTTGAGGGTGAAGTAGGGAGGAGATAGTCGTCTGGTTGACCTTGGTTGATTCCCGTGCGCATCACTTTTTTAACGAGTGTGAGTCCAGAATAATGAAATAAAAGACAGGGAGAAGACATACTACTCAAGGCGGGTAACAGTTCATCACCACCCAAAGACCCATTGTTCTTGGCATTCGTTCCATTCGCATTAGAGGCAACACGGGCCCTAATATCCTCCTGAGTGAGGGACAACGCACCTGCGGTCTGAAGGGGCGAGAAGGGCTGGGGATCAACAACATCGTCGGACGACTTGGGCAAGGCAGGTACAGGGGGTACGTAAGCGCTGTGGAAAGCCCTGGTACGGCGAGATTCGGTGGAAGGTCTAGCTTGGTCTGCGAAACTGACGCGGGAGACGCGAACCGAAGAGGGGTGTTCGGAAGATCGACTGAGGGCGTTGGGGTTTCGTAAGCCGACGCCGGTGCCAGTGCGGATATGAGAATTTTTTTCTTGGATGTCTTCACCTTCGACAGCAGCTGTGCTGAGTGGGCGTAAAGCGCCAAAGGAGAAGGAACTGTTGCGGCTTCCGACAGCCATAGAGTTACGAATGGCGGCTGTTGCACCAGCGGCAGATACGCTCTTCCAATCGGTAGAGATGGTGGACATACGTTGATCAAGCTTCTCAGTCCAAGCGCGGCGCTTCAGGATGGATTTTGACCGTTTAAACTTGATGTAGAGGACTATACCGATGACGATGAAGAGCAAAGGGACGAGTACACCAGCAGCAGCTTTGGCAGAGATTGTGCGGTGTTTTTGATTAGCGAGGTCATTGACGGGAGTGATGCCGGAGTCGATTTGGGAAGTATCTGCGACGAGAGGAATTCCTCCGTTTGGAGGAGCATAAGTAGCAGTAAAGACTGGACCTGCAGGGAAAGTGGACATGAAAGGAGGGTCACCGGAGGAGACGATGATGAGCTGGAGATTGACAGAAGAGGTGGAGTTCCACCAGCGGGGGAAGAGGGTTGCGGTGTAGGAGTTGCGGGAGAGAGAGACGCCCTGCCAGACATGTATGCGAGGGGAAGCAGAGTTGGGAGCGTAGAGGTAGATGTCAAGCTCTGGAGTGGAAGGGAGACAGGAGGGGTCCCACGTGATTGACAACGGCTGGAGAGAGTCAACGGAGACGCCCATCTTCGGAGAGAGATAGAGGCCATTGGTGCAGTTGGCCGCACGAACGATGTGCACACCCATGGTATGGTTGAGGAGGAGGAGGATGACAACAACCCGTGTGAATCCAATACCTCGGCCATCCCCGGTTGCTAGTGTGCCATCTCAGTTATCGAAGTAAAACACCCGCTCCGTGATAGTATCATCAATGTCCGACGTTTTCAGTTCAACACTTGTGGTCCGACGGATAGATACGACGAGCTACCAAACCTAGTGTGCAGAAGAATTCTCAATCAGCTAAAATATGTAACGATGACTTTCGGCTGAGCACAGTAAGATCATTTCATCCTACTATCACGCTGTACACACAATTTTAGCCAGACAATGTTGGAAACCGCATGCGGATTATCTCCAAAAAGGTTTTCTTTTTTTTCTGTCACCATG
>Ga0307514_10003261_pt1 | contig 15828 bp, 9 predicted proteins | sample 16_EM_MG_FD_203088 | JGI IMG/M metagenome (GOLD analysis project Ga0307514, IMG submission 203088) | Populus trichocarpa ectomycorrhiza microbial communities from riparian zone in the Pacific Northwest, United States - 16_EM | ecosystem: Host-associated > Plants > Roots > Unclassified | place...
AATGCTCAAGCTGGCAGTGAAAGCAAGAACGAATATTAGGTTGATAGATTTAGGATTGCCATTGACAATTGTACACGCAATAATGCAAACCTATATCAACTAAGAATCTAAGATCATTGCTATTGACGATCCAAATCCAGCCTTCTGACCAGACAATCTCTTCTCTACTGAAACACAACTAGAGTGGTTGAGTTTCGCACTCCCATCATCTTCCTATTTGATATGTCTATGACAGATATGTCCATGACCATCCAATATCCAGCCTTACCAGAGAATCTCTTCTCTACTGAAACACAACTAGAGTGGTTGAGGTTCGCACTCCCGTCATCTTCCTATTTGATATGTCCATGACAGATAGGATGCAACAGGAAATCATAAAAAAATATCCAGATTTAGAACCCTTTCAATAGCCACATACCTTCATCTCTGATTGAGCAGCCTTGAGAAACCTTAACATGAAAACATATGGAGTCGGCTCATTTAGACGAAACTTCAACTTCTTCAGTAAAAGCTTCTCCTGAAAACAAAGCAAGCCGCGAGTACCATTAAGACCTGGAGAAACCAACATCAAGATGGACTGCAATTTTATGCCATCATCTTTCAGGAAGAGGGCAGAAGATAAGTAGCATGATTCTGTTATACAAATTTGAAAAACAAACAAACAAATATGCAATAATTCAGCAAAGGGAAGAAACTGTAGAGATCAAGTCCATCTTGGAAAGATGTTTACATTCCTAACCCTGCAACTAAAAGAGGGGAGAATAAAATCCTCAACGCCAATTTTCTGTCAAGTACATCCAAAATCTCTTTTGCAAAGAAACTAAGTTTCAGTGAACTAGTATTTGGTAATTTGCAATAACATACCATTACAAGCATTTGGCCTCTTACCATTAGAAGCATTTGGTCTCTTGAGTACGACTCTGCTGAGATGCTAATTAAATCTTTGATCTGTATTGCATGGTTCAGAAAAAGATGTATGAGTGCGTAGTCTAACAAAAAATCAAAACCTCAAATAAGAATTCAATTGAAACCATGTGCATTTGACATGTTATTGTTTTACCCTAGGATGCCAAAAATCTTCATATTTTGATGCCAGAAACAGTGCTGTAAGACCAACCAACTGCAGTTCATTCTTCTTAATTTGGGCTTGAGATAGGTATCGATCTAACAATGTGACCATAAGATAAAGAGTTTCCGGCATTAATTCAAATTTAAAGTGTACCTGCAACCAGAAAGGAAAATACATTACCATAGAAAAAAATCAGGTAAGCTTAATGGAAGTAGCAAGGAAAACAGCACCAGAAGCAGGAAGGGAAAGGTGCTTAAATGTTAATTGAGAACAGATGGATGCATACTTCAATTAGCCAGTTGATAACTATGCCCCGCATTTGAGGTGTAATGTCTGTTTGAATTGCCATGTAATTTTCCAGAGATGAATTCTGCACCTGAAAAAAAAATCATGAAAACAGAACAAATTAGACCTCATTGGGTTGCTGACAGATGAGGTGAACAAGGAATGAGAAGCAGATCGAAGAGGTAAAAGTCAAACCACCATTCACATGCCTGGTTTCATCAGCTCCAGGTCCCAGACCAAAACTCGGAAAGTTTATAATGATTTAATTTGAAGGAAATCTTGTTTTATTTTAAAATCATGAAAAGATATGTAATAATGAAATGAATTGACTTTAACATCATAGCATGATAAATCACAATATCATTAAAGACCTGGTACAATTCACTTGATATATCAGATTTCACACTTAAGATGAGATCCCAACAATACCTATATACCAAACAGAATTCATTCCTTTTTGATTCATTATCCAGATTACCTAGATATAAATATCTATAAACTAATTAGAACAGACTAATGTATCCAATTTTATATCAATTAGAACAGACTGATATCTCTTAGAATGTCACAGAACAGCACTAAAGCTTGCTAACAGAAAACAGGCTTGTCACTTCCCACCGATCATGCTTTGGTCGATTAAAAAAATACATAGAAATTTTTCAGTAAGCAAAACATATGTGCATGGCCATGTTAACCAATCATTTTATGTTAACCACAATCACAACTTATTGAATAAATGCAACCCCATTGTGGAACATCTATGCTGGAGAAGGATGGGTTCTGGCCCCATTCTCACCACCTAATACCCAAAACCCTCACATACGTACTTTTTGTTACAATCATATGAGAACCAGTCATTTATTTTATTTAGCTGAACACTGTGGACATGATTACTAAACATTTCAGCTGATTTAACTTCATTCTTATCTCCCAGCTAGTTGTATTAGACAGAGGAATAAACAACTGAAACTGAAATGAGCATCACTGTTGACAAACAAATCTATATTGGAGAAGAAAGGTATTTGTCTCCAAGATACTCATTAATTGCTAAAGATTTTCAATCTAACTTTTCTTGTCATCATATATTATTTAGCTGAAGACTGCAGGCACACTCTCCAACAATTGAACATGGTCAATTCCTTTCTTATCTGACAGCTAATTGTTATTAGGCAGGGTAACTAACCACTATGATATATGCTATTAGCATCCATCGAATCAACCAAAAATACAGGCGTGCCAATGAAGGAAACTTTTTCAAGATTAAAGTTTCGGGTTGGATCAAAACCACTAAAAGAATGACTCTGATTACCATTAAAAAGATCCGTGACAGAGATATGAAAATAAAATAGGAATAAAACATGCATGATTATCTGACAGCTTAGTTTATTAGGCAGGGTAGTAGTTAACAAGAAAAAAGAGTGATGTTCAGCTGAAAATATGGGTGTGCCAGTGAAGGAATTTTTTCAAGATTAATGGCATCAAGTTGGATCAAAAGAACAATCACCTCCAAAATCCAATAGTACTTATATATCGCGTCAACATATTCAGCAACTTCCAGTTGATTGGAAGTATCATCTATACTTGGTAGCTTTTCCTGCTCAATAACTTCACCATGTTCCTCTAGTAACTGCAAAATAATGGCAATTGTTAAAAACAAAAAGCTCAAGCACAGCATCACGACAATAAAGTAGTTCCAGACCTTTGATCTTGTCATTAATAACGATGTATAAGATCTCCTTCGACTTGATTTTCCTATGGTGATGACATCTGATTTGTGATTAGCACTTGACATCTTGTTGTTGTCAGATGAAGGTTCTCCTTGAGTAACTTCATTGGCAATCACCAAGGGCATGTTTTCTGGGAAAGATGTCACAGGTTTTTTTTTCTTTGATGATATAGGAGCAACGGACTTGGATTTGTTCAAACTAGAGATGCACTTTGATCTTGATGTCTTATGGTGACCGGAAGCATTGATTTCAGTCTTTAGTATTGGCTGGATCAATGAATGCAGAAAAGGAGTTAACACCACTAAGAACAAAAGAACACATGAGATCAAGTTGTCAGATAGATTTCATTTGAGCTATAAGCATTACAGCAAGACCAGGATTTTTGCTAATCTACTATTAATAAGATGTAACCGTACATTCCAGCAAGCACATCCATTCAAATTAACAAAACAATAGAATGAGGAAAAGCTTAGGAACATAATAAGCGGTTCTGGTGGCCACTGAATTCCATTATTTATAGTTAAGCTATATTGAAGCTAGGCTGACCACAACAATTTTGGGATTAAGGCTTTATTGTTGTTGTATGCTGAAGATACAGGTAGGAGTAGAAAAGGATGTCACTGCACATGCATAGCTATAAGTGAAGATTTTGATTGTGGGAACCATGAACCTGGATACGAATTTAGCCACTTGTCAGCCATACAAAAAAAAAATGGTATATAACTCCCAACCGTGAAAACAGTTACTCAAGAAATCACACATTTAATTTACATAGATGTGGAAGGTATGATTGTATATGATTTGGTCAAAAGGTCAAGCACAGGTTCTATCAAACTAGTACGAGTTTTGATACCAAATCACGATTCCACTTTACCTCAACATCCACTTCTTGTCAATTATTTGTAATTAGGCTTGTGCAGCTTAAAGATGTCATCTGCCATTATTTCAATTTCAAGATGATATCTGTCATGATATTCAGTAGGCATATATTTTGGTACTGTTAGAATAATTTCAAACTTCCAGGTCATGCCAGCTTTGCCACAAGGATAAAACAATTTATAAACATTCACATTGCCTTGACAATTCAAACGACAGAAATAAGCAACACCATAAATGTTTGTCTAAGCAAGCAAATAAAATATCTCAAGTCACAAAAGAATGGAGCATAGATAATCAGGAAATAAGAGAAAGAAAAGTAAATATATATAACACAACTCATACCCTGACAGATTTTCTGGATACACGAACTTCAGCATTATTTTGATCCCTAGGGGCCCTATTTACAGACAGGAAAAGATGAGCATTTGCAGCCTGGACAGTCATCAATAGATAAAAAGAAAGGAATTTCTCAGCCATGATTCAGAAAAGTAATAAAGTACTCTCAGTTTAAGGATTAAGTATAAATTGTAGGTAATTTATGTTCTTGCTATTCTTACGCTATGCTTTGGTTTTACGTTTTACACTCATCTATTAGGTAGAAAATAACATACAATTGATTGAAGAGCAAAGAACAGTACAGCCATTTTATTTATGCAAATAAATTTATAAAAACAAAGCTCATTTATTAGGTAGAAAATAGCATGCAATTGATTGAAGAGCAAAGACAAGTACAGCCACTTTGTTTATGCAAATAAATTTATTAAAATAAAGCAGCAACATGTATAGGATAGTAAATTAAATTAGAACAGACAGCGGTTCCTTTTCCCCCTTTCTTGGGAGAAACAGATCATTGTTACTTACATTAATATGAAGCCATCACTCACTCTATTTCTCCATAGATGTCTCCTACCCATGCCCACCTGAGGTACTACTTTCTTACTCACTTTAACCTTAACTGAAACCAAAAGAATTAAGACACAAAATAGCCATATAAATATCATGAACCTTAGTCAATGGACAATAGAGCCATGTAAAAAGAGACAGATCAATGTATCTTACCAGGAAACTCACTAATATTATTAGTTTCCTCAGAGATTCCATCATTTTCCTACATGAGAATCAAAGTGTCAAAAAAACCAAGAAAAGGAGACAACTAAATGGACCAGGAATCAGTCGAAACCAAAACATAAATATGTTTTGCATGTAATGAGATTAGCACTGGTCTATCAGGGATAGGATGCAGTTCTTTTCTAGGAAAATTTATGTAATGAGATTAACCTTTGCATTACTTGCATCTGCATGGCTCACCCTCTTTAGCGCTGGTAGAGACTTCCTTCATGTCAAAAGTAACAAAAATTATATCAACAGCGCACGCGCGAGCACACAGTTATATTAATGAGTAAATTTCATACAGATAGAATCAAAAACCTCATCACTGCAACAAAATTCCTTGCATTCCTCCTATAAAAAAATAAGAACATAATTTCATAACTTATTTGTGCCCCAGCTGGGTATAAGAAAATATTGAGTCACATTAGACAGTTGCATAGCAGCTGGCATTGATACTAACATATTTGTGCCCTTGCTGTTGTACCAGTATTCATGCCTAGATAAGAAATATAACAAACATAATTGAAATACCTGCTATTGTTAACGGTGGATTCATGACCATGATTCTTGGCGTTGGTCTTCTGATCTTCTAAAGAGACCCTTAGATCTTTAGCTCCTGCTATTGTACAAGACCAGTAACTATCCAATGGGAATTCCCAATTAGAGAGATTATGGATGTGAAGTTATGAAAAAATACCTTTCCTAGAAGCATGAAGGTCACCAGCCTTTTGACTTAGATTATCCCTCATTTTTCCCTAATTTGAAACAAGAAAATCTTTGGTATTTGGTACTCTAGAATCGCAGGAGGAAGAATTAAAGAGCATGATAAAACAGAACATTGATCTTTACTAGTGGCAAAACACTTTCATCTTGCAACTGGCACAATGTGGTCAAATTAGATACAAATTAAGGAAAGCTACAAGTAATATGAATTTAACATTATGATCACTCAAGACAAACATACAGTGTATAATAGTGACCAGATTGAATGTTGGGAAACCTCACGCATCCAACATTGGTGAATAGTTCCTCACAAATCCTCCATTTTTAATGAAAACCTCAATTCTTCAGACAAATAAGCTTGAAGTATAAAATTAGAAAAAGCCAATTCCCAAAAGAATACCCAATTCAACTTGTAGAAATTGTCTCTCAATCATTAAGCGAATCAAGAAACAGAAGCAAGCAAACATATAAGGAGAAAAGCAGCCCAGATTGTTTTAAGTTTGGAGAATGCTGTGGCATACAGTGAAAAAAATTAAAGTTAATCCAGCATATGGCAAAATATTGGCCAGGTTTATGATTTTTCTTCTCAAGGAAAAGAGAAGAAGCCTTTGTTAGCTAGTGACAAGGACAACCACTGCATGAAAAGTGAAGCCAAAAGAAGCAATTTTTTTCCAGAATTCCATAAAGGACAAAAATTCAGAAATACTGATCAACATAAAGCAATGATATCTGCCAGGTAAAATAACTCATGCAAGCGACAAAGAGCCTTGCTAGCATGCAAATCCAGAATAATGCAACATACTGAAATGATCTAAGAATTATGGCCAGGACCTGTCAGTATTTCTTCTATAGATAGGCGAGCCAATCCTCCTTGGAGGCAGGCCTTGTTTGGAGGACCTCCAAGCGTGTTAAGAGTTTGTTTGTTCATCCATCTCCCACTGAACTTAAGAAAACTGTTCCACAAACAGCTCCTTTGGTTGTTTTCAAAACTAGTTTACGCATATTATAGATTCTAAAGCAAGGTTAAGACTTGGGAGGTGAAATGTTGTTTCTACTCCTGCCTTCCAGAATTTAAAAAACAGCGTGATAGTATTGGGGAGTTTATCTTTTGTTATGCTATGGAAGCGGGTTTCATACAAATTTAGGGTTTCAACCATCTGGCCCCCCCCCCCCCCCAACCCTCCCTTCCCAACAAACAAGAACTCAAAAGCATGCTTCCTTTGTTATCTGACTATTTTGAAACAAAGGCGTCATAGTCAGATACAAAATCTAGCAAAACAATATATCAGCCATTAAGCCGGATGCTGTAATTATATGCTGGTTTTGCAGAAAGAACCAGTTAGCAAAAGACATTTTATAGTTGCCTGTTAGAAACCAATAATTAATGGCAACAAACATCATAAACGATGCAATGGAACATGGAAGAAAAGCAAAAACGGATGGAAAACAAAAACTTGAGGTGAAATTTGTTTTTCATACCTTTGCAGATTTTCTTGATGAAAGATTCATAGTCCTAGAGCCTGGACCCTCCGAAATCCTAAAAAAGTTGATGACAGGCAGAGAATCATGTCAGTTTATAAAGAAAATCTAACATTCTTAGAAAACATTCTACTCTGAAGAATCAAAATAAAGTCAAGAAAGATAGTTATGGCTTCACAACCTAAATAAACTTTGATTATTTACTCAATAGGAAAAAGAAATATTCTTTTAACTTTGGTCCTTTTTTTTCACAAAAGCTAAAATAAAAAAAATAAGATAGAGAACAAGAGAGAGGATATATTCTCCTGAGAAATCATGGATATCTACATGTTCAAATTGTCTTTCAGAAGTAAATAAACTTTGATTATTTACTCAATAGGATAAAGAAATATTCTTTTAACTTTGGTCCTTTTTTTTTTCACGAAAGCTAAAATAAAAAAATAAGAGAGAGAGCAAGAGAGAGGATATATTCCACTGAGAAATCATGGATATCTACATGTTCAAATTGTCTTTCATAAGTAACTTTTCTGTAAAAATCATATGTTCTGAGGTCACAAGAAATTTTTCTAAAGTTGTTATTTGTGAGAATGAAAGAGGGAGTTGCATGTAAGACATGAACAGGTCATATATGTAACTAGTAGATGAAAATGTCCTTCATAAATTAAAAAATAGGTTTTCCAATTCAAACACTGAGACACTCACATTGGTTTGGAAACATCATATGCCACATCCCTTGCATTACCGCTCTGCACATTGCTTACATCAGCCAATGCTTTTCTTCTGACATTTTGATTTACTGGAAAGGGCCACTATCAAAATTTAACAATGGCTCAGAAAAAATCAAGAAAGAGAAAATTTATGATTGAATTCAGCCATACCAGTCAGTCCAGAATTGTCGTGTTTGCAATTGTTCTTCCCCGCAATTTTCAAGCTCCCCTTCATATTAAATGTTAAGGAAAACTATAAAACCATACTTCATATAGATATCTAAAACATAGCATCCTCTCTGAAAACACCATTAAAGTATAAACCATTAGGAAATAAAGGGGGGAAAATTACCTTTGAATCACTTGCATTGGCAGGAGGATATCCTTTGTTAGGTATCCTTCTGCAAAATTTGTTTTTGACAAAAAATGTTAAAAATATTTCAAGAAACAAATAAAGCACAAATTTTCCCTTAACCTATTTTTCCAATTAATTTATAAAAACTTTATAAATACATCAGTTACCTTAACCTTCTACCTGTTGTTTTAAGACTAGTTAAAGAAAACATCCACTAAGTTGAGCCTTAATCTAAGTTTTTTTAAAGCCAGACAACAAAACTTAAAGACCCAGATTTCTGCTCTTTTCTTCACCTCTAATTCACAAGCAGTTGTGTATATTGATTTAACAAGTCTATAGCATCACATACCTTGCAGGAAGAAAACTATCCCTGGCAGATTTACTGGAAAGAAAAATGAAAACATCACCCAATAAGCATTACGCAATAATAAGATTTTCCATAGGGAACCCGAACATGAGTTATACTTACATGCTAGCAGCATCCTTATTCTTTTCATTTTCTGAATAAACTTTAAAAGTTCTAAAACCTAAAATAAAAGTAAAAAAATTAGGTTCACAAAAAAATTCAAGAATCTGAATTATAAAGTCAAGTTAAAAAAAAAAAAAACAATGAAACCCCCTCCACCTGTTCTGCAGGTATGGGCATCTTCAGCAACTCGATTCGTACCCACGCTGACTTTTCCCTGACAATTTACAAGGAATACATGCAAAAACAAACAGTGAATTCACAATAAAAAAAATTTAAAAAAAAAATTGTGGGTTTCTTTCATACTTTAGCGGCCACCATGCTGTTACTTTCTTTCTCGGTTCCTCTGATAGAAAGACCGAGCACTTAATGACGAATGATGATAACAGATATGAAGTTCTCTCGCTGAATTTGTTTTGCCTAAAATTACAAAAAAAGAAAAAGAAAAACAGAATTTCAACATTGTAGAAGGCATTAAAGAAATAACCATTCTTCTAAAAACAACCCTTGTTCTTCTTTAACAATTTAATAAAACGGCATTCTTCTGAATAGGGAACCCTCTCTTCCTCCGTTTTATTTTCCCTGTAAACCCTAATTCTTTAGTTTCAACAAAAAAATACATGAATAAACACCCGTATTCTTTCAATAAAAAACATAATGAAACCCTAATCCTCTTTTTGTTTGAGGAGACATTGGAATTAAAACACACAAGAAAGCGGATAAAATGAAAATTGAATAAAATTTAAAGAAAGATTAAAGAACAATCAAAGAAGTATTTAATTAATAGATTACACCTTCAATGACGCTAATTTTTTTTTTTTTTCGATACCTGTGTTTTCTATTAGAAAATGAATTTGAGGGGTTACCGTTGCAAATGTTGAATCTCGACTAACCTTTATGGTTTCAAATTTTCGCGTGTTTACGTTTATGCCCCCAGTCTCCGCGTCTCCCAAATTCAACGTTTTGGGTTTTGTTTCTTATTGGGCTAGGCTTTCTGTTTATGGGCTTCCCACCCAGTACTCGGGCCCCAACCCCTTGTAATGTTTGGGCCTGTGTCTATTTGTCTATAATGAATGAAAATGTCAGCGTTGGATTTGGAGGCGTGATGACAGAGCATGGACACTGGACAGCATCTAAAAGCACACATGGGACAGGATAAAATTCGGAATATGTTTGTTTCACACTTATAATGAATTGATAATTGATAAAAAAAAAATTAATTTGATAATTTTTTACAATTTTGATGTGTTAATTTAAAAAGAAAAACTTAAGATTAGATTAATATATTTTTAAATAAAAAATACTTGATTGATTAAACAGACATCATGAGTATAATTTGTGGTGTGATGGGAACGTGCACAATTAAAAAGAGAAGAATGCGATGCTACCTGTTCTATATTTAAAAATTATGAAAAGAAAAAATAAATAGCATATTTAAAAGTATGGTTGTGGTTATTTTTTAAATAATTTTTTGTATTAAAAATATTAAAATGATATTTTTTATTTTTTTAAAATTATTTTTGATATCACTATATTAAAATATTTTGAAAATACTAAAAATATATTAATTTAAAATAAATAAATAAAATTAATTTTTTTTTAAAATGCTTTCAAAACAGAAAAACTGTTCGGCTATGCGTAGAGTTGACGTATTTAACACTGTTTATTGTGATATTCCGATGCTACGATTCATTTTCGAGTAAAAAAAATGAAAAATCAAAACAATTGCAGTCCTTCCACGTGTGTACATGTTACAAAAAAGATGGAGAAAGCCTGTAGACATGATCAAATATGGAATTATCCACGGCTGACAGTGCTCGTACAAATTTTGAGACCCGTACGTATTCACACAGCTTAAGCAGAGCATTATTCACCCATCCAATTCCAGAAGGATAGCACGCGTGCGCCTATATACTCACTCCACGTGCATTATGATTAACGCGTTTGGGATAACAAAACGACTCCTTCAAGTGATGATGTCCCATTAATTGAAATAGTATAGGAATAGCATTTCCGGGTTAGATAATTGATTAGTTAATTAGTTTTATAAATTTTATTTATTTTTTAAATTAAAATAATTGATAGATTATACTTGATGCATGATAGATCAAGATAATTTATAGTTAGTACATGTAAAAAAAAAAAATTAATGGAGGTAAAGACTCCCTAGTATTTAAATAAATATATTTTGAGAGCGAGAGAAAATACAATAATATTACATAGAGAAATGCTCTAAAAACATATATGAAATAGATAATGAAGATTGTGAATTTTCGTTTTGAAAGTCTAATTGTGTATTTATAGTCCATGAGTTTTGTCTTTTTATAAAAAAAAGAGTATGAAGTATAATTTTATCCTGATAGCATTTAATAAGGGATAAATATCCTCTACATCTATATTAATATTTGATGAAAATATAGTGAGTTCTTAGATAAATTTTACACACCTAAAGGGTGTAGAAGATTATGATCCAATACGTCAAATATAGTTAAGCTCATGGTGGCTGAGTTCTTCCTATAGGTTAGACACAATGGAGGATGATCATTTATTTGAGCGTGTCAAGGGAGTATAGTTATTTTCATGGACATTCTCGGGGCTTGGCACACTATTTTCATTTATAGTCGTGTCTGGGCATGACCAGGTTATAGTACGCTGCCAAACCTAACTTGTCGGGTCTAGCTAAACGTGCCAAACCCAACATGTTTTTTGTGGGTTATGCTTATTTTTAAAAAAATTATACTCATGGATATTTTTTAATCTGATATTTAAAAATATACCACCAAAAACTTGATTAACCATCTAGGGAGCAAAGAGTTCATGATGCATGCATTAAGCGAATGCACGTCGTTGTTTTTAGCAACAAATGCACCTGAGATGAAATAATTCTTCTCCTCGATAGGGATTAAGACTTGAAAGAGAATTTTTGTGAGTTGAGGACAGGAAAGGGAATAGTATTTTATTTTTTTTATTCCCTTCATCTGTGACGTTTAAGCAGCTTTCAAGAATAATTCTTACAAAACAATTCTGCCATTAATATGCACGAAACTGATTACCTATTCGATTGCTTTATTGATTAATTAGACAACTAAACAAGATGGCTGTGTCCTCGGAAAGCCCAGTCAGGAGGCACTAAACAAGATGTTGAAGAAAGTGGTCTGACTTACAAAGAAATAGGGAAAGAGGACATACTATTTCAGTGGAAAATTATGTCGAAGGAAGTTCTACCTTTGCAGTCCAAGCAAGTTTTCTTGATCTAGGTGAATGGATGACAACATTTTCCCCACATTTTTAGATTATTACTTTATCCCCTCACTATATGTCCAACACATGCCTACTTTCAAACCTAAAATTGATTATGCTGTTCGTTTGGTCTCCTCTCCCGATAGTGCCTCTACATGACTTCCAACGCCTCTAGCTCCTAGTATTTGTGTCACTTCATTCACAGAACATGTAAGCAATCATTTCAGACCTGAAACCACCCTTCTTCTTTTTTCCAGTATCTAAAAAACGTATATAGATTTACGTACCATCTTGGCATCTTGTACAACAACAAGCTTTATGTTCTTAAACGCTCGCACATGTACAATATATACCCAAATTAAGGGATGCCACTATACCCACACGATCACTCTATACTTTCAAATCTAATCTCAGTTCTTTTCATGGATTGGTTTCCCCTTTCCTGCGTGCGTATTCACTTTTGTGTTATGTCTTTGACTGTATAATATTCTCTTGTTATTAGCCATCCAGTGTTTTCAACAGCCATTATATTACACTCCTTTCTGTTCGATCTTTCCTGATATACAAGATCAAAATGATCACTTGATCATTTCTCTAACCCACAAACCTAAAATCTGTTAATTCTCTTCCCTCTCTCCCAGTCCTCTCCGACACGCCATGGCTCATCTTCAAGCTTGCTTTTTGAACATTTTTAAGGCGTCTTCTCTCTTGATTCTTCTTTATTACCCTACTATAGTCACCTGTGAGTGTACATGTGAGGTTGGAGATTTAGAGCATAGTAAAGGCGAAGCACTGAAGTTTAAACTAGGTTCAATACTCTCAATTCTAGTTGCTGGCGCTATTGGTGTTAGCCTCCCTTTGTTAGGAAAGAAAATAAAAGCCTTTAGGCCTGAAAATGATGTTTTCTTCATGATCAAGGCATTTGCTGCTGGTGTTATCCTAGCAACCGGATTCATTCACATACTACCGGACGCATTTGAAAGCTTAACATCACCATGTCTTAACCAAGATCTATGGGGGCACTTTCCATTCACGGGTTTTGTTGCCATGATGTCTGCAATAGGGACGCTAATGGTGGATTCATTTGCGACAGGGTTTTATAAGAGGATGCATTTTAACAAGAACAAACAGGTAGATACTACGGATGAAGAGACAGCTGGTCAAGAGCATGAAGGTCATGTACATGTTCATACACATGCTACACATGGCCATGCCCATGGTTCTGCCTCCCTAAATGAAGATTTGGCTCTGTCTGAAATGGTTCGTCGAAGAGTTATTTCACAAGTAAGATTTTTCTCATAATCTAATTAATTTTTTGGCAATTTTTTGATGATGAACTAACACATAACCTATGTTTTATGCTTGGATGGATGTGATTCCAGGTCTTGGAGTTGGGGATTGTAGTTCATTCAATAATAATTGGAATATCTCTGGGTGCTTCTGGGAGTCCGGAAACAATAAAGCCTCTCATGGCAGCCTTGTCTTTCCACCAGTTTTTTGAAGGCCTGGGACTTGGTGGCTGCATCACTCAGGTATATATCGCACACGACCTAGCTAGGAATATGATTTTTTCATGTTTTGCAATTATTGCCTTCTGCCAGCCAGTAGAATTTTATGCAGATTACAAGGGTTGGAGATGTCGACATAATGACAACATCTTTGTCTTTTCACTGTTCTACTACATTAATCTCCTATATATGGTCAACTCCTTGTGTGATCTTGGTTCGTCAATGTGATAGGTTTGCCATGCATACAAATGCCTGACTTGATAGTTTCAACATAAAAATGATTGCGTGGTAAATTAAGTAGCTTTTGAGCATTTGATTAATATTTTAAGAAGAAAGGATTATGTAAGAAAAACAATTTTTATTTGTTAATTAAACATGAATCAATGTTATCATTGGGCAAAGATTGTTTTTTGTTATACTGTCGTTTTTCCTCCTTTCAACCCCGATGAATTCCTGTTTGTATTAATAGGCACAATTCAAGTCTGCGTCTATGGCAATAATGGCAACGCTTTTCTCCCTGACAACCCCACTGGGAATTGCCATTGGAATTGGAATTTCTAACATTTACGATGAGAGGAGTCCGACTGCTCTGACAGTCGAGGGCATCTTCAATGCAGCCGCAGCTGGGATTTTGATATACATGGCACTCGTTGACCTATTAGCATCAGATTTCATGAGTCCAAGGATGCAAGGCAATTTGAGGATTCAACTAGGAGCAAATGTTTCCCTTCTTCTAGGGGCTGGTTGCATGACTTTCATGGTTAAATGGGCTTGAGATTTTCAGAACCATACAAGCACAAGCCTTTTTTTCCGGGGAAAATGGATTCATGGTCCATCAAGTTTTAAAAATATGTGCCCATCTAGTTCAATTTTGATCACACCAGACCCTAAACTTTCATTTTTGGTCAAGTACTATTTTCTCTCCATCCATGTTCATGGCTGATAGTTTGAGAGACTGGTTAACAGTGTTAGTTTTATGTGTGTGTGTGTGTGTATATATATATATATATATAGATGTGGAAAAAATCAATTATCCACTGGTTTCATATTTGCAGTCATTGTTCTTTCATTTGAGTAACAAGCATGACGACGTGCCTTGGTATATTAAAATTAATTACTTTTAAAACGCAAAAAAAAAAAAAACAGGCTTTTAAATTTGTAGCCGCTCAAAAAAAGTGGCTCTGTTTAGAAAATCCAATCATACAATCCCCGATCAATTTTCATTTCATTAAGAAATTCACCAAAGAACATTTTGACTTGTAAACATAGTTTTTATTTTTTTTAAAACATGGATATTCAGATTAGTTTGTGCGTACTTTGATTAATTTCACATGTTAAGGAATCATCTCAACCCAATAGCTTAAACTGTTAGGTGAAGTCTCAGAATTGAAACTTGCACAAAGCCATATTATCTTGTGCTTATTTTTTATCAAATAAATGGAGGATGGTGAGATTCGAACTCGTGACCGCTTGGTCATCAAGGCTTTGATACCATGTAAAATAATCATCTCAACTCAATAGCTTAAACTGTTAGGTGAGGTCTCAGAATATGATTTATATTATTCTCTAACACCATGAGCCCTTAAGTAACGATCATGTAATCCTCTAGTGATCATGAGAAGACTCAAATTCGTGACCATTGAATAACAAACTTAAGGTATGACTAGTTAAATTACTCCTTAAGATTATTAAATGAAATGATTAGGTAGTTCAATCTATTAAATTATTAATTTAAAATTTGCTTGGATTGATTTAACAATTATCTTATGATTCTATTAAACTTGAGTGAGAATTCATGTCAATTTTAATTATTTATTTAAAATATTTTTTTTTAAAAATAATATTATATTACGATACATCTAAGTTAACATTAACCAATAAAAATAAAAAGTTAACAAAGGTATCTTTCATGAAAAAAACTCCATCGCGGACTGGAGGCGTACAAACTACAAAGAGGAAGCAAACAAATTGTACGGCAGGAAATAAGGCCAAAATTTCTTTGGACCGATTGATGATAATGAATGTCCAAATCTAATCGTCTCGATTCCAACTAGATTAGATGATAGGGAATAAAAGAAAAATATTATGCCCTTTCCTGTCCTCAACTCACAAAAAAAAATATTACAGAAGGCTGAAAGAACTTGAGATTTGTCCCTTACCCTCGACCTCATTTTCCATGGAAATCTCTGCTGTTTGCTGTTTATTTGGCAAATTGAACGTGATAATAAGTTCTATCTTCGATTGCCAATTGTTGTTGCAACTTTTTTTTTTTTTTTTTTA
>Ga0307514_10003262_pt1 | contig 15827 bp, 18 predicted proteins | sample 16_EM_MG_FD_203088 | JGI IMG/M metagenome (GOLD analysis project Ga0307514, IMG submission 203088) | Populus trichocarpa ectomycorrhiza microbial communities from riparian zone in the Pacific Northwest, United States - 16_EM | ecosystem: Host-associated > Plants > Roots > Unclassified | place...
AAAACATATAAAATAAGATAGTTGCCTTCCATCTAATCTCCAAAATAAAGAAAAAAAGCGATCCCCCTCCCTCCACTTTTCCAGATCTCAACAACATTAATCAAAGTCACCTTCTTGCTTCTGCCTTGCCTTCATTATTACGAACAAAAGATGAAGCTCCCTATCTTCCTCCTCCTCCTCCTCCTCTCCCTCATCACTCAAACTTCCCTCTCCAAAGTCACCATCTCCGTGACTCCAACAACCCTCCAGAAATCCGGTGACACAGTAACCATTTCCTGGTCCAACGTTGATTCACCTTCCAAACTCGACTGGCTCGGGCTCTATTCACCTCCTGACTCACCTCACGACCACTTCATTGGCTACAAGTTCCTTTCTTCCTCTCCTTCATGGCAATCCGGGTCGGGTTCCATTTCCTTGCCCATCACCAACCTCCGCTCCAATTACTCTTTCCGGATCTTCCACTGGACCGAATCCGAAATCAACCCCAAACGCCATGACCATGATCACAACCCCCTCCCTGGGACGGCCCATTTTCTGGCGGAGTCGGATGTTGTCGGGTTCGAGTCGGGTCATGGGCCAGAGCAGATCCATTTGGCATATACGGATGATGAGGACGAGATGAGGGTGATGTTTGTGGTGGGTGATGGAGAGGAGAGGGGTGTGAAGTGGGGAGAGAGGGACGGGGAGTGGAGTCACGTGAGTGGGGCACGTGTGGTGAGGTATGAAAGGGAGGATATGTGTGATGCTCCGGCAAATGGGAGTATTGGGTGGAGAGATCCGGGTTGGATCCATGATGGGGTAATGAAGGATTTGAAGAAAGGTGTTAGGTATTATTATCAGGTAATCTAATTTTTAATTGATGTTTAATCTCTTTTTTTCTTTATAATTTATAATTCAGGCATGAGAAATATCCTTTTTTTTTGTTTTTTCTCATTTCCATTCTTTTAGTCCATAATTTAGCTTGGAAGAGTTCAATTTTGTTTTGCTGCACGGTTTAGTGGTTGCTTTTCTGGAGCTGCCTTGGTTTTGCAGCATGTTAGAATTTCTTTTTCTATTTTCAAAATCACATACATCCATGCCTTTAGGGATGAAAGCTAGATGGAAAAAGGCAAAGTTTTCTGCTGCATGTGCCAGGCTCATGCTTTTCACGAGATTGATAATTGAGTGAAAGATTGATTTTTGGAATTTGGTTGCTTTTCTAATGTGCATTTTCCTCTTCTTCCGCTTGCTATTTAATTGTAGATTGCATTCTACTACGAATATCATTCTTTAAACTACATGTTATTGGCTTGACAAGTTGTTTCAATCGCACTTCATTTTCCTTGTTTTGCGCCGACTGCCAAACAAACATAACGTTTTGAGAAACATTCTGACATCAGTTATCAAATCTGGAGTCAATCATAGTTTACATGGTCATCCACAGTGTAAAATTCTGCTTTCGCTGGCTCTTTTCATATGACCAGCTGCACTTTGATCTGTATTCACCTGATTTCTCTTTGTCATGTACATGAGTGGATAAATCGGGTAGTATTATCTGCTTCTTACCCAGATGACACACTTCTAACTTCACTGCAGCAACAACTGTAGTTGATGAATTTCAATTAGCTAGCTTGCCCACCATCTGAGTTGGAAAATCTTGATAACAGGTTGGAAGCGACTCTAAGGGTTGGAGCACAACTAGGAGCTTTGTCTCTCGGAATGGAGACTCGGATGAAACAATAGCCTTCCTGTTTGGGGACATGGGAACTTCAACACCATATGCTACCTTTATCCGTACACAAGATGAAAGCATATCAACCATGAAGTGGATCCTCCGAGACATAGAAGCTATTGGTGACAAGCATGCTTTTGTTTCTCATATAGGAGATATCAGCTATGCAAGAGGGTACTCATGGTTGTGGGACCATTTTTTTACCCAAGTGGAACCTGTTGCTTCCAAAGTGCCATACCATGTGTGCATTGGTAATCATGAGTACGATTGGCCCTTACAGCCCTGGAAACCAGATTGGGCCAATGCAGTTTACGGAACTGATGGTGGTGGTGAATGTGGGGTTCCTTACAGCCTTAAATTTAACATGCCAGGGAACTCTTCAGACTCAACTGGGACCCGTGCTCCTGCAACCCGAAACCTTTACTACTCTTTTGACACAGGGGCTGTACATTTTGTGTACATATCAACTGAGACCAATTTTGTTGCTGGGAGCAGCCAATATAACTTTATAAAGCAAGATCTGGAATCAGTTGACCGGAGCAAGACTCCTTTTGTGGTAGTCCAAGGGCACAGACCAATGTATACTACTAGCAATGAAAACAGGGATGCCCCAATGAGGAACAAAATGCTTGAGCACTTGGAACCTTTGTTTACGAAATACAATGTTACCCTTGCACTGTGGGGTCATGTGCATAGATACGAAAGGTTTTGTCCAGTGAATAACTTCATCTGCGGAAGCACTTGGAAGGGATTTCCAGTCCATGCTGTGATTGGCATGGCAGGACAAGACTGGCAGCCCATCTGGGAGCCAAGATCAGACCACCCAAATGATCCAATTTTTCCACAGCCAGCCAGGTCTATGTTCCGTGGGGGGGAGTTCGGGTACACCAAATTGGTTGCCACAAAGGAGAAGCTAACACTTACTTATGTAGGTAACCATGATGGAAAGATGCACGATATGGTTGAGTTTTTGGCATCTGGAGAAGTTCTCAGTGGTGATGACAGCATTAGTGTGGATGCTGGAGCCAGGATTGGGGTGGTTGATTCTACGTTCTCATGGTATGTCAAGGGGGCAAGTGTTCTTGTCCTTGGGGCTTTTGTGGGCTATATTCTTGGCTACGCATCCCATTCCAGGAAGCAAAATGGTAACAAGGCCAGCTGGACTCCTGTGAAAAGTGAGGATATATGAAAGATTACGAGGAAATTATGATGCTGGGCTATACTTGCAGGACATGGTTCCTCGTATTTTTGGAGCTTGTGTGCAATGGGTCGTTAAAGTTTCTGGTGCGCTAAAATGAAGCCCTCTCTAATTGTTTTCTGAGAAGATGAAGCCCTCCTACTACTTTTGTCTACTAAGGTTTGCAAAAAAAACTACCTCATCGTACTTGTATACTGTAAATACTAAATACTAAATCTTTGTTCTGTATTTTGTGAGAATAAAAGCATTAAAAAGGATTGTATGATAGCATACGCTTTTGTAGCAACATGTTTTGATGGAGCAAAAACTAATCTGTTTGTAAAGTCGATTGCGTTGTGTTTATAAATTGCATTCCCTTTTAGGTTAGGTAACACAATGGGCTCTACCGGCCGTGCTTTCTAACACGTATTCTGAATTTCACAGCTAATCGCTACAGAGCTGACATAATTTCATGGGAAGTTTTGCTGTTCTATTTTCGGGTCAGAAGAAGATCAGTAACCCCATTTCTCCTACCTATGAGTTTGTGAAGTAGATCACATGGATAAATTATATGCCGAAGAAACAAAGAATAGAATTTTTTATTAACAATATCTTGAAAGAGACGCTCTCTTTAAATACAACTGGGATTTCAAGATGTCAAATGAATGCCGTTGCAACAGCTAAAACAGCAGTTATGCTGAAGGTGATACAGGCTGCCCAGTGTTTCACTTCCCAAGCAAATGACGTGTACGTTGATTAGCTCCTTTCACTCGAGAGTTCAGCTCATCCACATCATCACCTAGGTGATCAAGGGCCTTATTTTGCCTGCGTTAGTGACATTGGTTAGATCAACTAGTAGCTTTGCTCACATAAAATTTTGCTTTTCAAGGTTGATAATGAGAAATATTCTTGAAAGAGAAGCAAAAAATGTTGATAATGAACTTTTAATGCCCCAAAACATTTTACTTTTTCAATTACGAGTGACATCAAACTGACCTGTCAAGTTCACTTCCCATATCAACTGCCGTGCCTTTTAAATCACCCAAGATGTTGCTTAAATCTGAAAGCGCATCATCTTGCTTTGCCTTCTCTACCTGCTATCAGCACACCCATATATGCATAAATCTCAACATTACACCACACTTTTATTCTCCCAAGTTCTAATCACTAGTGAAGTACACTATCCTCAACTTCCTGCAGGGCATTTGTTGGTTCAGGAGGAGGTGTTGTAATAGCTGAACGTCCTTTAGGAGCTAATCCCAGCTTTTCTCTTTCTCCTTTGCTGTATTGGTTTACTTTGGATGGTTTATCTGTAGCCAGTAAAGCAGATCATAGAAGAACATAAGCTTATGTTCAAGGCAACGATTTTTATAAAATGAAACAAACCAGTGATGATGGAAACCTGCTGTGATCAAAGGTTCTGTTATGTCCCGGGTCTTCTTTGGCTTCCAAGGCTTAGAGAAGATGCCCCCGAGATTGTTTAAGAGCTTCTCTCCCTGACAATAGCAGTATAAAATCATTAGAAGTTATCCCTGACAGTAATAATATGTCTGTGGAAGGAATCCCAGTAACAAGACCCAAAGGAATCAAAGGGAAAAAAAGGTATTTTTAAAACAATCAGATATGCTCTTCGAGGTAATCAGTATGCTCTTCGATGGTAATCCATTATAAGGTAATGTGTATGTTTTGAACGTTCAAGCAAAATAAAAAGTTCCCTTCTTTAGCAACTACATTTTTTTTTCCCTGTTGAGGGTTCTCTTGCCAGGCAGACAGTTGAAATAAAATGACATTATCCTTATAGAATTTTAATACTAAGCCTTAGGTACGCAGCATAGCATCATGGTTTGCTTTCTTTCTAAATAAATTCTCACATCTCAGAGAGAAAACAGAGACTTCAACCAAGTTATTGAATCGAACTGATGCCAACATAAATTTTCTCTCATAATAGCATGGACCAAACGCCAAGCATATCTGGTTAGGGGCATAGAAAAAGTGTTGCATTCCAAGACTGTGTTTTTCCTTTCAAGCATATGCTCAATAATTGCATGGAGATTTGTTTGGAAAAATCCTTGGTGGTGTTATCAAATTCAACCGAAACAGATTTATCTTCGTAGAGGCATATAGGAAAAGGCCCTGTTGATGACATAAACATACAAATTGCTCAACCTAACATGATGCACTACGGATTGCTATTGCAGCGAGTCAGAGAACATGAAAATTTGTTGAGTGCTGATCCCTAGGCTGATGGATTTATTTATATTCAAAGAGCAAAATCAGCCAAAATGAACCAAGCCTGAACTCTGAAGATAATAAAGACTAGAATTTCAGTATTATCATCATCTTCTCACCATTCTTTTTAATAGAACAAAAATCGGTTTTCCGCCTCGAGCAATGCGTACGGAAAATGATTTCATAACAACACATTGAGCTTACCTTACTGAGATCCTTATCCATATCAACAGCCATGTTATGGGTCCTGGTGATTTGTTCACCCTGAGCATGCAGCATATCTACTATCTAGAGTCCTTGTAGCATCTTGTTTGTTGTCTCCTCAGCCTTGTAGGCAGCGTATTTCTCCAGTTCTTGAACGCTTTGGTTTTCTAGCCCTCCCGAGTCACGGAAATCATTCTTGTATCTGTCTTTATCATCGAAAGCATTATCGAGAACATTAAGCATGGACTCGGAAGAAGCTCGTTTTCCGAGATGAAGTGTTTGCTTGGCATTGGATTCATCATCTGAATCAAAAGGGTTAGAGGTAGAAGAGGCTGGAGGGTTCACTGAACTTTGCTTGGTAGCTTTATTATTCGCAGGTGATTTCCCAAATCCAAACATTTTGAGTATGAGCAAAGACTGAACACATCAATTGAAGACTTGCTTGGTTGGGAGTGCAAAACCAGGAAAAGAGAACAATAGAGTCTGCGTGAAACTTCAATTCTGGCACCTAAACATAAACAATGCCAATCAGCTGCAATGACAACGAAGATTTTTCTTCCTTTCCATTTTCTTTCCTTAACGAAATAAATGCTTCATGATGCTAACAGGTGATTTTCCAACCATTTTTATTAAATCTCAAGACGAACACAAACATTAGAAAAATCCAGAAATTAATTACTAACACAACTCCAATTGACACAAGTAGATGAGAAAAACGAGAGAGAACCAGAAACTGTAAGCTGCATTTCGGAAGACATTAAAGTTAAACAAACATGAACGGATCCCAACTGCTCCTTCTGGTTATCTCGGGTCTTGAACAACAGCAAAAAGAGAAGCCAAATTAATGAAACGCACAACGGAATTTGGCCCAGAAGAGTGAAAATTACCGTTCCAACGAATACAAAATAGTAAATTCCTGGTCTTTCCATCTTATCCAGACAATTGAGTCATATTTTCAATAAGAAGATATCACGAAGAAAATCATAAGAATCAAACAACGAAGGAAAAAGAAATAAAAAAATCTTGCTTTAAAGAAATGCAAGATAAATGGAAATTCAAAACAAAATCACTAGAACTAAAAAAGGGAAAGCAATAAAAGAATGGGTACCTGAGACCCGAATGAAAGAATGAGAGGAGATATTATAATTCTTGGGCGATTGCCAAGAAAGGTTTCACGCAGAAGACCAGTGCCAGAGGATGGGAATCAGAGGGAGGTTTGTTCATTAAACTCCTTCTGATACAAGTAATACAAGGAAGGGAGATAGTTTTTAGCAATATTCTCTGTCTATCTGTCTGCGTTTGAAAAAATCAAGCAGATGGGAGGCGCCGCGAAAAACAAGAAAGGCTCTTCTTTCTCCCTCTCTTATCTGAAATCTCGTCCCCATGGAAATGGAAGAAGAGTACTTATGTTGTATAAGTTCCCCTTACGAATTTTCAGACCGTTGCGATTCCTTTGTCCTCTTTCCCTTCTCTATAATTTAATAAAATAATTGACGTTTTCAGTTTTTAAGGAAAGATTATTTAGCTTATTAGTTTGGATGGGTCGAGTTCCATGTTCGATGCTTCTAGTCAGGCCCAATTATTTTCAAATTTTGTTTCCTACGGGATCAAGCCTAACTGGTTGTTGACTCAAAAAGGGAATATGGGCTCAATTCTTGGTGCTCAACAAGATGGGACCTCAATTGTTTTTGTGTTTTTGCGGCTGTTTTTAAAAATTTTATTTTTTAATATTTTTTTTATCATTATAATATTAAAAATAATTTTTAAAAATAAAAAATATATTATTTTAAAACAATTTCAAATAAAAAATTTAAAAAACGACCGCGAAGTCAAACACACTTATTAATATTAATCTTGCAAGGAAGACTGAAGACACTACAGACACTAATGTCTTCAGGTACTTCCCTCATAGAATTTGGCCACCAGCAACCCTGAAAGGGCGGCTATCCTTCTTCTCTGAAGCAGAGCAAAAATATCTTTTTAAAAAAAGACGTCCAGTTTTGGAAATTTGGAACCAGCAGATAGACTATCATCAAACTAGCGGGGAGTTATTTCCAAGTAGTAATGAACAAGTGCCGGAAAACGACAATCAATAATATTTCCCTCGTTTTGAACATGAAGTCATGCTACTGGCACCAAAATAAAACGAAGATAAGAAGACAAAACGCTACTCTCCCTTTCACTCATTTTCTGTTCACTCCATCTAACCAAGAGCAGAGAGCAAAACCAATCAATGGCTACTTTACCATTCTCTGCAGCTCAATCGAGTTCAGTTTCGGGCTTCAACTACAGAGCCAGTCATTCCAATCTTTTCTTTGTTAGAACCCCACGATTTTTCAATCGTTTAAAAAGAAGAAACTTGTCCGTCAAGAACATTACTAGTGACCAAAGGCAAGAATTGAAAGATCCCTCAGTCAATGGAGAAGGTTCTTGTTGTACTACTAATAAATTTCTTCCCTTTCTAGTCTCTTTTGCAGTTTGGCGTTCCCTCGTTCAATAGCGTGTACTGGTATTTTTCATGTGTTTTTGTGTGTTTACAGCTTCTTTAGAGACCCTCGAACCTGATTCTGCATCTATTGCAGCCAGTATTCAATACCATGCAGAATTCACACCATTATTCTCTCCAGAACATTTTGATCTTCCCAAGGCGTTTGTGGCAACTGCAGAAAGCGTTCGCGATTCGCTAATTATAAATTGGAATGCCACATATAAGTACTACGAGAAGATGAATGTAAAGCAGGCTTATTACCTGTCAATGGAGTATCTACAGGTTCAGTACTATCGGTTTTCTGGTGGCTACAACTACTAAAAACCAATTCCTACTGTGCTAGTTCGGTTAGTTCTTGCTGATGATTTGTTATGTACTGTGTTTTTGTATGTCGCAGGGCAGAGCATTGCTAAATGCCATCGGGAACTTGGAGCTTTCAGGAGCTTACGCTGATGCTTTGAGAAAGTTGGGCCACGAGTTGGAGGATGTAGCTGGACAGGTAAGATGTTTTTATGATAAGTTTTGTTCAATCATCATGGCTGATCGCTTCTTTTTTTTGGGTTACAAAGGAGATGTTCGAATCACTCCTTTATGCCTCGTCTCCTGATTTATGAGTGCAATACAAATGATTTGCTTATAGGTAGTAGTAAATTGGATTTTCTTAACTCAAAATAGCGTTGCCTAATTGTGCATCCAGCTCCTACAACAGTCTGACTTTCTTTCCGTAAAATGACTGGCTTCGAAACAGTTTTTACATGGAATGAATTAAATTATCTACTAAATCTTATGCTATTGTGTCGGGATTTGGAACACACACTCATTGATAACTTTGCCAAGCTTTATATGTTTTTCTCTATCAGGCATTCCTATAAATACATTTATTGAACATAGCAACATTGTGTATGAGCATTCTGAAATCTTTCTGTTAAATTTACGAATGTCAGGAACCAGATGCTGCACTGGGGAACGGGGGCTTAGGGCGGCTTGCTTCCTGCTTTCTGGATTCGTTAGCAACACTGAATTATCCTGCTTGGGGGTATGGACTCAGGTACAAATATGGCTTGTTCAAACAGCTCATCACAAAAGATGGGCAGGAGGAAGTTGCAGAAAATTGGCTTGAGGTATTATTCATTTGAGTTTAGTATTGTTGAAACTTTATTATCATTTTTTTTTCTGTATAGCCCCCTAAATCTCGTTTGAAGGTTTATTGACATAAATTTCAAAGCTGATTGCTTTTATTCATACTGCATAATTTATATGTTCCTCTATTTGTTTAATAATTGAAGCATCTCTTGGCAGATGGGCAATCCATGGGAAATTGTAAGAAATGATGTCTCCTATTCTGTTAAATTCTATGGAGAAGTTATTTCCAAGCCTGATGGAAGTAAAGAATGGATTGGAGGAGAAAACATCACAGCTGTTGCGTATGATGTCCCAATCCCTGGATATAAAACTAAAACCACAATAAACCTTAGATTGTGGTCCACTAAAGTTGCACCGAATGAATTTGATTTACGTGCTTATAATGCTGGAGATCATGCCAAGGCGTGTGCAGCTCTAAAGAATGCCGAAAAGGTCTGTGAAGTAACAATCATATAGCAGTTAATTTCATGAATCTGTTTATGATCAACAAACTAAGACACTGAAATTTTAAGATCCACTTGGGCACTATATGGCAAATTATATGTGAAAGTGTGTTTCTGTCCAGATTTGTTGACAGCACCTCAGTACATATCTATAGGGATTAGAAACGGTTTATTAGTGTTTCTAATACCAAAGCTGATGGTTTATTGTGATCAGATTTGCTACATATTATACCCCGGAGATGAATCAACTGAGGGCAAGATTCTACGGTTGAAGCAACAATATACACTATGCTCTGCATCTCTCCAAGATATCATTGCTCACTTTGAAAGGAGATCAGGGAAGCCTGTAAATTGGGAAAATTTTCCAGATAAGGTTGCAGTGCAAATGAATGACACTCATCCAACACTTTGCATTCCGGAGCTGATAAGAATTTTGATAGATTTGAAGGGTTTGAGCTGGAAGGAATCATGGTATATTACTCAGAGGTACTTCTCTACATGGGCTTTGCACTTCTGTGGCAACCAGTAGGGCGGTAATTAAACTATGCTTGTTCCACAACGTATGAATGTGTGTCTGCTGCACATCTACTTGCACTTGAATTAATTTATAGTTGATCTATACAAAGATCACCGTTCCAGTATAATAATTTTGTTACACATCGATTGGCTATATGTTGGCTTCTAGTTGTGGTTGCTAACAATCCCCAGGATTCTGTGATTTATGCAGAACTGTTGCATACACAAATCACACAGTTTTGCCTGAGGCTCTGGAGAAATGGAGCTTAGACCTTTTGCAGAAACTTCTGCCACGACATGTTGAGATCATTAGGATGATTGATGAAGAGGTAAGATTAGGATGATTGATGAAGAGGTAAGATTAGGATGATTGAAAGAGGTGGGATGATTTTTACAGACATCGATTATTTAGACTTTTTTCTCTTCAATTCTGTTGTCACTTGTCATCTATTCCTTCTGTTATCCAGCTGATTCATACCATAATTGCGGAGTATGGCACAGGGGATCTCGACTTGTTGCAGCATAAGCTAAAGCAAATGAGAATTCTTGATAATATTGAGTTGCCTGACTCAGTTCTAGAACTGTTAGTTAAACAAGAAGAAAGTTCTTCTGTTGACTCCATTAAGGAAGTTAAAGTCTCAGATGCAGAAACTGAATCTACTGATGAAGAACAGTCTGAAGAACAGGACACTGATGCGAAAGATGTGGTGACATTTGATCCAGATCCAAATCTGCCAAAGATGGTCCGCATGGCTAATCTATGTGTTGTCGGTGGGTATGCTGTAAATGGAGTTGCTGAGATTCACAGTGAAATAGTAAAAAATGAAGTATTTAATGAGTTCTATAAGGCAAGTAAATTAGTATTCTGTTCTGCTTCTCATATCACTTTCTGATCATGAAATTGCATGAATATTCTTGAGGATAAAAGTAAATTATGAGATCTTGTATTTCTTCAGGACTACTGTGCATTGAATTTTCTTCAGGATAGAAGTAATTTCAGTATCCATTACTTTTTGGCAGTTGTGGCCTGAGAAATTTCAGAATAAAACAAATGGGGTGACACCAAGAAGATGGATTCGTTTTTGCAATCCAGATCTCAGTAAAATCATAACCAAGTGGACTGGAACAGATGATTGGGTCTTAAACACTGAGAAACTGTCGACACTTGCAGAGGTAAATTGTTATTTGTTACATTACAACCTACTGGTTGCCCTGTGCTCAACTTAGATCTCTGGTAACATTTCAATTGGAACTTCACTCGAATTGTTTTCTGATGCCCATATTTTGATGTGCCACTCTTGCATGTGTGCGAGTCTTTCCTTTTTTATTTCAGGACAACAGTAAATTTGACCTCATCAGCTTCATACATATTAGATTTTGACAGACAAATGCAAGTTTTTCGCAGTTTTCTGATAATGAGGACCTCCAATCTGAGTGGAGGGAAGCCAAAAAAAGAAACAAGATCAAGGTTGCTGACTTCCTTAAAGAAAAGACTGGATATATTGTCAATCCTGACGCAATGTTTGATGTACAGGTTATTTCCTGCCTACCCTTTCCTTCATCTGTTTCTGTTTTATCTGATCATACAACTCTATAGAAGTCATTTCGGTCTTTAGTCCTGGTGCTTGATATCTGGTTTCTGGTACTTAAAAGCTCCGAGTAAAACATTGACACTTTAAATTGAATAGTTGGCGATGATGATGATCAATGGCGACAATCATTTCTTGAATTGTACTGGTCTCACTTTTGTTGATACAAGTGATGTTGAGCAAAAAATAAAATACATCTTAAAGGATAACTTCTTAGTCTTTATTTTATTTACAAATGAAAAGTATCTCGAGTCTATAAGTAATATAATAATATTCTAATTCTCAGGTAAAGCGCATCCACGAATACAAGCGGCAGTTACTGAATATAATGGGAATTGTGTATCGCTATAAGAAAATGAAAGAAATGAGTCCTGAGGAAAGAAAGGCGAGGTATGTTCCTAGGGTATGTATATTTGGAGGCAAAGCATTTGCTACATATGTCCAAGCCAAGAGGATTGTGAAATTTATCACAGATGTGGGAACTACTGTTAATCATGATGCAGACATAGGCGACCTTTTGAAGGTATAGCTTGGCTAAGTGATCATGGATACTCATCAATTATGTCCAAATGCTGATGGCTGAAAATCCTTTGCTTCTTCTCATATTTGCGTTCTTGCTTGTCACCCATATTTTAGGTTGTCTTTGTACCTGATTACAATGTCAGTGTGGCAGAGGTACTGATTCCAGGAAGCGAGCTTTCGCAGCACATCAGGTATTCATGTTACTTCAGAATTACAGGGTTTCCTTTCTTTTCTTCCTTACAATTCAGACGAATAAGATGTGTTCAATATCCTTGGCACCTTCTACCGCAAATCTGACAAAAGAAGCATGTGAATTACTGCAAAAACTGCCACCCAAATTACATCAAGATTGCTAATTATTGTTAGTAGTTCTCCAGGATGTTGGCTCCATTATTAATTCAAGATTTTAGTTGTTGATTCAAATGTATCTTATTATTTGATTGCTCAGCACGGCTGGAATGGAGGCCAGTGGAACCAGCAATATGAAGTTTGCAATGAATGGCTGCATCCTTATTGGCACCTTAGATGGAGCTAATGTTGAAATAAGGCAAGAGGTTGGCGAAGATAATTTTTTCCTCTTTGGTGCAGAGGCACACGAAATTGCAGGCCTAAGAAAGGAAAGGGCTGAGGGAAAAGTAGGCCTGCTGTACAAGACTACACTCTTTTTTTACTTTCCCAAACATTCTCTTCTGATTTCCAGAACTTCTCATGACATTTGACCAAAACTCCGCTACCAACTCCCTGTTTTAAAGTAAACTGAGGCCAAAAAAAAGAAAGTTGGTCTATCATTACCCAAGTCACTTTATCTATCTCATCTTGTTTGCAGTTTATCCCTGATCCGAGGTTCGAAGAAGTAAAGGCGTTTGTCAGAAATGGTGTTTTTGGCCATTACAACTATGAAGAACTCATGGGATCCTTGGAAGGAAATGAAGGTTATGGCCGAGCTGATTATTTCCTTGTTGGCAAGGATTTCCCTAGTTATGTGGAGTGCCAGGAGAAGGTTGACGAGGCATATAAAGATCAGAAAGTAAGTAGTATTTGCTAGACACGCGCGCGCACACGCACATATTGCAGACATAGCATACACCTTTTCTTTGTCCCTTCATATGCTGCGCTGATAGATCAGTGTTCAAATAATTTAGAAATCTGAAGAGTGAAATCTATATTACTAATCATCTTTGAACTTCAATGAAACATACATGTACAATGTATATGAATATCCTGCATGTATGTGCTCCCTTGCATATGTAACCCTGTAAAATATGTGGCTGGAGGTAATTTGTTCCACAGGTAAAATCATTTTTACATTTATGCCTAAAGTTTATATTTATAGATGTATGGAATTATTATATATAGAAAATATCCTGCATGTATGTGCTCCCTTGCATATGTAACCCTGTAAAATATGTGGCTGGAGGTAATTTGTTCCACAGGTAAAATCATTAATTTTTACATTTATGCCTAAAGTTTATATTTATAGATGTATGGAATTATTATATATAGAAGCATGCCTAGGGGATTGATTACAGTGCTAGATGTGTGCTGATAAACTCAATGATAACTGGGGCAGAGATGGACAAAAATGTCGATTTTGAATACGGCTGGCTCATACAAGTTCAGCAGTGACAGAACGATTCACGAATATGCAAGAGACATATGGAGGATCCAACCTGTTCTATTGCCTTGAATTGATTATATCTGCAGGGCGGGGGGTGGGAACTATATTGGTGTAAATCCCACATTTGATGTACTGTTATTACATACGATTCATGAACATGCGAGAGACATATGCATGGAGTTCGATCTTCCAAAATCTAGAAAGTGAAGATTGCAATAGAAAAGATCTCTTACAAAGGTTTTACTACAAAAATTATCCTTGCAATTCTGGGTATGTGGACGACTACAATCCTCTATCTTGATGTCCATCATATTAAATAAACATCTGGCTAACGAGTCTTCTTGATCACTGCCTTTTCTGGTTCTTTATGCAAACAATATTGATACAGAGCAGAATTGCCTTGAAGAAATACCACTCGATCCAAATCAGGACAGGAAACCGTAGCAGCAGCCAGCAACAGAAGCCCATGAAGTAGAGCTTAATATAACAGCAAGGATGGCTTCTGTCGCGTGCCTGAGGTTAAAAATAAATTTTAAAAACTAAAAAAAATTATTTTGATACAGCACGGCAACCAATGACAATTAGCAACAACAACGGCTTCTCGTGTCTTCTCTAGCGTGCATGTTACTCTTCAAAACGAATGAACTGCGATCAATAACTACAAGACGGGGCACAGTTTTGCAGGCGCTAGATAATGGTGAGGACATGGTTGGGATTGATGGCATTATCGTAAATTAAAAATATATCAGACAACACCCCAAACTGCACAATCAGGGATTGGGTTGGATGGTTGCCCCTGGGAGGACGACGATGGAGTTTTTGGGGTTTGGTATGCCTCCTTCATTTATTTGTTGCCTTCCTAGAAACGTAGGGAAGAAGAGATACAAATGAAGCAAGTGCTTTTAGAAAAAGAAGCAGGCAGCAATCCCAGATATGATGCTTGTTTCCAGAATTGTACTCTTGCATCTGCCATTATTGGAGACGCTAGTAATGATTGTAAGGTTGAAGGTGATGGCATTATCGTAAATAAATCAAGTCATTCTTGTTAGTTTTAGGGTGACGTGTGATTTTGGAATTAAATGTAATAATGTCAAGCCAATAGTACCACTCTCCGACACATAGGTTATTTCCGCGCCTGGCTGTGGCACTACTGGCATGTAACAAAATTATTTTGAAGGTGAAAAATTAATATTTAAATTATATTTTTTATTTTGACATTGTAGAAACAAGGATGCTATAAAATATTTTAATCTAATTTATTATTTATATAAACAGTTAATTGTTTTGTTAATCACCTTGTTAAAAGGTTTAATAGTAACTTTTTTTTATAACCGATGTAATGAAATTATGGTTAAATAATAGTAATCAAGACTATTACTTATTTTTCTCATACTTAGAGTTAGTTAACCAAATTATTTTTATGTATGTTTTTGTATAATAAAATGAACCTATATAATTTATGTGCTTGTTTGGGATATTGCATTAAAAAATATTTTTTTATTTATAAAAATATTAAAATAATATTTTTTAATATTTTTAAAATTTATTTTTGACATCATTATGTCAAAATAATTCAAAAAAACTAAAAAAAATTTAAATTTTAAGCAAACGATGTTTATATATATATATGAAACCAGTTTAATTAGTTGGTATTACAGATCTCACCGAATTGATCAGTGCAACAATTCAGTTAGTGTAACTAGTTTTCTTTACACAAACAAAAATATGTGTACCAGGTTCTCCAAATAATCTTGTTTTTTTCAAAACAAACAATTCCTATAATGAGTGGAGCATTTGTACTGCAAAAAAATTGATGGAATCTCCTCCAAAATTCTTTCCTGAGTTCCTAACCGGGAAAAAAAAAACATAGAAAGAAATCGTGGGGCCCTGTTTGAAGTGAATTGAAAATAGCCTGACAATATCCCAAGGACAACTAATTAATTACTTCAGAATAATTCACTTTCCAAAAGTTACTTTCAAGCTTTCCTTCTCATTCACAAGGCCACCCATTGACATGAATCTCTACAACTGACCTCTACGGGCAAGAGTAAGCTATATCATGAGATCGAAAAAAAGTTTCGACTTTTCAACAAACACCGCTTTCTAATAGATAAAAAAGGGGATTTCTTGGTTTAATTGCTTGCTTGCTTGATGTTAGAGACCTCATCTCTCGTCAAGTTAGGCGTG
>Ga0307514_10003263_pt1 | contig 15826 bp, 8 predicted proteins | sample 16_EM_MG_FD_203088 | JGI IMG/M metagenome (GOLD analysis project Ga0307514, IMG submission 203088) | Populus trichocarpa ectomycorrhiza microbial communities from riparian zone in the Pacific Northwest, United States - 16_EM | ecosystem: Host-associated > Plants > Roots > Unclassified | place...
CTCCTTCCCGCATCCTCCTCCAAAAATCCTCTCTAACATCCTCATACCTCTCCCTTAGTGGAAACTCTACTACTACCCTCGCCTCCCTACTCCTCCTCACCCACTTCCCCAACACTCCCACCAACAGCCCCGGGTGCGCCGGCGAGTAGAGTGGATCCGCCGCTAATACAAGTGGATATTTCTCTTCTTCAGACACGGGAAGAGGTGGATCTGTCCAGTCGAAGATCTGGACTGCCATACTCCCCATCGTTTGTGGAAGGTAGGGATTGCTGGAATTCAAGGAAACGTTGTGTGATAGGTTTGGAACAATCTCGGGCAGATCTGTCAGGGTGATATTCGCCCCTAGAACCACGGCAGCGGAAATTCCTACCAACCCTGTGCCAGAACCTAATTCCAATGCTCGAGATCCTTGGGGAAGATTTAATGAGCCTAGACGCTTCGCGAGGAGGAAACTCGACGCCCAAGTTTTCAACCCAAGGTTGTCCGCAGTCATACTCGGCTCGTGGAGCGTTATCGTGATATAATCCATCCCCTCAACTTCCTTCTTCCCCCCTAACCCAATATCCTCCTCTTCCCCGCTAGCAGCATACACTGACACAGCAGACGAATTCACACCCGAGCTACCCTCACTCCGAAGTCCCCCCTCAGGCACCTCCCAAATCTCATTTCGCTGTGGCAGGGGAATCCTAAACTCCCTAGTTACACTCGGCATCGCGACCCTTCCACACCTCTCCGCTAATCTCCTCCCCGCCTCCTCCCAAACTCTCTCTTTAACATCCTCATCCTCAATCCACCTCAACTCATTAGCAACAAGGCTAGTCAGCCATTTGGATAATCCTGGGTTTGATGCGAGTGGTGCATAGCGGGATAGGTGTGGAGGGAGTTTTTTGACAGTGCCGTCCCAGGAGCGGGGGTGGATTGTTACACCAGAGAGGATGGTGAGGAGGAGGTGTGCAGGGGGGCGCGTGGATGGGTGGGGGAGGTTAAGGACTGCAATTTGTGGTGTTAGATTTGGCTATTACTTGGTGGTAGGGTAGGTGCAGAGGAAGGAAGGAGGGAGCTGGTACTATCTAATGGTTCAGAATGACCTATCCACTCGGAGGGAACTGCAGGGGACATCCTCTTAGGAAGTAAGTGTAGCAAAGCACAAAAACACAAAATCAAACCCTCAATCCTCGGGAGCTTATATATATGTCCATCCCCAACATTCCCTAGCCCCCCCAACTCCCATGCTGGACCCTGAACGAGACTAAGCGAAAGTAAGATCAGCAAGGAATTTTTTTGTCGGGCTCGGATAGACTTTACCGTTTGGGGAGATAGTCTACTTCATCTCGGCTTTGGTAAGGGTTGGATGTCGGAGAAATCGAATTTTCTTTGCTGTAAATACCTAGCTACTGTAAAATACCGTGACCCTTTTTTTTTTGTCCGAGCTTGATAGGCTTGGGCTTCACAATTATAAGGAAATGCCACTCGCGTCGTGGAACATAGTTAGAGCTGCGTAAGAGCTGCCTACACTGCTCCACCTACTTTGCTTACATAGTCTCATACCAAGACCCCCAACTCCGACCAGACATGAGACTATTGCTTACATGCTGCTATCATACTGTCACAGTCTTATAAGCACGCCATAGATCTAGGGAGTGCATGCACTCCTATATATTGCTGTGGTTGCGCTTCAGGGTAAGATCCGCGCTTAAGGCGCTTCCTATTCCTAGGCCATTTCCGCCTTAAGTAATGCAGGACATAGTCTCGGACCGTTTGCGAGTGCAAGAATACCTAGACTTATATCTACCTTGAAATCGAATCAAACCTAATCATGGGACAGAGGCAATTTTTGGACATCAAATCTCAATAACATTATTGCCAATTCCTACAAGGGTCTAGTTGAGCAAGCTAAGAAAGCATTTGAAATGCTAAAACAAGCAACATCTTAGGTTGATGTAGATTGTGGGGAAGATATATTTTTAATTTCAGGGGCTTATTTTCATTGATCCCGCACGTTTCTCCACAGTGCATGCGACAATGTACTGGAACGATGCTGAGATGATCTATGGGTGGCGTTCAAATGAGTTACTGCGTAGAGGGGTAAAATATAGGTATGACTACATGTACGTACTACGTCCTTAAGTAATTCAAGGGTAACCAAGTCTCGACACTACATTAATGAGGAGGCCACGTGGTGTGATACAGTAGGTATGTGGCTATATCTTGTAGAGTGACAAGGTATTGCGAATTTACTGCATGTCCTGAAAGTAGAGTACATTTGAAAGATTACTCACTGGAGAAGTGGCGATCGAATCATGTGTCATGAAACTATGCAAGGACGAGGGCCAGCCTCTACACACCCACTCTTCCGTCATCAGGGAGGACCTATATATGCGGGATGGGAGATCTGGTTGCAGATGGCAGCGGAGTGGGACAAATCAGGAACCAGACCAGACCAGGGAACAGAGAGGAAACGGAGGAAGGGGATGACGGGACTGGAGAGGAGTGGAGGAGGAGGCGGCAACGAATTCGCTTGAGTGTAGCCATATGAGTGCAAGTTCTCTATTTTTATCTCCAACTTTAGTTTTTTCCTTATCGCTCTCTCTTCCGTGTTCCTCGGCAGGGGGGTGGAGTGTAGCTACATCACCTCCCCTTGATCAGCTCTTAGTCACATCAACAAAATTTCCCAACCATAATCGCAAACATTGCATCTACGAAAGTAAGCGTGCAGTTACAGTACATACATATACACATAATCCGCCCAGACCATGTAACTGATACCTCCAAAAGTCTCCATTTGGACTAGCTGCCAGAGGAAAATTTTAGGCGAACCACTTGCCACACCTTGTTTCAAGGATGTAGAGTAACGGGTGCATACCATGTACTTAGCTAGTGTATACATCTGTAGCCCTACCGGCAATACTTGCAAGTTAAGATACGTACTGCTGACAGGGTTCGCAGTTTGTTTGTTGTCATCAGTAGTTGTACTCCATAGAGTTAATTACATAAGTTACAACATTGGTTGACAGCTCTGTCACGTGCCTTGGCTGTATTTATATACCGGTACCTCGAAATATGACACATCATGATAATATGATTTAATCAACATCAAATGAATCTATCACATGTACCTGCATGCACTCATGCTATTATCTTGCCTGAACAGACAGATATGTATATACATACATAACGTGCACTATATTTATGGCAGATTTGGTGCCCTGTCACCTAAATAATTCGGGTCACCAGTGCGTGTAGCAGCACAGGAGTCGCAACTGCAATGCTCTGCCGCCTCATAGAGACTCCAAAAAGAAAAAAGAAAAAAATGTGCCACAGAAGTGCATGCTCGTGACATATAGCTTTCGGGTATTGGAATTGAGTAGTTTCAGGAACCCATTATATCTATGTATTAAAATTTATGTCCTTCATGATCTGAGTTGGTCAATTAATTTCCGAAAGAAATTTCATACCCCCATACTGCACCTCAAAATACGCTTAAACAACTACTGGAAGCCTACCAACCCTTTCCCCAACCAACACACGTTACCGCTGGGTTTGGGATCGAGGTCTTCTACTCGAGGAAATCATTTCCTCTCCACTCTGGTCCGCCACATATGCATCAGCATCCTCATCACAGCTGATATTCCCTTCGGAAGCCGTCTTAGCAAGGGTGAAGAATCTTGCTGAAACAGATTCTAGAAAAGCTGGAACCGTGTGGTCGTTACTGTCCGCCATAGCAGCTGAGGCGTGGCGTAATTCTACAAAGGCATCTTTCATCCCTTCAATGGCAGATTCGAGTTCTGAAACCCGGGAACGGAGGGAGGCTATGGTGGTTTCTTTACGCAATCGGTAGGCCCGCTGTGCTAGACGAATCTGAGTCCGTCGGCGCTTGAAAAAAATTAGAACAATTGCGAGAAGTAGGAGGGGTGTTAAATAACTTACCTCAGCCTGCGACTCGTCTCGTGTATCTAGCCTTGGTCGCCCTCTTTGCCTTGTGGTATCATTGTTTGTTTTCCTGTTATCTGAGCTCTCCAATTCACTCATCTCGTCATCTGTTTCCTGTCCTTTTTTTCTCCCAGCCTTTACAGGGCCAGCTCCTCTCCGGGGATCTTGTGCAGTATATGCTTGGTCAACATATTGCTTTGCCGGTAGCCGCACCCTATCAGCTTCTGGCACTCTTCCCACAGGCGTCTCCTCTATGTATGCTTCACAACCAGAAAGCATAGTACTGTGGCTATCGTAGCCCCCATGCTCCATAGAGTCGGCGAAAAGGTGGCATGCAATATCATTTGAACTCCTTGGTGCCCCAACCATATAGGGTGGTGAGCCCGGCAGGATGATTGGGGGTGGAGATTCGACATCCGAGATATGCATTTGCGAGGGAATCGAAGCAGCAGGGCTCACGTAATATGGGTGTGTTGCGACTGCCCTGAGTGGTTGATAAAGATTCTGGTGCTGGTGCTGGTGATGCTGGTGGTGCTGGTGATGCTGGTGATGCTGGTGATGCTGGTGGCGCTGAGGGTGCTGGTGGTGCTGGTGGTGTTGGTGATGCTGGGGGTGCTGGGGGTGGTGGTGCTGGTGACTTTGAAGACTGCTATGCATCAATGGACTGCCTGATGAGTGGTGTGGGGCTTCATTTGTTGCGCCGGCTGGAGGTTGTTCAGACAAGTAGGCTTGAGGTGTGACTGGACTGTTCCGTTGAGATGAATTCTCAAAAAGGTAGTATAAGTCAAATTGGTCAGGGATTAATTGATCCATTGGTGAGGTCTAGACTCTGGAGCAGGTCAGGGAGTCTCCGGTACAGGTGGTAGTGTTCAACAGCGAGGCTTGATGATCGAGAAACTAGAGTTGGGGTTCTGCTACTGTTCATATATATATCCTATCAAAGAGATTTGAGGTATCTGCATCTTTGACTGGAAGCCGGGGGTCCTTCTCGAAGGAGCCGAGTTATCGGGGCGTATCTCAGGTCGGCATCAGCTCGAGAGATTCCAGGGTTTTGAGTCTTAAATGCGTGGGCTGGACTGGAAATAGTCTAGGACTACCATATCTACCTCTAGTATTACCATCGACTGCATTGCTTTTCCTCAGGACGGACAACCCTTTGCATGCAAAAATCACACTTGGGATTGGTGTGTTGACTTGCCGCCGAAACAAGCCGCAGAATACTTCGCTGACTGTGTATTTGTGCTACTATTCATTCGGGGCCCCCATAGATTGACGGGATGTTTGGATGCTGTGTTGTGTATCATAAAGGAGCTTTAGTTTGACATAATACGCCCTGTAGCAATGGGATGCGGGGTGCCCCGGTACCAGAAACCAGATACAAGCAACTAGATACTCCCCACGAGTTGCACTATGGCCAACATGTGAAGAAGCGAATGAGAAGGCAGGACACACCCAGTGCGTGCTAATGCAAGTGCACATATGAGGCTAAAAGGTATAGAGTACTGTGCATCCAACTTATGCAAATATCCTATATATCCTATATACAGAGAGTTAAGCATGAGTATACAAGTCTCTAGAATGTGGTTGATGGCAACTACTCAATGGTGCCCATACCGACTATTACTGGAGCTGTATTGTCCAAGGTCACGCCTCCATAGAACTCACGGGAGAGTACCCGACCTTCCTTTCCGACAGTGGCAGTTGAACTCCTGGGATTTTCCGAACTGTACTCCTGCATATGTATGGTATGTATGTAAGTAGAACCAGGGTAATATTAGATCAGTAATCGCGTGGCGTTGTCACCGGCTGGACAGAGCCTCCAACCAGCTGAGATATGATTGGTTGCCATTCACATTTGCCTTGGCCCTTGGAACGAATACTGGTAATTAACCCTTCTCTCTGGATCCATGCCCCCCATATTATATTGTAATCGGAATTGGAGTGGTTCTCAAGCAGCAGACTGGGACTGGCGGCACTACTCTGGCGGAAATAACCCGAATAGATCCTGAGCAATGAAGGCTCCACAAGCAATAAGACCCAAGGGTATAAAAAATTTCCCGCCAAAAACTTTAAGTTTTGGCAGAGATTGCACATCCCAAGAATAATACCATAAATTGTGAAGATAGAAATGACAAAAGTCATGATGGATATTATTTGGATGCGGATCCATTTGCCCGTACTGTATTCATAGCAAGGGTAACAAGTCCTGCCCTTACTGGATAACACTATGAGCGGCATACTGAGGCGTGCTATGTCCAATATCAAGTGACCGTGTAGGGGCATAGGAATACTATGTTCCAAGGGGCAGAGACATCAGGTGTTGTTACATGGGACCTCATGTCCAGTCTCAAAACGTTAACATTGACGACGTCTACTAGAAAACCGTTGAACGATAAAAGCAAAGTTAGTGACTGACTGAGGCTCAAACCTCATGCACATCGGTTACGGATGTAAATCAGACTTCGGGGGTATATGCTGCAGGATTATGCACGTTTCAGCTGGTTCGGGGAACTGAAGCCAGCCAACCTTACTAAGCCAGTCTTGCAATCCCAACGATTCTCACGAAAGACGGCAAGTGAACAATCCCCTTTAGCCCCTAGTATGGTGAGTTATCTCAGTGAATCAAAACCAATAACTAGAGTGCCTGACGGATCTTAAACTCTATCTCTGGCTGCACGGCAACGCTGACATCTCCAGGGGCAAATCGAGCTGAAGATGAACCCTGTAGTGAGTATAAACTTATGTAGGAGTGCGAATAAGGCGGGCCAGTACCCGTTAAGGCAAATCTAGACAAGGGAGTGCACTCTCAGCTGGAGTTTCTCTCCATGTGGGCAAAAAAAATGAATCACAGTGACTCTTGTTATGTAGAGTCACGGTATTTCTTGAAGGAAGTGGGCTAGACTGACTTTGATGAGTCAGATAACCCCTGGCTAACCTTTCTTGGACCCAGAACACTCCGACTTCCCGATTTGGTATTCCACCAGACCTCACGCGCTACGGCGACGAACGACAGAACCCAACGGCAGTCGATCTACCAGACACGACCCCCCGTGCGGGAAGCGTGTGCGGTCTCAAGTCTAAATTCGATCATAACGAGGGCGCAACATGTACATGTAGTCTATAATGTACATGTTGAAGTGCTTCTATATAGAGGATTTTCTTAATTGCAACCGCCCCTCATCCAAAGGCCCCTAAACTTGGCATTGCTATATGAAAATATATACGATAATAAGTAGATCACTCCCATCTCGGGTGTGCGGGCGTGGGCAGTTACGTCAGGTCTTGGTACAGCTTGGTGGCAAAAAAACTCATACCCCACCAAGCAAAAACTCATACAAAAACTCATACCAGGGTATGAGTTTTTTTGCCACCAAGCTGTATATATCCCAAGTCTGTTGAAGCATCTCATCGATTTGTCTGGGGACTTTTCTGAAACCACGGCGGCTCATGAGTTTGACTCTGCCAAAACCTAGACACATATGGGGTATTCAGGATTGGGGGCGGGGCAGAAAATGTGCGGATAGTGAATTACATAGAACCTCAAGCCCCCTCCGAGTGATTTCCAGATCCACATATAAAAAGTGATCGCTCGCTTCTACTTCTGTTTGACTAGACATCGACTAGCAGACATGTTTGGACAAAGTTCTTCAAAACCGCCTTATAGCCTAAGGCTCCCTTCGGGGGAAAGGCAAGGCGTATAGGCTCCCCCCCCAAAAAAGTGTCTTCAAAATTTGTGTAATTTAATATTCAAACACAGCGGATATAGGTTTGCAATTAACTACGGTAGGACCAAACAGGGCCCACTCGGGTTCACATATTAGTAGAGGCAATATCTGCACACTTTATAGTTACCGTTGATGATTTCTCTATATATAGGTCATTATATCTGCAGTGCAACTTGGGGTCAGCTGCACAGGACTTATATGTCGGTAGACATCTTTGGAAGATCATAGGCAGCTTGCTCCAATATATAGCCCTCATATAGAGACCCAGGATCCACTCAGCTAGTGGCGAGCTCGGGGTAGTTTCACCGAAGTCTGCCTTGCAAAGCCTCTGTAATGACATTCTATTGAACAAATTTCTTGACTCCGCTCGAGGCCAGCATTATTAATTAGATAGCGGTACCAGCACTGGGTATATACACATAATAACAAACGGACCTAGTGTGCCACCTCATAAAATGGTATATCCAAAGTCTCATCTAACCCCCCCTCGGTATCTTCTCCGTCTGCCCGCTGACCCCCTTCCCTCTCGAGCTCATCCCCACAAACACCCCATATCTCCCCACTCCTTTCCCTCCCTTCTCCCTTGGCACAATCCAAGCCCCCTTCTCCTCCGACCAAACACTGATATCCCTCCTCGTCAGCTTAAACACCACAAACTTACTTTCCCCCGCTGCTAACTCCACCTTCTCAAATCCCCTCAACTGTCTAACTGGTGTATCGTACTCGATATCTGTAGGAAAGCTAAGATATAGCTGGGCAGCTATCTTCCCAGCAACCTTTCCAGTATTAGTGACAAGAGCCTCAACCCGGAAAATTGGATCCCAGAGGGCTGGGTTTCCGCCTTGGTAGCCACCACTAGAGGAGTGAGTGGAAGTGAGATTGCGTGGGGAGTCGGTGTATCCGGGGGGGTAGGGGTAGGGAGTAGGTGTTGTCTTTTCGAGTTTGGCTGTTGGTGAGGGGAGGTATGGATAGACAAAGTAACTAACTCTCTTCCAGCCCTTGGGGAACAGTAGATCCTCCTCTTTTGGTAACGTAGAATTCTTGACCTCGGCGTTTTTAACACCCAACCCTGTTGGTGGTGGGAGTTCCTCCGCCAATTCTCCTTTCCAAAGTGTCGTGATCTCTAGCTGCGAAAAGTTGAAACTCGTATAGCTCATTCCATAACCAAACTCATACCTCGGCGTGATATTGTGTTTGTCGAACCATTTATAGTCGACATAAATCCCCTCTGTGAAATCCTGCTGCGGGACCGCCCAATTAGGATCCCACATAATTTCGGCGTGGGCGCCATAATCTGCTAGAGATTTCCCAATGGTATATGGCAGGTGTCCGGAAGGATTAACATCACCATAAAGTACATCGACCAGTGAGGGTCCAGATTCCTGTCCTGGTAAGTTCGCCATCAAAATAGCCTTAACGTTGGGGTGATCTGCCCAGTCCTCCATCAGCACTGACCCAACTGAATGTATCACAACAATCGTGTTATTGCAATTTTCTGCCACCGAAAGAACCATCCGGTCTCCACCGTGCCATAGCTTTAAGTCACTCCTGTCGCCTAAATGCCCCTCTGAACTAATATACCCTTCTCCGGAATCACTTGTTACAAAAACAAGGCACGCTGCGTTTTTCCCGCGTTTGTTTACTTCAGCTGCCGTGCTGTTAACTAAAGTGCCTCCATCCTGCAACACAAAGTCCACTGCAGTTCCGTCTTGTATGGCTCGGGCTTGAATGGCTTCAAGTGGAGAAATAAGGTATGCGTATTCAACGCTACCGCTACCCCAGCCTTGCCCTAAGGTGCCCAAATTGCACGCTCGGTCAAGACAGCCGTTTGGGCCATTAGGGCTGTGACCTGCATCGCTTCCAAAAATCCCAATTTTTTTGTAGGGGCCTTTCCTAATAGTGCCACCAGACATTGGAAGTGTCCCGTTGACATTTTTCAACATTACGATACCCTCCGCAGCAACTTGCCTGGCTAGCTTTGCATGATTCTCATCTCCGGTTTGAATTTGTGACAGGTTTCCGTCATTTCCGAGTTGTCCCCGTGGATCGATGAAGTAATTCTGTACAACCATTTGTTGGCCCTGATTACCGAAGCGGGGATATAATGGGCCAATCTCATCCCTTAACCAGCTTGAGAAGAGTGGTTTCTTCTGCTTGGGGAGAAATTTTGGTGAGTCTTGGCCGAGTTTATACCATGATGCAACGATGCGGAGAGCCATATCATCCAGGCGGGAGACAGGTACAGTCCCATTGAAGACCATGTTTGTGAGATTAGCACCGAGGAGCGAGAAACCGTCAGCCCAATTTAACCCATCTCCCGGCATTGTCATATCCATCCCCGCAATAACACTATTTACACCAGATCGCTGTGCAAGCCAGTCACTGACTACAAACCCTTGAAACCCCAGCTCATCTTTCAACAGCCCATTCAGAAGCCAGCTGTTCTCGCAGGCATAGCTATTATTCACTTGCTGGTAGGAACACATCACTCCAGTCGCACCCTCCCGCACAGCGTCTTGGAAAGGCCAGGCGTACACCTCCCGCATGGCTCGCCCTGCAATATTCGCACTTAGTGCTTCTTGCACCTTAGGCCACCTCCCTAATTCACCCTTCCTTCGAAATCTCTCTTGTTCATTCCCTACCCAGTGCTTCACCACAGCCATTACCCCCAATTCTTGGATACCACGAACAGTGAGCTGCCCTGCCACCCCTTGAAGATAAGGATCAGATCCGAAGGCTTCCCAATTCCGACCTCCTAGTGGTGATCGCCCCAATGGGCCTATGCATGGTCCAAGGAGGGCATTAATTCCCAGATTTCGAGCCTCCCGACCCATTGCTGTTCCACGGGAGTGCATCAAGTCTTTGTTAAAAGTAGCAGCCGTCGTGATCCCCGCCGGAAAAGCAGTGATAGGGTACGCAAACCGAATCCCTAGTGGACCATCTTGAAGACATAAACTCGGAAACCCTACACTCGTCGTCCCTGTATTCCCCACACAGGGACCCATCTGCCATCCCGTCCCCGTCGTCACATTAACCTTCTCCAACAACGACATCCTCCCTACCAACTTCGTCGCCTTTTTATATGCCTCCACCCACGCAGGGTCACTGCCGCCTTTTGGTGCGGGAAACCATCCCTCTGATGTCGCAAGGTTCTCAGGCTGCTTCCAGTTACTGCTGTAGTCGGGCACGTTGGTACCTCCATCTTTCGGACCTCCGCTGTCGTTACCAGTCGAATTGCCCAGACTACAGCTATTACTGTTATTCTGTCTCCCGATTGTCAACCCCAATGAAAGTCCCAATATAAGTCCGAGTAAAGCGAGACCCGACAGTATAAGAATTATTTTCCCTTTCGTAGTTTGCCGGGGGCTCGTCCCACTCCCAGTCTCCCCGGTTGTTATACTTGTCGCACTTTCCGTCGCATCACTTGTTTGGGTAGGATCCCTAAGGAATGGGCTCGATGCGGTATGCGGCGTTTGAGCCATTATTTATTATAAGGGGGGCTCAGGTTGCTGTGTTGCCCATTGACGTTCCTGAGATGCAGCCATCCGTGGCGAATACAATAGGCATGCAGAAAGTAATATGTGTACTCCATACACGATGATCAATCAGGGGTTGCCTAGACAACAGCTTGTAAGTTCAGGGTAATAACTCTAAGTACCGTACATAGAGAATATACTTATGAAGTTTTTTTTTTTTTGAGTCTATTCGTCTGTGGAGCCTTAGGTTATGAGGCGGCAGTACTTAATGCGGGGTGAGGTTGAGCTCCTGTTGCCTTCCTCTAATGAAAGCCGAAGTGCAAGTACAGCATAATGCAGTTCCGACCGAATTCGAATGCAACAATCAGGAGGCTCGCATAAGCATGAGTTTGACTGTCCTTGAAAAAATCACCAAGTTCCTTTAATCACTTGCTCGTATGCGAATGGTGGATAAAGCTTAATTCGATGACCACTCGGTATAAGTATCCAATCCCCTCGACTATATATATCCCATCCATCCTCGGACATTGCTCTCCTAATCCCTAATCCCATCCATTCTCGGACATTGCACTCCTAGCTCCGTTGGGCTGCATGGTTACTAATTCAACGGTCCTAGGGCTACCTAAGTAATAATAGCTCACGTGGGAGGTAATCTATGCACTGAGTAAAGTAGCTGTTAGATGAAACATTACTTGGCAAGTACGGTGGCTCCTTCCATTTTTGTACATCCTAGCGACAGGATGATAAGCTTGCAACTCGTGAACGCTTTTTGCATTCGCTGTTGCTTACTCTTAATCTGAAAACTGTCCTGGCCTAGAGTGGTATTGCTTAAAGTGAGTAAATTTCTAGCAACTTGGTGGCATGCTGAAATTTCAGGCTGGAGCCCCCCCAGTGAAAATATCAGACATGCATAGGACATGCCCATTGCTCGGTATATGTAATAAGGGTCCTCTGCATGGTACCTGTATTTTAGGTTCGATAGTACTTAAAGCTTGGTAGTAGAATCTCCTTAATGTGAAGTCCTCCTCTGCAATTTGGTAGCTTCATCTCGGGGAATTTATGTAACCTTAGGCCTTTAAGGGTACATCGTAGGTCTGGACTGAGGAAAAAGAGAAAAAATAAGGGCCGCAAATAATTTCACCGGGGCACTGCATGTACTTGCGCCATTATTTGCTTTTGTGCCTAATACTAGGTATCTGGCTCCAGTCGTGCCACTTTAATATCGCCACTGTGGACCATTGTTACCCTGAACTCGAAACAAATCCTATGCCAATAAGCACTTTCGACATTGCCAGCCACGATAATAGTATTCTGCAATTAGCCTTCGTAGTACTGCATACAAATGCTACCCAAACTAATCTTCCATCTTACCAGAAATAACCAAGAGGAACTTCACGACATCTAGATCATCCCATACCATCTCCACCCAAGATACTTGACATCCTCATCCTTCAGCCCCTTCACTCTCACTTCCACCACCTCCCCAGGTACCAAATCCACCAAATTATCTCTCCAAATCACATCATCCACCATCTTCGCATCTGTAATCTCGAACGCCAAACCCTTCACAGGCACCTCCGCCCTAGCAGTCACTACTCCATCCTTCAACCTAACCACAAGCCCCCGAGCATCATTATCTAGATGGAGATACTTCAAGGGCTCAGGCCAGCTCACCCGCCGGGCTAGCTGGTTTCCGTCCTTATCCTGGAGGTAGGCAACATGAACCACCTTCCTGACATCATCATCACTAAGGAAATCAGTACGCAGTCCTGGCACTGGAATATCAACCAGCTCAGTTGTGCGATTCGACCCGAGGGTAACATTCGAGGCGCGAGTCTCGCTGTACACCTGGTTGCCATTCATGATGTCGAATCCTTTAACGATGAGTTTTACCCCTGGGATATCGTGAAGCTTGAAGCTGCTTGCCCAGATCTGTAGCCTATAGTCTCGCTTGATATGTACTCTAGTATATTTATCCCTGGGGGTATCAATCTCTACTCTCTTTACTGCAACTGTAACTGACGCAAGTTCCCGAGCGATAGCATAGTAAGCGTATTTAGGGCGGAGGTGATAATCAATGATAGCCCAAGACGTTACAGGCCAGCAGTCGTTAATCTGCCATACCAATGCTCCAGCAGTATACTCTCTCCCTGGCCCCTTCCACTCTCTTCGCCAAAGGCGATAGGCTGAGGATAAACACTCCGACTGCATCAATTGTGTCGAGTAAATATACTGTGCGAAAGGTGATGGTGAGTACTGGAGATTTTCCACCAAATAAAGCGCAATTCTCCTCTCGTGGCCGACTGCCTTATTGTGGAAATCCACAGTCGAGCTCTGCGCATATAGATCTGCGTCTCCCTTGCCCTCTGGCAAGAATTCTTCAATAGTCCGGAGGTCAGGGAAAGCCTCCATCCCAAATTCACTGACGAAGCGGCCAGCAAGTTTATCGAAGTTCTGGTACTTCTCTTGGGTGCCATGCCAGACATTCCACTGGTGGATATCGCCAACAGTTGGATCTCGAGTGTCTTTTCCTCCATAAGGAGACCCAAAGTGGTAGTATGTTTCTGGAACTAGCTTGCTTGTTACATCGACTAAGATTTTCTCGTAAATATACCGTGCAGGGAAAGAGGTCTTAAGCCAGTTACTAGGATCAAGATCGCTAGGGTCATACTCAAGGTTCTCCGACTCCATGTATTGGTAGTCTTCGTTGTTTCCTGCATAGATAACAATGGAGGGGTGGTGGCGCAGACGCTTAACGTTCTCTGTAGCTTCTCGCTCAATAGACTGGAGGAAGGATGGCCAGGCAGGGTAGTTTCCACAACCGAATAAGAAGTCTTGCCACACAAGAATGCCAAGCTCGTCGCAGGTGTCGTAGAAAATCTCTTCTTCAAAGATACCACCGCCCCAGACTCTACCCAGTACATTAGATCGGGATCCATCGCGAAATACCACCAGAAAAACCACTAACCTTACCATAACCTGGTTCCCATCAACGACGAGCTGTAACCAATCTTTATACCTCCTCTCCGTGATCCTTGGAATGAAATTATCAGCCGGAATCCAGTTGCTACCACCACAGAAAATTGGATTGCCGTTAATCTCAAAGAAGAATGTCAACCCTTGCTGATTCTTCAATGGCCTTTGAACAACTCTTGCTCGCCGCACACCAATTTTCTTGGTCACCACATCAATCACTTCATCCTGTTCAGACTTGAGAGTAGCTGTGAGATGATAGAGTGGCTGTTTTCCGTAGCCGTGGGGGTACCACAACTCTGGTACAGAAATTGTAAAGGTAGTGGATACGGCACCATCAGCCTCATTGACAAGGTTGGCGGGGCTTGTAGCTATCGATGTACCATTGAAGGAAAGATCAAATTTGACGAAAAGTGCCGGTGCGGTAGTTCCAGGGGGAAGCTCCACCTCTACATTTGCTTTGATTGAGGCGTTAGTAAGAGAATCTGGAACGTCAATGTTGAACGAGAGATCCGAAATTCTGATAGTATATGTCTCTAAGGTAATTGGTCTCCATGGGCCACAGGTCAAGAGAGTTGGACCCCAATCCCATCCCTATTGGGTAATAAGACTCGTTAATGCTCAATTTTTCGCTCATCCAGAAATCTGAACTGTATACCTACGTAGTGATATTGGGCCTTTCTGATACCTAATCGACTACTGTCCCCATTCCAGCAACCCCATTTATGGTACGGATGTTGCTCCTGGATCTTTTTCCCCTTCAAATACGCACTTTCAAAGAAGATCTCTAATTTGTGATTCTCTTCCTTGTTTACTAAATCAGTGATATCAACCCTCTCTGGTATAAACATATTGTCTGTTTTCAGAATCTCTTTTCCGTCCAGCAACACTGTTGCGAAAGTATCCAGACCCTCAAAGGCTAACAATGCCTTTTCACCACTTGCCAGCTTTGGGCTAGGGAAGGTGCTGCAGTAGACCCAATCTTCTTCACCCACCCATTGCGCATTAATTTCATTCTTGCCAATGAATGGGTCAGGGATGATCCCGTGATGCATCAAGTCAAGGTGGATATTTGTAGGCATTTGCGCGACTGGGAGGGGCTCCTTGCCGCTACTGACCTGTTGGAAGGTCCAATTGGCCACGAGGGTGGTGGAAGTACGTTTCCCAGCCATTGCGCTTATGTTTGTGAAGGGAGTAGGAGGCATTATGGCTGGGGTTGTGGCTTCAACAGCTGTAACAATAGACCTGTGCTGTCTGTCAGGAGCTTGGTTTTGTATTTGCTTGGGCGGCGCTATATAATCCGGCGGAGGAAGAAACCAATGAAGGGGGGTCAATATCTGTGTCCCCAAAGCAATGCTAGATAGCTTTTACAAGGTAGTATATTTCAGGACCCCACTTTGCCGTTGCAAGGCACACAAGGGTATATATGTGCCTCGGAGAATTCCTCAGTTGGATTGGCCGATTCTGACTAATACTTGCCAAGCGGGGTCATCATCCCAATAAATCACACAATTTGTGGAGAATTTCCAGAAGCTTACAGTGAGGGTGCTACCTATACTCTCTGGGTAGTCTGGTTGCACGACCCCCCTACAGTACGGGGGTCGTGCAACCACAGGGGGTCGTGCAACCAGAGGGGGTCGTGTAACCAGACTACTCTCCGGGGGCGCCGGTTGGGGCAGTACCGCATCCACTGGCGAACAACGGTCCATGTCGCTTTTCAGG
>Ga0307514_10003264_pt1 | contig 15822 bp, 13 predicted proteins | sample 16_EM_MG_FD_203088 | JGI IMG/M metagenome (GOLD analysis project Ga0307514, IMG submission 203088) | Populus trichocarpa ectomycorrhiza microbial communities from riparian zone in the Pacific Northwest, United States - 16_EM | ecosystem: Host-associated > Plants > Roots > Unclassified | place...
CAGAATGCGTCGGACGCCGCGACGTGATTGGTCTCTGCTGCCGTGTAGTGCGGCTGCCAGTCCCTCGCGACGACCGGGTTGTTGGCGTACTGCGTCCACGGACCGTCGAGCGAGTCGGCGTACATGAGCGAGAGGCCGCCGGGCTCGTTGTGCGGACCGTAGTAGAGGTACCACTCGCCGAGCGGGTTGGCGAAGTGCTCGCCCGCGTGGAAGACGGTCGGGAAGATGAACTCCCCGGTCGGGTTGTAGACCTGCGTGTCGGGGTCGACGACGACTCCGGCATAGGTGTAGCTGGGCAGCGGGTCGAGCGCATCCGCCTGCTGAGCGGGTGTCGCCGCAAGCACCCCGAGAGCCAGCGTCGCGGCTGCGATGAGCGCGACCCCCGGTCTCACGATGCGCGTTGTCGTTCGTGTCATTCGTCTACCTCCATTGGTATCCACGGGCCGTCGTTGGCCCGCTCTGGCTACTGCCGAAACGAGAACTTCTGAACCAATTTGCCTGATTATGCGTATTAGCAGAGCTTTCTATGTATGCTAATGCGCATCAGCACAATTCGCTACGGATCACACGTCGCCGCAGCGCCAGCACGAGAGACCAGAGACAATGACTGTTTCCAAGCACCGCAAGGTGACCCAGGCCACGATTGCCGAGCTTGCCGGTGTGAGCCAGGCCACCGTGTCCCTCGTCCTCAACGGCAAGGCAGACGCCGCCTCCCGCATCCCAGAGGAGACGCGTCGTCGCGTGCTCGAGGTCATCCAGCAGACCACGTACGTCGCAGACCCAGCCGCCCGCCGCCTCGCCGGCGTCGGCAACAAGATCGTCGGCGTCTTCACCTACGAGCCCGCCTTCCCGACCGAGGGCCTCGACTTCTACACTCCCCTGCTCAGCGGCATCGAGGCGGCAGCGGAGGAGACGGGCAACGACCTCCTCATGTTCACGAGTGCTCCCGTGATCGACGGGCACCGCCGCATCTTCCACGAGAACAACCGCCTCGGCCTCGCCGACGGCTGCCTTCTGCTCGGCCTCGAGATGGACAGCTCCGACCTCGGCAGGCTCGTCGACGAGGGCTACCCCTTCGTCGCCGTCGGTCGCCGCGAGGCAGCGGGCGTTCCCTACGTCGGAGTCGACTACGTCTCCGGCACCCGCGAGCTCGTCGAGCGCGCGCTCGTGCTCGGCCACGACCGCTTCTTCTACCTCCACGTCGACTCGACCGGTGAGTCGGTGAAAGACCGTCTCTCTGGCTTCCATGGGGCACTGGATGGCGCTGCCGCGGTCTCCGAGACCCGGGCGAGCGCCGGCGCCGACCTCGCGGCCGACTGGTCGGCCATCACGCAGTTCGGGCCGAGCGTGCTCTTCGTCGAGTCGCCGAGCATGGCAGAGGAGCTGGTCGAGATCGCCAGGGCCGCCGGGGTGAGCGTGCCAGGCGACATGTCGATGGTCACCCTCGGCGAGCAGTCGCGGCAGCGCGACCAGGCGACCGACTTCGCCAGGTTCAGCGCCCCGCGCACCGAGCTCGGCGCGCGCGCCGTGCTGCTGCTCAACCGCATCCTCTCCAAAGACGACCAGCCGAGCGACGACGAGCTGCGCGTGCTGCTGACCGTCACGCACATCCAGGGCACGACTCTCGCGGCGGCTGCCCGATGACCTCGATCGACACCGACATCCTGATCGTCGGCGGCGGAATGGGCGGCACCGCCGCCGCCATCGCCGCGCTCCGCGCCGGCAGGCGCGTCGTGCTCGTCGAGGAGTTCGCCTGGCTCGGCGGGCAACTCACGAGCCAGGCCGTTCCGATGGACGAGCACACCTGGGTGGAGCAGTTCGGGGTGACGGCCTCCTACCGAGAGCTGCGGGAGGGCATCCGCGCGTACTACCGCGACTGGTACCCGCTCACCGCGGAGGCCCGGGGGCGCATCGACCTGAACCCCGGAGCTGGCCTCGTCAGCCGCCTGTGCGCAGAGCCGCGCGTGGCCGCGGCGGTTATCGACGGGATGCTGGCGCCGTTCCGTGCGACCGATCGCCTCACCATCATCCAGCCCGCAATCGCGACAGCGGCCAGCGTCGACGGCGACACCGTACGCACCGTCACCGTGCGGCGCACCGACACCGGTGAGGAGCTCGAGATCAGCGCCGCCTATGTGCTCGACGGCACCGAGCTCGGCGACCTGCTCCCGCTCACGGGCACGGAGTACGTGACGGGAAGCGAGTCCCGGGAGCAGACCGGGGAGCCGAGCGCGCCCCTCGAGGCAGACCCGGCGAACGTGCAGGCGATCTCGTGGTGCTTCGTCATCGACCACGTCGACGGCGACCACACCATCGAACGACCCCGCGACTACGACTACTGGCGCGCGTACCAGCCGGAGTTCTGGGGGGCGCCCATGCTCTCCCTCACCGGCCCAGACCCGCGAACGCTCGAGACGCTCACCCGGTCGTTCACCCCGACCGTCGACGACGACCCGCTCGCGTTGCTCGCCGACCAGCGCGAGGGCGGTGGCGACCGGGAGCTGTGGGTCTTCCGCCGCATCCTGTCGAAGCGCATGTTCACGCCAGGTCACTTCGAGAGCGATGTCGTGCTGGTCAACTGGCCCATGATCGACTACCTCGGCGGGTCCGTCATCGACAATCCAGAGGCGGAGAGGCACTACGAGGCCGCCCGTCAGCTCTCCCTCTCGATGTTCTACTGGCTGCAGACCGAGGCTCCGCGGCCCGACGGCGGACTGGGATGGCCGGGGCTGCGACTGCGGGGCGACATCACCGGAACGGCCGACGGCCTCGCCCAGGCGCCTTACATCCGGGAGTCGCGGCGCATCCGCGCCGAGTACACCGTGGTCGAGAACGACCTGTCGATCGAGGTACGGGGACACGGATCCCCCGCCACCTATCCAGACACCGTCGGTGTCGGCATGTACCGCATCGACCTCCACCCCTCCACCGGCGGGGACAACTACATCGACGTCGCCTCGGCGCCGTTCGAGATTCCGCTGGGAGCCCTGATCCCCGTCCGCATGGACAACCTGCTCCCCGCGGCCAAGAACGTCGGAACAACCCACATCACCAACGGGGCCTTCCGGCTCCATCCGGTGGAGTGGAACATCGGCGAGGTAGCAGGTTGGCTAGCGGCCTTCTGCCTGGACCGTGCGGTTGGCCCCCGCACGGTCCGCAACACTCCGCGTCTTCTCGCGGAGTTCCAATCCCTGCTCACCACCCGAGGCGTCGAGCTGCACTGGCCCGACGTCACCGGATACTAAAGGAGTAACCAGCATGAGATCAGCAAAGTCGCTGAGCGCAGTCGGGCTGCTAGCCGCTGCCGCCGTAGTCCTCACGGGCTGCACAGCACCCGAGGTAGAGAAGCCGGCCGCCAAGGACGTCGAACTTCGCATGACGGTGTGGACCTCGAACGAGGACCACCTTGCCCTGTTCGACTCCATCGCCGACGAGTACATGGCCGACCACCCCGAGGTCATATCGGTGACCTTCGACCCGCTGCCCTTCGAGGACTACACCACCACCCTGACCACCCAGGTCGGCGGCGGCCAGGCACCAGACCTCGCGTGGATCCTCGAGAACGCGGCACCCGACTTCGTCGCGTCCGGCGCGCTCGCTCCGATCCAGCAGACGCTGGAGGGAACCGAGGGCTACGACTTCTCCGACCTCAACGAGAGCGCGACCGCGCTCTGGAAGAGCGACGACCAGCTCGTGGCCTACCCGTTCAGCACCTCCCCGTTCGTGGTGTTCGCCAACGACGACCTCCTGGCCGCGGCTGGGCAGCCGTCGGCCGCAGAGCTGCTCGCCGACGGCAAGTGGAACTGGGAAGACATCTCCGAGGTCGGGTCTGCGGTGAACGCGGCTACCGGCAAGGCCGGCTTCGTCATCCGCGACTTCGACTACACGACGTGGGACAACCTCGCATCCATCTGGATGGGCTGGGGCGCCGCCCCGTGGAGCGCAGACGGTGCGAAGTGCACGTTCAACTCCGACGACATGGCCGACGCCTTCGAGTTCATCCACGACGCGGCCTTCGAGCAGAAGTCGATGCCGGGGCCGGGAACAACGGCGGACTTCTTCGCCGGAGAAGCGGCCTTCACCGTCACCCAGATCTCGCGGGCATCGCTGCTCGCCGAGGGCGGGTTCGGCTGGGACCTGCTGCCCCTGCCCGAGGGACCGGTCGGCGAGTACTCGATGGTCGGCCAGGCCGGCATCGGCGTGCTCGCCCAGGGGGAGCACTCGGACGTCGCAGCGGACTTCCTCGCGTACTTCACCAACCCGGAGAACTCGCAGAAGCTCGCGCAGTACTTCCCGCCGGCACGCAACTCCCAGCTCAACGCGGAAACGCTCGCCGCTGCCAACCCGGTGCTGTCGGCCGACCAGATCGCCGATGTGGTCGTGCCGGGCATCTCAACGGGCGTCGTGCGTCCGAGCCACACGAACTCCGCCGAGATCGGGCAGCAGGTTCGCTCCGCCCTCGACGCGATGTGGGTGGCCGACGCCGACATCCCCGCTGTTCTCGACAGCGTCTGCGACGCCGTCGAGCCGCTCCTCGGGAACTAGGTCGAGTCTTGGCCAACGCAATGATCACCTCGCCGGATCGGGCTAGCGCCCGGTCCGGCGGGACCCCGCGCACCCGCAGGCGCGGCCTCAGCTACCAGCGGTGGGACGAGCTCACCGGCTACCTCTTCGTTGCACCCCAGGTGCTCGGCATCACGGCCTTCGTGCTCGTGCCTCTCGGCCTCATCGTGTACTTCAGCCTTCACGAGTGGAACGTGCTCGCCGGCACCTTCACCTTCGTCGGCGCCGACAACTTCGAGCGGCTGTTCACCGACCAGAAGCTCGCCCCCGTGCTGCAAGCGACCGCCGTGTTCTCCACCGGCCTCGTCGTGCTCAACATCTCGCTCGCCCTGCTGCTCGCGATCATGCTCAACCGCCGCTCCCGCGCCATGGTTGTCTACCGCACCATCTTCTTCTCCCCCGTCGTCGTCTCCCTCGTCGCGTGGACCATCGTGTGGGGCTTCCTGCTCCAGGACAACGGCGGTATCAACGCCCTGCTCGCGACGATCGGCATCGACGGCCCCAACTGGCTGCGCGAGGGCCCAACCGCCATGGCGGCCGTCATCGTCGTGCAGGTGTTCAAGAACGTCGGGCTCAACATGATCCTGTTCCTCGCCGCCCTTCAGGGCGTGCCGCGGGAGCTGGAGGAGGCCGCTCGCATCGACGGGGCTGGCGCCCGTGTGCTCTTCACCCGCATCACGGTTCCACTGATCTCGCCGACCATCCTGCTCACCTTCATCATCACGATCGTTGGCAGCCTTCAGGTGTTCGCGCAGGTCGCGGTGCTCACCCAGGGCGGCCCGGGCACCTCGACGACGGTGCTCGTCTACTACCTGTTCCAGCAGGCCTTCCTCTTCGGTCGCTTCGGCTACGGCTCGGTGCTGGCGATCGTGCTGTTCCTCATCGTGCTCGTGCTGACGGTCGTGCAGTGGCAGCTCCGCAAGAAGTGGGTGTTCTATGAAAACTGAGACTGCGCTGCGGCCGGTGCCGACGCTGCGAACGGATGCGGCGATCGCGCGATCGAAGACCAGCCCGTGGAAACGGGTGGTGTTCTTCGGCGCCCTCAGCATCCTCGCCATTCCTTTCGTCTTCCCGACCTGGTGGATGGTCACGTCGTCGCTCAAGCCGATCGCCGACATCTTCGCGTTTCCGCCGACCCTGTGGCCGGCCAACCCGACACTCGAGGCCTATGCCGACGTGTTCACGCTGCAGCCCTTCGCGCGGCAGTACTTCAACTCGCTCTACATCGCTGTCGTCGTGACGCTCGGCACGATGCTGGTCTCGTCGCTGGCCGGCTACGCCTTCGCACGCATACGATTCCGTGGCCAGAACGCGCTGTTCCTCGTTGTCCTTGTCGGGCTTCTCATTCCGAGCGAGGTGACGATCGTTCCGCTGTTCCAGATCTTCAACCAGCTCGGGCTCATCAACACGCACTGGCCGCTCATCCTCGTGTCGACCTTCGGGGCGCCGAGCGTGCTGGCAACGTTCATCATGCGGCAGTTCTTCATCTCGCTGCCGGTCGAGCTCGAGGAGGCCGCGCGCCTCGACGGACTCGGGCGCCTCGCGATCTGGTGGCGCATCGCGCTTCCGCTGGCGAAGACCGCCCTGGCCGCCGTGTCGATCTTCACGTTCCTGCACATCTGGAACCTCTACCTCGAGCCGACTGTCTACCTGCTCTCGCCAGAGCTCTTCACCCTTCCCCAGGCGCTGACGAGGTACACGGATGCCTACGGCGGCGAGATGTGGAACGTGCAGCTCGCTGCGGCGACCCTCACCGCCCTCCCGGTGCTCATCGTTTTCGTCGTCGCGCAGAAGCAGTTCGTCGAGGGCCTCGCACAGACCGGTCTCAAGGGGTGAGTCGTACGCTGGTCTCATGACCACGCGCCGCATTGGAACCCACACCGTCTCTGCCATCGGACTCGGCGGAATGCCGCTGTCGATCGACGGGCGACCGGATCACGAGCAGGCGCTCGCCACCGTGCTCGCCGCGATCGACGCAGGCATCACGCTCATCGACACCGCCGACTCGTACACGATGGAGCAGGACGGCCAGGGGCACAACGAGCGCCTCATTGCCGAGGCGCTCGCGCTCCGGCCGACCGAGGCAAAGGACATCCTCGTCGCCACCAAGGGCGGTCTCATCTACAAGTCGGGCGGCCCGTGGCAGCGCAACGGCCGCCCGGAGTACCTCCGCCAGGCGGCGCTCGACTCGGCCGCGCGACTCGGTGTCGAGTCGATCGGCCTCTACCAGTTCCACCGGGAGGACTACTCGACCCCGTACATTGAGTCGCTCGAGGCGATGCGCGACCTGCTCGATGAGGGAATCATCCAGATGGCCGGTATCTCGAATGCGATCGAAGAGCAGATCGTGCTCGCCAACCAGGTGCTCGGCGGTCGCCTCGTCTCCGTGCAGAACCGCTTCTCGCCCATCTTCCGGTCGAGCCGGCCAGAGCTCGAGTACTCCGTCGCCAACGGGCTGGCCTTCCTGCCGTGGAGCCCGCTCGGCGGCATCGGCCGCGGCTCCGACGTGTTCGATTCCTCCGCCTTCGCCGAGGTCGGCGCAGAGCTCGGCGTGAGCCCGCAGCAGGTCGCCCTCGCCTGGGAGCTGTCGCTCGGGCAGACCGTCATCCCGATCCCGGGTGCGTCACGGCCGGGATCGATCGAGGATTCGGCGAAGGCCGCCGACCTCGTGCTCTCTGCGGAACAGCTCGCTCGCCTCGGCTAGTTCCGTTGGTCGAGTAGCGCGCAGCGTGTATCGAGACCCGGGTTTCGATACGCCGCTTCGCGGCTACTCAGCCCGCGAGGTGCGTGCGGCTAGCGCGGCCTCGTAGAGCTCGCGCTTGCCGAGCCCGGTCTGCTCCGCCACCTCGGCTGTCGCCTCCTTGAGGCGAAGGCCGGCCGCGACGAGCGCCTGCACCTGCGCCAGCCCGGTCGCGAGGTCCGCGGTCGCGGGGGCAGCGCCCTCCACGACAATGCAGATCTCGCCGCGAGCGCCGTCGGCGAAATAGGCGGCGAGCTCGGATGCCGTGCCCCGCTTCACCTCTTCGTGAAGCTTCGTGAGCTCCCGGCACACAACAACGCGCCTGTCGTCGCCGAGGGCGGCGGCGAGGTCGCCGAGGGACTCCCCGAGCCGGTGCGGGCTCTCGAAGAAGATCATCGTGCGCGGCTCGCGCGCGAGTGCGCCGAAGTAGGCCACGCGGGACTTGCGCGGAAGAAACCCCTCGAAGCTGAACCGGTCAGTGGGCAGCCCACTCACGGCGAGCGCGGTGAGCACCGCACTCGGTCCAGGTATGGCAGTCACCGTGACACCCGCCGCGATCGCGGCCTGCACAAGCACGAAGCCCGGGTCGCTCACCGCTGGCATGCCGGCATCCGACAGCACAAGCACATCGGCGGAGGCAGCAAGCGCGACGATCTCCGCTGCCTTCTCGCTCTCGTTGTGCTCGTGGAGGGGAAGCAGCCGCGGTCGGTTCTCGACGCCGAGGGCACGCATGAGATGGATGGTCGTGCGGGTGTCCTCCGACGCGATCACCTCGGCGTTGCCGAGCGCCTCGATGAGCCGGGCGGAGGCGTCGCCGAGGTTGCCGATCGGCGTCGCCGCGAGAATGATCACCCGCCCATTCTCCCCTGCAGCGCCAACTACCATTGCGGGGTGAGCGACTTCGAGCGGATGATCGGCCTCGACGGGCCGATTGCAGAACAGCCGCCGCAGCATCGCCTCCGCTACTACGGCTCGCGCCTCGACGCCTGGTGGGGCCAGCTCATGTCGACGGCAGAGCGGCGTCGGCTGTGGCGCTGGGGGCTCCCGATCGCGATCACCCTTCTCGCGGCATTCCTGCGACTGTGGAACCTCGGTCACCCGCGCACCCTCGTCTTCGACGAGACCTTCTATGTGAAAGACGCGTGGTCGCTCTGGAATCTCGGCTACTCGTCCAACTGGCCGGAGAACGCGAATGCGGCCTTCGCTGCTGGCGACCCGAGCACCTACCTGCTCACCGGCTCCTATGTCGTGCACCCGCCGCTCGGCAAGTGGCTCATCGGACTCGGGATGGCGATCGTGGGCCCCGGCGACCCCGTCGGGTGGCGCATCGCGACCGCGGTGTTCGGCATCCTCGCGGTCGTCCTGCTGTTCCTCATCGCGAAGAAGCTGTTCGACTCGACCTTGCTCGGCGGCATTGCCGCGCTGCTCATGGCCGTCGACGGCAACGCGATCGTCATGAGCCGGGTCGCGCTGCTCGACAACTTCCTCATGGTGTTCGTTCTGCTCGCGTTCGGCGCGATCCTGCTCGATCGGGAATGGACGGCGCGGCGCCTCGCCGCGTGGGTCTTCCAGCAGGAGAAGGCGGGCCGCGACCTGCTCTGGGGCCCGGTCTTCTGGTGGCGCCCGTGGCTGATCGGCGCGGGGATAGCTCTCGGCCTCGCCTCGGCGGTCAAGTGGAACGGCCTCTACTTCCTCGCGTTCTTCGCGATCTACTCGCTCGTCAGCGACGTGCTCGCGCGACGTCGCGCCGGCATCGAGTTCTGGACGATGACCATTCCGCTGCAGGGAGCCGCGAGCTTCCTTCTCACCGTTCCCCTCGCGGTCGCCGTGCACATGAGCACCTGGGCCAGCTGGTTCACCACGACCGGAGGCTACGACCGCACCTGGGCCGAGGCCCCCGGCAATGCCGCGACCGGCATCCTGTCGTGGCTGCCGCTGCCCCTGCAGAGCTGGCTGCACTACCAGCAGGCCGTGTACGCGTACCACGTCGGCGAGGTTCGGCCGCACGGGTACCAGGCGAACCCGCTCACCTGGCTGTTCATGGTGCGGCCGACGAGCATGTTCTACGAGAGCGCCGAACTCGGCCAGAACGGCTGCACCGTCGACCTCTGCGGGTCATCCATCACCGGCCTCGCCAACCCGCTCATCTGGTTCGCGGCCACCGCCGCGCTCGGGCTGCTGGTCTACCGTGTCGTGCGCCTTCGCGACTGGCGGGCCGGGCTCATCCTCACCGCTGTCGCCGCCGGCTACCTGCCGTGGCTCATGTACCTGAACCGCACGGTGTTCCAGTTCTACACGATCGCCTTCGAGCCGTTCCTACTGCTCGGGCTCACCTACGCGCTCGGCACCATCCTCGGCCAGCGCGACGACCACCCCGACCGTCGGGTGAGCGGCCTGCGCACCGTCGGCATCTACCTTGGCCTTGTACTGCTGGTGAGCATCTACTTCTGGCCACTCTGGACGGGCATGCAGATCGACTACCAGTACCTTCGCTCGCACTGGTGGCTGCCGACCTGGCGCTAGCCCCGTAACCCGGCGTCTCATCGCGTAGCCTCGCGATAATCTTGCCGAATGGCAGATAGAGAGTACGGCTTCCGCACGCGCGCGATCCACGCGGGCAACATCCCCGACGCAGTGACCGGATCCCGTGCCCTGCCGATCTACCAGACGAGCGCCTTCGTCTTCGACGACACGGCGGATGCTGCCGCCCGCTTCGCCCTGCAGAAGTACGGAAACATCTACTCCCGCCTCGGCAACCCCACCGTCGCCAGCTTCGAGGAACGAGTCGCCTCGCTCGAGGGCGGGCTCGGCGCCGTCGCCACCGCGAGCGGCCTCTCTGCCCAGTTCATCACCTTCGCCTCCCTCGCCGGAGCCGGCGACCACATCGTCGCCTCGGCGAACCTCTACGGCGGCTCGATCACCCAGCTCGATGTGACGCTACGTCGGTTCGGTGTCGAGACGACCTTCGTCGCCTCCTCCGATGCCGCCGACTACGCCGCGGCGATCACCCCGAAGACGAAGCTGATCTTCGCCGAGATCGTTGCCAACCCCTCGGGCGAGGTGGCCGACCTCGAGGCGCTCGCCGACGTCGCTCACGCCGCGAACATCCCGCTCATCATCGACTCGACCATCGCGACGCCCTACCTCAGCCGCCCGATCGAGTGGGGAGCCGACGTCGTCGTGCACTCCGCCACGAAGTTCCTCGGCGGAGCCGGCACCACCCTCGGCGGCGTCGTCGTGGAGTCCGGCCGGTTCCACTGGGCCAACGAGCACTTCCCGCTGTTCGACCAGCCGGTGCCCTCCTACGGAGGCCTCAACTGGCACGGCAACTTCGGCGAGTACGCCTTCCTCACGCGCCTCCGCGCCGAGCAGCTGCGCGACATCGGCCCCGCCCTCTCGCCGCACTCGGCCTGGCTGCTCGCGCAGGGCGTCGAGACCCTCCCGTTCCGCCTGCAGGCGCACGTCGACAACGCCCGCGTTGTCGCCGAGTGGCTCGACGCCGACCCCCGTATCGAGTTCGTCAACTGGGCAGGGCTCCCCGCCCACCCGCACCACGAGCGTGCCAACAAGTACCTGCCGAAGGGGCCGGGCTCCGTCTTCTCCTTCGGTGTGAAGGGCGGTCGCGCGGTCGGCCAGACCTTCATCGAGAGCGTCAACCTGGCGAGCCACCTCGCCAACATCGGCGATGCCAAGACCCTCGTCATCCACCCGGCGTCGACCACCCACGCGCAGCTCACCGAGTCGCAGCTGCTCGAGGCAGGCGTACTTCCCGGCCTCGTTCGTATTAGCGTTGGCATCGAGGATGCGGACGACATCATCTACGACCTCGACCAGGCACTGACCACCGCTACGGAGGGCAAGTAAATGACGATCGCAGCTGACACTGTCACGACGCACCTTCCCAACGGACTGAGCTGCGATATCCCTGCCTCGTCACCCCTGGCGAAGCTGCTCAAGTCACAGCGCACCTGGGTCGGGCCGAGCGCGAAGGAGCGCCTCGCCATCCTGCGCGGTGCGAAGTCGATCGCGATCGTCGGTGCCTCGCCGAACTCGGCCCGCTCGAGCTACTTCGTCGGCACCTACCTGCTGCAGTCCAGCGACTACCGCGTGTACTTCGTCAACCCGAATGCCCACGAGATCCTCGGCCACAAGGCCTACGCGTCGCTGGCCGACCTGCCGGAGGTTCCCGACATCGTGGATGTCTTCCGCAAGGCGAGCGACATCCCCTCGGTCATCGACGAGGTCATCGCGGTCGGCGCGAAGACGGTCTGGGTGCAGCTCGGCATCTGGAACCAGGAAGCCGCGGAGTACGGCGAGTCGAAGGGCCTCACGGTCGTCATGGACCGCTGCCTCAAGGTCGAGCACGCGCGCTTCCACGGCGGCCTGCACCTCCTCGGCTTCGACACGGGCGTCATCACCGCCCGCAAGACCGTTCGCTGATTAGAGCTGACGACGTGGTGGGTTTCACCGACCGGCCGTACCCCGCACTGTGAGGGTCGCGCCGAGGAGGAAGACCCGGTTCTGGTGGTGGACGGCGCCGGTCGACGCTCTCGCCGGTCTCGCGCTCTTCTTCCTCATCGCCGCCCTCCTCTCAGCCTGGTCCGAGTACTACCGGGGGTCACCCGCGGCAGTCGGAACCTACTGGGCGCTCGCGGCGACCATCGTCGTCCTGCTGGTCACCGGCTTTGCGGTCGCCCTGTCCCAGAGGCGCCTGGCTGCGATGATCGCCTACCCTCTCGTTGGCGTTGTCGCGCTCGCCGTGATCGTGGTGTTCGCGGTGCCGAGCATCGGTGGGAACGGCTCGGAGATCACCATCGCGCCCAACCCCGACGCGTGCTACCGCACGGACTCGGAGAACTGCCCCGGCGGGTAGCCCCAGCGCGTTACGTCACGTTGCGGGACACACGACGTCGATGAGCAGCGCGGCCTAGCGTGAGGGCATGTCTTCGGGTCCTCTCCTCACGTCGCCACTCGTCTCGACGCAATGGCTCTTCGACCACCTCGGCGCAGACAAGCTCGTGATCCTCGACGCCACCGTGTTCGTCGCCCAGCTGCCGGGGGGCACCCACGGCTACGTGAGCGGCCACGAGAAGTACATCATCGACGGGCACATTCCGGGCGCGGTCTTCGCCGACCTCACAGATGTCTTCTCCGACCCGACCGGCCCATACCCGTTCACCAGGCCGAGCGCCGAGCTGTTCGCCGTGGCCGCCGACTCCGTTGGCATCGACAACGAGACCACGGTCGTCGTCTACGACGCTGCCGTGGGCCAGTGGGCGTCACGCATCTGGTGGCTGTTCCGCGCCTTTGGCTACGACAACGTCGCCGTGCTCGACGGCGGGCTCGCGAAGTGGCGTGCAGAGGAGCGCGAGACCGAGGTCGGCCACGTCGAGCCGATCCCGGCATCCTTCGAGGCGGTGGAGCGACCGGAGCTCTGGGTCGACAAGGACTACGTGGCAGCCGTCGTGCGAGGTGAGACGGATGCCGCCCTCGTCTGCGCGATCCCTCCGGCCGAATTCAGCGGCGAGGCAGGCAACCGCCCGCGCCTCGGTCACATCCCTGGCAGCCTCAGCGCGCCTGCCGGGCGACTTGTCAGCCGCGACACCAATGCTCTGCTACCCCTCGAGTCACTGCGCGAGTCGTTCGCCCCGGTGCTCGACGAGCCCAGGGTCGTCTCCTACTGCGCTGGCGGCATCGCCGCCGCCTCCGATGCCCTCGTGCTCACCCTGCTCGGGCACCGCAACGTCGCCATCTACGACGGCTCGCTCAACGAGTGGGCGGCTGACGCGGAGGCTCCGCTCGTCACTGCGGGTTGAGCGCGCCGCGCACTTCTGCGGGTTGAGTAGCGCGCAGCGCGTATCGAAACCCCCGATGAGCAACCGGTTTCGATACGGGCGCTGCGCGTCCTACTCACCCCGCCTGAGGGCGTCGACCTCGAAGACCGGTAGGGCACAGACGAACTCGCGGCAGGCGTAGGCCGTTGGGCGGCCGTCGATCGCGGTGCGACCCGCGAACAGCTCGAACCCGGCAGCCTCGAACTGCCGCGCCTGCTGCTCCGTCACCGCGATCGACACCGAGCCCGATCGCAAGCGGACACGCGCGTGCGCTGCCAGGTCGCCATCACCGACGACTACGAGCTGCTCCGCCTCGGCGCTGAGCGCGCTCATCGCCCCCAGCGCCGCCCCGAACGACATCGGTCGGTCCTCGGCGAGCGGGGCGACAGCGGAGAGGGCCTGGATAGCGGCATCACGATAGCGATCTCCGGCACCGAGGAGCCACAGCCGGTGCGCCGCCGCAGCCATCGCCGTGATGCCGCTCGGGTAAGCGCCCTCGCTTGGGTCGGTCTCGAGCGCCAGGCCGGCCGCGGCGAGAGTGGGGTCGGGGCCGCTGGGGACGGTGAAGGTGGGGGTCTCGACAGGCTCGACCGCCGCGCGGAGGCAGGCATCGACGAGGGCGCGGGCTGCCACGGCGAACCGGGGCTCCCCCGTCGCCTCGGCGAGGTGCAGCAGGCCGCTCGCCAGCATCCCGTAGTCCTCGAGCGTCGACGGTGCTGGCGAGAGCACTCCGTCGATCGAGGTGCGCACGAGCCGGTCGGCCAGCACGTGGTGCTCGAGCAGGTAGTCCGCCGCCGTGGCCGCAGCCAGCACCCACTCGGGATGCCCGAGCAGCGACCCGGAGATCGCGAGCGCCTCGATCGCGAGCCCGTTCCACCCGGTCAGCACCTTGCCGTCGAGAGCGGGCCGCGGCTGCCGAGCCCGCGCCTCGGGTGGGAGCTCGTAGTAGGTGCCTTCGACTCGCACACCGTCGACGAGGCTCTCGCTGTCCTGTGCGGAGGCGAAGGCTCCGCCGTCGACCCGCAGCGTCTCGAGCAGAAAGCGTGCAACACCCGACGCGGTTGCCGCATCCCCCGCCCGCGCATAGGCCGTCAGCAGGAGGGCATTGTCGTAGAGCATGCGCTCGTAGTGCGGCTCCGTCCAGTCCTGCCGCGTCGCATAGCGGAAGAACCCGCCGTCGACGTCGTCGCGCAGGGTGGATGCCGCCATCGCGTCGAGGGTGCGGATCGCGAGAGCTCCGGCCACGACATCCTTCGCGTCTGATCTGTCGAGGAGAAAAGAGAGCACCGTCGCGACGGGAAACTTCGGAGCAGTGCCGAAGCCGCCGTGCATCGAGTCTTCGAGGGACGCCAGCCTGGCTGTGAGCGTGGCGAAGTCGCTGATGATCGCATCGCCCGGCGACCGCGAGTACTGCGACAGTGCTGTCGTGATTCCGCTCGCGTTCGCCAGCACCTCCTCGCGTCGGTTCGACCACGCATCGGTGACGGCGGCGAGCACGTCACGAAAGGCGGGGTGCCCGAGCACCGGCTGCGGCGGCCAGTAGGTTCCCCCGAAGAACGGACCACCCTCCGGTGTCACGAAGACGTTGAGCGGCCAGCCGAGGTTCTCGGTGAAGGCACTCGCGGCCGCGAGGTAGCTCGCGTCGACATCCGGGTACTCCTCGCGATCGACCTTGATGGCGACGAACTGCGCGTTGAGAGTCTCGGCGAGAGCGGGGTCACTGAAGCTCTCCCTCGCCATGACGTGGCACCAGTGACAGGTCGAGTAGCCGATGCTCACGAGCACCGGCACCTCGCGACGGCGGGCCTCGGCGAACGCCTCCTCCCCCCAGGGAAACCAGTCGACCGGGTTGTCGGCGTGCGAACGGAGGTAGGGGGAGGTGGAGTGCTGGAGGCGGTTCACAGTCTCAGAAGGTGGCGGTGTCGGGGTCGCTTCCCTTGTGACCAGCGTCGCCCTTGTCGAGGGCTGTGATCGCGGCCTGCTCGTCGGGGCTCAGCTCAAAGTCAAAGATGTCGAGGTTCTCCGCCATGCGCTCGCGACGGTTCGACTTCGGGATGACCACGTGGCCGATCTGGATGTGCCAGCGCAGGATCACCTGCGCGAGCGTCTTGCCGTGGCGGTCCGCGATCGCGGTGACCCCCGCGTCGTCGACGAGGGCGCCCTGGCCGAGCGGGCTCCACGACTCGGTGACGATGCCGTGCTCGGCGTTGAACGCCGCCGACTCGCGCTGCTGGAAGTCGGGGTGGAACTCGATCTGGTTGACGGCCGGAACCAGCCCGCCGAGGTCGAGCACCTTCTGCAGGTGGTGCGGCTTGAAGTTCGAGACCCCGACAGACTTCGCACGACCGGACTCCGCGATCTCCTGCAGCGACTCCCAGGCCTCGAGGTAGTGCCCGCGGTGCGGCGACGGCCAGTGGATCAGGTACAGGTCGACGTAGTCGAGCCCCAGCTTCTCGAGCGACAGGTCGAATGCGTCGAGCGCCGACTGCCGCTGCTGGTCGGAGTTCCACAGCTTCGTCGTGACGTAGAGCTCCTCACGCGCGATTCCTGCCCCCGCGATTGCCGCTCCGACGCCCTCCTCGTTGTCGTAGGCCTTGGCCGTGTCGATGTGGCGGTAGCCGACATCCAGTGCATCGCTGACGATGCGCTCCGTCTCCCCGGGGTCGACCTTGAATACGCCGAAGC
>Ga0307514_10003266_pt1 | contig 15800 bp, 14 predicted proteins | sample 16_EM_MG_FD_203088 | JGI IMG/M metagenome (GOLD analysis project Ga0307514, IMG submission 203088) | Populus trichocarpa ectomycorrhiza microbial communities from riparian zone in the Pacific Northwest, United States - 16_EM | ecosystem: Host-associated > Plants > Roots > Unclassified | place...
ACCCCCCCCTCTCAAAGCTCCTCATTGGCACGAGCCCCCACCTAGCAAACATCTCCCTATCCTCATCCCACCCATTACACTCCGTCGTCAACATCTTCTCCCCTGTAAAAATCGCATTCGCCCCCGCACCAAAACACAACAACTGCTCCGCCTCACTCATGGTTTTCCTCCCCGCGGCGATGCGGATGATTGTAGCTGGCATAACTATCCTCGCGGTACTAATTGTGCGGAGGATCGCATCGAAGGGGATTCGTTCTTGGTCTGCGAGCGGCGTGCCTTTAATCGGGACGAGGGCATTGACAGGGAACGACTCTGGGTGTGAGGGGAGTGTGGAGACGGTATATATCAATCCTACATGGTCCTCGGGTTTCTCACCCAGTCCCAAAATCCCGCCAGAGCAGACATTAACCCCCGCATCCCTCACATATGCAAGGGTCTGCAATCGCTCGTCGTAAGTCCGGGTGGTGATGACGCGGGGATAGTGTTCTCGGCTGGTGTCCACGTTGTGGTTGTAGGCGGTTAATCCAGCTTCCTTGAGCTCGATGGCTTGCGCAGAGTCGATCATGCCGAGGGTAACGCAGACTTCCATGTCGAGGGCGCGCACGCCCGAGATCATGGCCTTGATGTTCCTGAGCCCGGATTTGCGGCCACGCATGTCCCGCCAGGCGGCACCCATGCAGAAGCGTGTGGAGCCGTTGGATTTGGCGATACGTGCGGCTTCGAGGACGCTGTCGACAGGGGAGAGTTTGGTTGCTTTGAGGCCTGGAGTAGATAGGTTAGTGGTGGTGGAGTTGGTGGATTAGGGGAGAGGTTGGGTGTACCGGTATCATAGCGGGAGGATTGGGCACAGTATGAGCAGTCCTCGGAACATCCGCCAGTTTTGATGTTCATCAGAGTGCACATCTGCACTGCAGAGGGGGAGTGGAATCGCCTGTGCAGGACTCCCTATAATCGCATGCGCCGCATCTTTGGGTCAGTGAAGAATGCCCCCACCCCCCCCACCCGGGACATCCTGATGTATGCGTACAGAGTGATGCGCAAGCTCCAGAAGCGGGGTATTGTAAATTTCCCGAATCTCATCCTTTGTCCAAGTATACTTCGGGGAAGTAGCCTTCAACGCCTCCTGCAATACTCTGCCCAACCTCACGGGCCCCACTACTGAAGGTGAGTCCGCTGCTGCTCCTCCTGCCCCATCTGCCAAGCTGTCGTTGACAATGGTGCTCAGCGACCTGCGAATGGACACTTGGTGGAGAACTCGGAAGGCGTATTGTCTGGATAACATCATGAGCAAAAAAAAAGTACAACCCCACAAGAAACGGAATTTTGATTAGGATAAACGTACCATGTCCCATCATCTTACCGGGTGATGTGAAATTATGTAATTGAGTTGTTGAGGCTGCCAAGATGATTACGACTTTCGGTTGAAATTTTATCACATCAAACCTATATACTTACGTATTTTCTATTTGAAGGTAAGTACAATCTCCTTTTGCTTTCGTATCATTAACATGAGCAATGTTATTAACCTGGGGTAAAATCTAAAAGCTATGTTTTAGTCAGAGTCGACACTGTTACCGTATTATGGCATAACTCGGTAGGAAATAAGACAAGAAAGGGCACAGAATGTAAGTATGCTGCAACAAGGATTAATTGTGTTCTGAAAGTTCGTGTGGGTACTTTAAAAGTCTGGGGGATGGAAAAACATAAGTAGGTATCAGTACTGGTACAGGATTACATATTGATGACTGTCTATTGTGAGAATATAAATTACAGATATCGTCAATAGCCTTAGGTACTGGTAGTACATACAATGTACAGTACAGTAATTACTTTGTTTCATTAGCCCCACATTTCATCAACCCCACATGGCAAAGAATTCAATTGTTGGGTGGAGTGCTGTACATGATGGTCTCGGTATACTAGTACATGGTGCGAGACTGACGTTGTACCAAGAAAGTGATTGGCCAGAAACATATCGCTGAAAAGTACGTCGGTCATGTGCATTGGGGCACTTACAACCACAACGAATACACCGCCCTACACGCTGCGACATGAACTTTTCGAATTCCTGGCTTTAGAGTAAGTAGGTACCGTATGTACAGTACCTACGTACATACTGTACAAACAATACCACCATGCAAGAGCACCCTGCTATGAAGTTCATACCCAGGCCCTTGCCGCCCAAATCTAGAGGGTATAATCCTTGCAATTGTCTGCAAAAGAAGTTTGCATGCTAAATGTAGAACAGCGTCGTCGAACACAACAAAGCAATAAGCGGTCTACCAGCAGAAGAACTTTGAGCTTCAGAGAGTTGGCTTCAGAGCGAGCAAGGGCCTATGGCATCGGTGCATTCTACATTTGTAGTTGACGTGCTGCTATAGTTAGCAGTAAGGACTTTTCGCAAGGGAGCCCTGGCAGTGAAATGGTCCTTAGTCAAACATTATATGAAGAAAGATTGGGTACCTAGCCAAGGGTGGTCCGGAGCCGTGGGATGGGGTATATTTCCACGCAGCGCTGCTCATGCGGTCAGCTTCAGATCAATCTGCTTTGGAGCTTTCATCATCAGCACCCTCTGTGGAATATTTCGTCAGCCTCGGATCCAGACCTGACTACGTCTATGGCATACGCGCCTCGGTCACGGCGTTTGTTTTGATGGAAATTGTTGGATGTGTGCATGCGTAAGTGTGTAGAGAAGCCGAGTCGGCAGAATTTGGGTGCAACTGCAACATTCCACAAAACTTCAGCCGCATTCCGATAAAATTGCCGCCTCCTGACCAGTACCACTACGAGACCGATTGGCTGAATCAGAGCTAAATTTACAACTCTAGTTGAGACGGGGTGGTGTCAAACGTCCAAGGTTGAAGTACATATCGATATTTCGGCCTTTTCCCATCAGAAAGTGTTACGTACAGCTCCTCCCAGAAAAACGACGAACGAGGACAGTATGGATACATCTTACAACACACCAACGTATGCAGCACAGTCCATGATAGAGCTCTTCCTGGAGCTCGATGCAATAGAGGTGAGCTTTAATGCTCTATTCCCAATATCTGTTACCTCTGAGCGTCTGCTAACCTCAACAATGTTAAGTGGTACTACAAGCTTCTGGCGTCGGTCGCCAACTGGGCCATGCTGGCAGGCTTTATTGTTTTTCCTAATGCATTTGATGACGACAAAAGCAAATTTCGGGTCGATGCGGGTACACTAAAAGTGGTCGCGGTATGTTTGCTGGTGTTTGGGTATCTCCTCACTGGTATACTATGTTGGAGGTTCAAGAATTTATTATTTCAGGTGGAGTCGATTTTCTTGTAAGGCACCACCTAGGTGTAGCTTCTCAGATATATTAGGGCATAGAGCTAATGATATCAATAGACCGGGGTTCTCAAGTTCAACGATTGGGTTCATGAGTTCGCTTTTTAACGTGTACGGAAAAAAATATGCACATCCAAAAGATCAATGGTCTGCATCAGCAATACTGGCAGTGGTTCTGAGCAGTGTCTTCATGTTGTACGTATACCTTTCGTGTCTGCCTGACCACTGTGCTGATTCTGATAATCAAAGGCTCTATGGTGCTACTTCACTGAACGCAAGTCGAAAACTTGAACATATACGGAAACTTGACGAGTATCGAAGGCAGCTCATTGAAAGTCAAGATGATGTTGCAAATTTGACTGAAGAGGAGAGAACGCGGCGGAATTTACTCACTTTATTGCTAGCTCCACAGCAGCAAGGAGGCCTCAATGCACATGCTGCCGCCTTTGGGCCTACATACTCTCCCAACAACTCTCGGATGTCTTACAACTCTCAATCTCACTCATATCCAAACACGCCAAATCCGAATACAACGGCTACTTCGGGAAGTAATAACAATACTACATATTTAATGAATAACCATCCTGCATATTCTCCTCCTGCTGGTTTAGGCATTGCTGGAGCCAGTCGGAATAGCAGAGATGGTCTTTTACCAAGCCCTGGGGCCGAAGGATCCAGTCGATGGGGTCTCCGCAGGTCGAGGTCTTCAGGCGGGGTGAGCACAGCTACAACTGCTTCTTCAAATACACCATATATCCCGCAGTCAAATACAGCGTATATCCCTTCATCCAGCACAGCATATATCCCACTATCACGGAAACCACTCCCACAAACACCCGTGCCGCATAGATCAAATGTAGACCTCTCGCACACTATAGAGGGCAGACCGCCACACAATCAACATGGGGAAAAGGAAGTCGTGCAGGGCCCACAACAGCGCAAATCGATATTTGCAGGAATGAGTGCGACGGTCGGGCATGGGCGAGAGCGTGTAGGCGCTGGATGGACTAGTTGGTCACCTGTGTAGACAGGCCATCTCTACAGGGACAGTACTAATAATTTAGGCGTTTTCACATCACATGTATATTATAGTGGGTTTTGGGAGTTTCCTTTGTTGGTGTTTAAAGTGGCGTAGGTAGATTCCCTGGCGAATCTTGATACTCCCAGCATATTTCCTATATTGCATTTGTTTTTTTCCTGTTTTTTTTTCCTGTCTTGATAATCTAGTTTGGAGTATTGGTTGGGTTTTCCTCCTACATATGTACGTATAAATGAGCACTAGCCTGTAAGTACTTGATTTCGCAAAAAGCTTTGAAGCCACATTCCCGAATACAACTTTTGCTTTGCATAACACACTGATTTTTTTTTTTTTTTGACGCCTTTCCTCCGAAGGGAGCCTTAGGCTATGAGGCGGATAACACACTGATATTCATGTAAGGATGGGCATATATATAAACCCAGCAAAGTGAAAAGTGGTGACCCTACCACATAGTAGTAGGTACATGTACTCGAGGTCAAGGTACTCTACATACACAGTGCAGGTACATAACCAAAGCCCTTGTCTCATCCAAAACCGGAATAGATGAACATCACACTAATGCGCCCACGAGGGGTTGTGTAACCAGTTACCCCTCGAATGGGCTATTTATAGAATGCGCCGACATAAATTTCTGAAGGTTGGACTGCAGGACGCATTATTGGTGGCTGCAGACTCCAATGAAACCCTTGGGGTATTCGGCTTCGAGAAGGCCCTGAACCAACCTCAGCCCACGGTCCCATCTCCGAAAATGCGGCTGATAACGATGCGCATCAGGTCCACCAGGAATACACCTGTTTACTCATAATTATAAGTGCTTACTCCGTACCTACGTTCGGAAGACCACGAAGGTGCTCACCCAATATATAATATACCACTATATAGTCAAGGGGAGGAGATGGTAAAGCACTTATATCCGAATTGACGGGATGATCATGCTGTCGAGAATCTGCTCTACCACCCAGTCCAGGATCAAAATAATTAAATTGCTTGCAATTGAACAGAACTTCCTAGAGCAGGGCTCTGTAACCAGTACCGGTACCCCTGGGCCGATGCCATTCAGGCTGCCTGGTACGCAGAAAGGGTATGGGTCCTCTGCCTCACTGCCAGGGTAGTAGAGTCATCTCCGAGTTGCCACGCCGGCCTGACTGGAGGTACTAGTACCTCCTCGATGGGCTGGTGACCCCATCGATTCGGACAAGATCTAGATTGAAGTTATCTACCGCTGCACCTCCACCGCAGTAAATGGCTGCCGTGCTGCCGTATGTCAAAGAGTGATGAGCTGACCTGCTCGGGCTGACCCACCACCACCGGCTGTCTGTTCCCTCTATAAGTTTGGGGTTGCTATCAAAAATAAAGCCCTTTGCCTCCTGACACAATTCCACTGCGGCATAGCCTCGGGCAGAGTTTTGACTGCAGCTGTAAACGTGCCAGATTCGAACTCGACCTTACTTTTGTCTCGATGACTGTGATGGGCAGGAGCCTTTAAGTCGACAAGGATTGCAACTTTTCAGACAATCGCGAGTTGTATTCATGTGTACTACATACTCGGTGGCTTTCGGGAACCCTACATGAGAGCCGCTCACTGTCACTCAGTCAGTCAGTTACTTGGACACCCAATCCGGACCCCGTTGATTTTGGGCAAGTTTTTTGGCGTTGTTTCAGGGCACTTTTGAGTGCTTACTGCAACCAACCCTCCCTCCGTGCCTCCACTCACTGCCCACTGAGCCCGCCCATCCCAACTGCTGTAGGCGTGCTTGCTCGGTGGCCTTTGCTTCACTCTGCTTTGGCTTTGGCTTGCGCGGGTTTTGAAGAGAGCGGAACTGTTCAGGGTCTGCACAGGTCGGAACATTGTCTGTGCCGCACTACGGAAGATAGATACTTGCAAATACCACCTCCCCCCCAGCGCATTTCCCCTGCTTGCCATCCAGTGTTGATTTGCACCCCGTCGGCGTCTGCCAGTGGCTGCTCTGCACTCGCCTGATCGCACATCCAATTCTCCGGCATCGTCACGCCTGGCTGGTACTCGTCCTTTTTTATCTCACACAGGTCCCTTTGATTGAATCTATACTCTTTATTTTTATCCCAGGCTTCTATTTTTGTTGGTTGTTGCCATGCGGGGATTTTTTGGCAAGAGTCCTGGCAGCAATCGCGGACACACTGGCGCCCCTCTCCCTCCGACTTCTACGCATTCCCCCTCACTCTTCCCACCGACAGCCCCCAATCCGAACGTGCGCCCAAACCAGGGTGCCCCTCTTATTGCTGCATCAGCAGGATATCCCCCTCCACCTGGAAGACACCACTCTGTCTCGGCCATTGCTCAAGGGTCAACTGTACAGTTGATAGGGCCAACCCGTGTGGCTAATGCGGCTGAAGGTATAGATATCGGCCTTACATCTGACGATACAACCGCATACAGATCACAGTCTGCTGAACCCACAGCACTTGCTCCTCTTAATACTCAGCAAGGGCAGTCCTCGTCGAGGAGGCCACTCGGCAATAGCTCGTATCGTCAACAGCAACCCCCGCCACACCAGAACCCCCAACAGCTTCAGGGGCAAAACGGTAATCACAATACCAGCAATAGCGGGGGCCCACCTCAAGGTACTAGTCAAATCGCTAGTCTCACTGGATCAATAAGTCGGCGTATATCACTCCGAAGCCCCAGAGGGTCTCCGCACCAGGCCCAAGGCCAATTCCCCCACAATTCGTCCGAAACAGGTGATCTTCCTGATCATTACAATCAATCGACAAGCCCTTCTCGCCCTCAGTCTATGCACCCAGTGACACCGGTGCTGGTAGAAGAGGAACCTCACCAGTATACTTTACAGAGAGCGGCGACCGACACTGATTCGCAATACCTGCAGTCACATCCACCGTTACAGCAGGTCGATTCACTTGGCCATCCAATACAACAGCAGGGATTCCAGCAGCAGCAACAGCAACAGCAACAGCAGCAACAACAGCAACAACAGTACTATCAAGCTCAGCAACTGCAACAAGTGACACAGCCTAGGAGGTCTATGGAGATTCAAAACAATCCCCTGCAACACCCCCAGGTTACACAATTGCAGCAAACTATGCAAACTCAGTATAGCAACCAACAACCAGGCTCACCACTACCACCCCCTACACCAGGTCAACAAGGCTATCAACAAGCATACGACCCAAACAAGTTCACCGGTGAGTCGTTGGGCAGGATGACACCCCCACTTAATCCAAGTCAGCAACAACACCCACAACAACACCCACAACAACACCCACAGCAACAACAACAACAACAGCAGCAGCAGCAGCAGCAGCAGCAAGGCGTGCAACCACCACCAACCTCCCACACCCAGCCTGGGGCATCGCGAGGCAATTTGGATATTGTGAAGTTGTGTGATGATTATGATAATTTGCGTATGAAACCTCACCTTCTCTATATAACCCCTCCATTACCCCGCTTTTGGTGGACCTCCTTTGTTGTTCTTTGGAAAGCTAGGTTGATCTGCATAACTTATGTACAAGCCGCGCGACGAAAATTTACCTGACTACATCTATAAATAGAAACATTGAGAACGCTAATTCATCGTCTTATTGAACTATAGAAGCTAAATATAGAAAGGTCAAGAATCTCTATTTTGAACGCAACAGCGAAATCGAGCGTCTCCAGAATACCCTCGCCCACCAAAGGCTCGCACAATCCCGTACCTCGCTCGACGACAGCGAATACGTCTCCCGTTTCGAGCGTCTTGATGGTGCCATTAAAAATGTGGCGTTCGAGATCCGCCAGAGCTGGAAAACGATTCCTCCGTGGCTTCAGCCTGTTACTAACCATGGTGCTGAGGCTAAGGGTGGTCGAGAAATGACAGTTGTAGGTAGAGCATGCATCTCTCGCTGGGTGGTTGATGAGATCCTAGAGAGGTTCTTCCATCCAGGACTAGATCTAGGGTTGAGCGTTCACTTGAAAACCATTGAGCAGGGTATTAGGAGGAACCACTATGACCCCCAGAGTATTGAAGAGGACGATGCGCTGAGCTCCAAGGTTTGCAATTGGAGGCTAACCACGCTCGATGCCTTAGTGCAAGACTTACAAAGTGCCAATGCGGTAGAGTATAAGGCTAGATTGACACAGCATCTTATTGACAAACTGGTCGCGAGCTTGCAGATGCACCTCAATGAGCCCACCCCACCGGGCTTATTGGGTGGTGTATCGATGATTGTGGAGATTGCTGTGGGTCTAGCGAGCAACCTTCCACTGGAGAGCAGAGACGTCAGAGTCTGGTACCCTTTGCCTGGTGTCCTGTTCGATGGCAAGTTCATGAAAGCAGAAGGTCAGCTACCACCACTTGTGCAACCCATGGCAGGAGGTGAAGTCACTACCAGCGAAGGCAGCGACAAGGTACTTATGGATGTCGACCAGCATAATCCCGGTGGGGAAGAGAATGGAGTCAAAGACGGAACTCTAAAGTCGTCTGGTAGTGTCCACGGACCCGGCGCCCCTGGCAGCCAGGGCGAGGCATCAAATAACAGTAATAAGCCTGCCGAGCAACACAAACCAAAACCCCTTGGTGTGGCGAGTCGGATTCGACAGCGTGTGCAGGGGACATCTACGAGGGTGCATAATAATACCGCACCGGCAGGAATCCCGCCTGTGGGTCAACCGACGTCGACGGGCCAGCAACCGGGCCCGCCACCGCTGCAGAAAGGGAGTAGTATAGTTAGCTTGCCGGGAGAGGGGACGCAGGGAGGACAGCCCCCGAAGGAGGAGCAGAAGGTGGTTAGGATTGCGGGGTTTATGGCGGTAGAGGTTAGGGGTAGGAGTATTTTGGTTAAGGCGCCAGTGTGGTGTTGATTGGATGGGAAGAGGGGTGATTGTCAAAGTCGAGACGTTATGGATATTGCGTATGCTGAAAGTACTGTTGCTACATTTATGAGATTTATGAGAATTTTTTTTTTTGCTTTGGCTATTTGGTTGGTTTATGATACCTCGTACTATCCGAGGGATATAGGGCGGGAGAGATGGTAGTTTTACCGTTTCACTTTGCGTCCTGTGGATTTCTGGCGGTGTCTCTCGTTCCAGACTCGTGTATCCTTCTTTGAGGATCACCCTTTTGCTTTTCTTACAGTCGTTTGGGGAAAAAAAGCTTGTGTGCTTACTTACATATATGGCAGGGTGTCCTGAGGTTGAGTAGCTGTGGATGCAGATTTCTGCCTGGAAGTGGTTGGCAGTTTTTGTGTGTATATGCATGAAGTACTTTATGAAATTCACAGTTTTGGCATCGCGTTGTGTATATATGTAGTGAGTCTAAATCACAAGAGCAGCTCGATTTGGTGCCCCTCCGCCAAGGCCTGGTGTTGGATGCGTCATTCAGCATAGCTCGATTGATTGATTGTGATGTGATGGGAGGTCAGCTGCTGTGTGTTTGGGATCAGTTGAGCAAAGTGTTACTGTACTTGGACCAGAAAGATGTAAGCAGCTTGGGGTGTATGCACTGAGTGATATGGGGATCGGCCCCTCCTGCGTGCGTGAGTTGTATTATAATACTCTACTGGTGTGATTGTGAAAGTGAGGCCGGCCCCACTACGGATCAACACAACAACAGATACAAGAAACCCCACTAGGAGCAGCAGCTCGAGAATAAAATATTCAAGGCAGAATAGGCAGAAAAATCCTTGGGCAGCTACAGAATCGAGGTGTGTTTGGGGAAAGTTGCAGAGCGACAGCCAACATGTCCTTCCTAACAAACCTCATCCTCTTCTCCCCCCTCCTCCTCATCGGGCTCGTCATCCTCTATGTCCTGGACAGAGCAGAATCACTGCGGAAAGGCGCTGGATTGGTACAACCAGAGGCAGAGGTAGAGACACTATTACCCGACCCGGAGAATACTCATGCGGAGCTTGATGGTGGCGATGGTGGCGATGGTGGTGGTGGTGATGGTGGTGGTGATGGTGGTGGTGAGGCGGTTGATGATCAGCCTACAGCTACAGGAGCAAGTGAGGGTGGGGGTACTGGTGATGAAGGAGCGAGAAGCCCCATTTCGGGGACTTCAGGGGATGAGGGGTTTCAGTTGGTTAGGGCTGAGGAGAGTGAGGACTTGGAAGATGAGGATGAGGAAGATGAGGAGGAGGAGAGGGAGGAGGGGGAAGAGGATGGATTTGAGATTGTTGACCATAGTGGGGACGGTGATGATCCTGGTGCTGCTGGGCCCAGCAACTTTGGTACTGGTGGTAATACTGGTGATCAACCCCCACACCCCACACCCGCAGCCCCTCGACGCATTCCAAAAACAAAAACTGTCGGCGCGAAGAAAGCAGCCTCCCTCGCCCGCCGTGACCAGCGCCGCGCTTACAATGAATTCCAGCGTTCCCGCGCGCTTGCTGCTGCAGAGGAAGCTCGGCTCGAGGATGAAGCTCGCGCAGAGGAAGTCTTTGCTGAGCGCCAGCGAAGAGCAGTTGCAGAGGAGGAAATCGTTGCGAGGCGAGAGAAGGAAAGGATTGCGAGGTTGGAAAGGGAGAAGGAGGTTGAAAGGGCTGTCAAAGAGGATCTGGCCAAGTTGAGGAGCCTAGTTACGATCACTGGGGATAGCGGGGATAAAGGGAGGAAGGTGTGGAAGGTTGATGGGTTGGCGGGGGAGATTGGGAGGAGTGGGAAATGGGTTTTGGAGGGGCTGGAGAGGGAGGGGTTGTTGGGAGTCAAGGAGGGGGAGTGTGTGAGTGGGGGAGGGGGCGAGGCGGAGAGGGAGTGGGAGATGAGGATGGTTACGGGAAAGGGGTATTATGTTATTGTGAGGGAAGGGGAAGTGGGTGCATTGTTTAAGAGTTTGGATGAGAGCGGTGAGAAGGGGATGAGTTGGACGGAGATAGGAAGGAGGTTGGAGGAGGTATTGGGGTTGGAGTAGGTGGTGCGCCTGTTACTTGGAGCCACGTTGGGTGCTTGCAGTTGCAGTTGCAGTTGCGGCACTGGGTATTGTTATTGGTACTAGTCCGTTCGTATAGAATAATTCTCGGGTAGAAAGTTTGTGCCATGCTAATGCTACGTACGGTACATATGGGAGCTGGTGTTCAATAGTGTTTCCCCAGTGTACAGTGATATATTCCATGTGCACCCCCGCTCCTTAGAAATATATGGGGGATAAAGTTCAGGGTAATTCTTGGTAATGCCAACTGTTACGCCCGCTCAGCGTTAACAATGCTATGAAGCATGCCTGCGATGATAAAATGCCCTCTGGCGGGCAGATATGTTATAGATACATACTACTGGGTACTGTCGAGTGCGTGATTAGTGCACATTGAGGGTTATATGAGGTAGTACTATTTATCTACTACGTCAGCAGTTATGATACACAGTTATGCAGACTGTCACAGCGACAGATAATACACCTTGCCCACAAGCTTGAATTACAGACAGGAAAAGGGCAACTAGGGAAACATGTGGCATGCAGTTGGGACTGGTGGTCTCTATTGTTCTTTGCTGGTTATTTATCTACCTTCCCCAATTCAAAGACTGTACGCTGTGCTCCGCTCTATAGACTACTGCTATTCCATGCGCAACAACATCCTCGCAAAAGAACCAGATAACTCCAATGCCCAGAAGTTGACTCCTCAGTCTACTTGGAGAACACGGGATTAAAAAGGTTTTTTTTTTTTTTTGGGGGGGGGGCACAGGACAATAAAAGCGGGAATGGGCTGCCAATTTCCTCGGAAGATGGGTATGTCGTCCAGGTGTATTTCCCTCGGGTACCGCTAACCTTGTTACAACTGTGAGGCGTCTAGAGAGGCCGAGCACCTTGATATAAGGATAGTCGAGTTGCAGAAGATGCCCGTCTTTGAACTGAATACAAGTTTTTGGTGATAGATAGGTTCAATTACTCAATACTTTGTCCGTAGTGGCCAGGCTGAAAGTATGCTAGGATACAGAGACATCCTCAGGTGGAAAGTTGGTTTCTCTTTCAACTCCACTTCTTACAGTTGAGCCTTTCCTATTGAGTACTCTTGGGGCAGGAAGCTATTCGCCCAGTTGTCCAACAGGCTTTCGCTAAATCAAAGCATTCCGCGGAGGAGTAGGAGAAAATATCTTTCAATCGAGGGCTCGAGATAGGAGATATCAGAGGGGCAGATTATGGAAATATGGAGGTGGGAAATGATGAGGGGGGCAAGAGTGAAAGAAAATGGAAGAGTGAGTGATGGGGGTGTAGGAGAGGAACTAGATGGCGAGGGAGCGGGAAGAGTGGAGGCTAGTGAGGGAGGGAGGTAGCTACTGACGCCTTTATAGAGGAACTTGAACAAACTGTCAACCATAACTACTGGGCTATCCGTAGAGTGATTACTGCGTAATAGAGTATTATTTGAATTGGTAGCAATTAACCTGATTCTGTTGCAATTGACCAATCACGGAAGGTTAGGGAATTACCCTGAACTCTCCGTAGAGATATCTACATACAATGTTTATATGTACATACATAAGCACTTGCATACTGCATACTTACAGCAATGGAAACTCAAATTCCAAGTCATGTCGATGTCTATACTAACTGTGGCTGCTTCTTTATGTTGCGGCAGTGTAGATGCGTCTTCTCTCATGAGTGGATAAATATACCAAAGTTATATATATCTGCCTCCAGCTCAAAGATTTCTAGTGAAATGAATTTCCCCTAGCTAACGGCTCATTGGGCTTTGGAAACAAAACTAGACGTTTTATACCATAGTTCGAGTCTGTGTTTGTAACAATTTCAACGCCGGTACACTAGCTCGCTTAACTATTACCCTCAACTTCTATACCTCTCTGCCAAGCCCGACATCAGGGCTTAAAAACCAACCTATAAAAAAAAATTCTATCCCTTACACGTTTCAACCAGACAAGCAACACGTAAGACGACACCCCACCCACCTCCAATCAATCAATGTGCCTCATCATAGGCAACCGCTGGAACTACTATCATGGTACGTTCGACCACATTCACTGACTCTCTGCCCCCTCTTCCCCCAGCTCATATGATGAGAAGAATCAGCAAATATATCACAGACCTGTTCTGAACATACCATGTGGATAACTTGCGTACATCTATCTGATCTGAACCCCCTAATATTCATTCTTCGTACTGGTCCCCCAAATCCGTCGCCGGTCGCTGACTGGAGAGATTATAGCAAATAACGCAATCTACGGTGCACAGGTTTAGCTTTAATCAGTTGTCTTGAACTGTGTCTGTGCTACAGATCTAGGATACATCTACCCCACATTTAGCCATGTGAGGCGAAGGATGGCCCGTGTGAATGCGGGAGAAGGGCCGGCGCATCTGTGGATGCGGATAGGCGTACGACATGGGTCACCACCTCCATCCCGAGGAGCAACCATGTGTTCGATGCCACAAGGCTCCCCGGAGTCATTCCCCTGAGGCCATGGATCGCCGTACTGTATGGACCATGTCACACCACAATCATGTGCTCCATCCTGCATATAGGGTGTACAACGAAAGATAGAAAGAGCCGAAGCGTTGCCCTCATTCATTCATTCTGATCATTATCGCCAGGTCATGAGCATCCCACTCATACGTTATCGCATCGCATGGTTTCGTTAAACCCCCACGGCCGGGAGGATCATGAAGGTTGCATAATATACCCTCCCCTAAACCCTACATCCAACAGCAATATCTTCAAAATCATCTCCCTTTCCTATTTTGTATATGCACACATAGCCTAATCCCCCCCCCGGATCAACTGGAAATGTCGCCATCCCTCCTGCCTCCACCAGTTTTAACTCTACAAACAAAATTCAAAATCAATCAATACAATACATAGGTCTTGCTTCCTCTTTATTCACTGTCTTTAGCGCCAAAGTCTTCTTTATTCCCTCAAACTTCAAACAATGTAACCATGCAAATGATCTCCAACATATCCATGCAATAGGCGTAATTACTCTTTCGTCTCCTGCATATTACTGAGGGATCAAGATTGAACTACACAACAGCCTTTTATAATCCTCATCTTCTCTTTCTTTCGAGTACTTATTCGGGGGGACTATGTGGGCAGAAGAGGTTCGCTTGAGGCGTATATTTACATTCATCTTAGTTATGGGATGAGATAACAGTATCGGCTAGGTATGCAAGGGGTCGAAGAAAGAAAGGGAGTTTTGCGGCCTTTTTGCCCAGGGCAGGGCGGATACTCTATTTGCGGAACACTATATATTACAGTTGCCTAAAAAACTTGTCGATGAGGTACTCCCGTACCTACATGGATTGTGCAATTGTGCATGTTTGTGCCTTGAGCTTTTTAGAAGGAAACTAAAATCAAAAATTATTTCCCAAGTTTAGTGCACATGAGTATATATTTCCCGGGTCAGTTTCACCACCACCACCACCACCACCACCCCTCCCGCCTAAAAAAAAAAACTAGATCAAAAAACGAAAACGCCCAAGGGAAGGGGTGGAAGGGGGGGTAGGGGAGGGGGATTACTTAGGTATATACGGTACCTACCTACTCTACAGTGCCTACCTACCTACCTACCTCAGGGTCCAGGGGAAAAAAAAAATTGAGTCACCAAACTCTACATACATACTGTATATATATCCACCCTGACAATCCTAGACCCGGGATTTTACGGTACGGTAACGGTTCGGGAAAGGAAAGGAAAGGAAAGGGGAAAAAAAAAAAAGATCCAGAGGAAATTTTCTTTTTTTTTGTTTTTTTTGGGACGGGTAGGTCCTAAGGATTCGGAATGAGTGTAAGTTTTTCCCTCTTTTGGGCCTATACCTACATACAGTAGCTAGCTAGCTAGGTGCGGATATCCACCGCCGTTAGGTATAGGTAGGTAGTACTGTATGTATTTACACCTACATACAAGGTACGGAGTAGGTACATCACCCAGAATAACTCAACGGTAACAATGCATCATTTCACACAACCATCCCATCCCACCCACTCCACCCACCCACCTCCACCTCCACCTCCACCTCCACCTCCACCTCCACCCCCGCACTATGGTATGGTAGGTATACACCTACTTACCCAATTCCAAAAGCAAAAAACAAAACCAGGCACCTACAGTATCTACACATACGGATACACACACCCGGCATATTCCATATGTGCATCTACATCTACATACATTACCTACTCTACCCGCCCCACACCACTACCACCACCACCAGGTACCCATGGCATGATCAACCCATCAATTACCTAAACTCATCCAATAACAATTCCATGGTGACCAAAATACACGTGCAGTAATGTTGTATATTACCCGGTGAAATAATTTTATATGAAACATCCTCCCGTGCCGTTTGATCACGTTCTCTCTCCACAGTACATGTACGTACGACTAGGGTACCAGTATATCTATACCGGTACGGTATTCCCTACTTACCAGTCAGTCAGAATCAAGATCAATCGTCGAGGGGCCAATGAAGTATCCTTCGCCTCATATCATAACTCACAATCTATAGATGAAATGCAGTGATCGCGATCGACC
>Ga0307514_10003267_pt1 | contig 15796 bp, 14 predicted proteins | sample 16_EM_MG_FD_203088 | JGI IMG/M metagenome (GOLD analysis project Ga0307514, IMG submission 203088) | Populus trichocarpa ectomycorrhiza microbial communities from riparian zone in the Pacific Northwest, United States - 16_EM | ecosystem: Host-associated > Plants > Roots > Unclassified | place...
TGGGCCACCCAGCCCATTCAGCAATCCACTGGTTAGTTCCGTATTGTTACGGGGGTCCTATCCGCTTGGATATATCGAGAGGAATTATCACGGCGAAACGGGAGTGTTATCCAAGTAGATAAAACCGGCGTAAAGGCGTGCTCGATAAGAGCGAAATGTATTGATAAAATACAAAGACAAAACAATGCTCGAAGAGCAAAGCAACTATGGTACAGGACGGGGCATATATATAGGCAAAGCGGGGTTGCTATCCCAGCTAATCTCACGCAATCTCGGGTAATCTCAGGCCACCCACTACATTACGTGGTCTCTCTCTCTGGCGTGCAGCTCAGTCGTAACACGTATTGCTTATAAGAAGCCTAGATATCCTCACTGAATCCTCAACCTCCCACTTCTCTCGTTATTCTTACAATGTCTACTTCCACTCCGCATAACAGGGCAGCAGAAGCCTTCCAAGCATGGGCAAGTTCGGATGAAAACCTCAATCGTGCTCGTTTGAGCACCGACAAATACACAAAATATATATCAATTCTCACCTCTCCCAATGCTAAACCTCCACCACATATCAAAGATAAACTGGAAAGGCAGACGTGGTCTAATTCCAGAGCTCATGCTATTCGGAATTATAACCTAGTAGATGGAAAGTTATGGAGGAAGCCAGTAGGGGTATATTAGCAGCGGTAAATCATTGCACTATTTATCTACATCAGTTATTGGAACTTACACTAGTATTATAGGCAAGTTATTCTACTTGAGCAGGCATATGAATCAATTTTAGACTGCCATCGCCGTTGTCAGCATGCAGAACGCAAAAAAACCTTCCACCTTGTCCAACAGCGATTCTATGGTATTTCTCGACAAGAGGTTGTTTGGGTACTGAAGAATTGTGGTATATGCATCCAAAGTCAGCCATCAAACTCACGAGCTCCATTAGAGCCTATCGAATGCAACTACACATTGGAGCGAGTTCAGATTGATTTGATTGACATGCGAGCTAGACCCCATAATAGATACCATTGGATTTTACATATCAAGGACCATTTCAGCAAATATTCTTTCCTTTATCCCCTTTCTGATAAAACTGCTGCTGGGGTTGCCAAGGAGTTTAAGGGAGTTATCTTGATATTGCTGAAGAAATATGGGGTCAAAATTATTAATGGAAGACCAAGGCATCCACAGATACATTCTCGTTCTTCGCTTTCTCTTTCTCCTGTATCTACACCATTACCTTCTGCTACTTCCTCTGCTCTTGAAGTTCCAACTGTACATGCCCCCACTTCGATCATTCGCAAGCGCCGCCTTCACGCCTCTCTTCAATTTCTCAGTCAGCTTCTCCCTCTTCCTCAGCCCCTCACATGGGCTCCCGATATAAACAATACGTTGAACACTCGAGTGCTACGGAAGAGAGCATGATCTATTTTCTTGGTTTTCTGGTATTTTTATTTACCTGCAGCGCCCTCATAGTTTTTCTATATTTATATGGACAATGATACCATCCATCAAGCGCGCTAATGGCCGACCCATTCACCAATGTGACAATTATCTAAATAAATAAAAACTATGAGGGCGCTGCAGATAAATAAAAAATACCAGAAAACCAAGAAAATAGATCATGCTCTCTTCCGTAGCACTCGAGTGTTCAACGTATTGTTTATATCGGGAGCCCATGTGAGGGGCTGAGGAAGCTGACTGAGAAATTGAAGGGAGGCGTGAAGGCGGCGCTGATGGATGGGTATTTTCTTTTCTTGGTTTTCTTGTGTTGTTTATGTCATACATTTTTAGTTATCCGCAGCGCCCGTAATTGTCCATAGTTCTTTTAATTAATAGTATTCTAGTTATCACATTGGCGAATGGGCTGTGAATGGGTTGGCCATTAGCGCGCTTGATGGATGGGCTGGCCCAACCGTCAATAGGGTCCCATTCATGAATGGGCCGTATTGACGTATGGGTCAGAGGCTCTCTTGTATTGCCTGGCTGATTGCGTGCTCATGTTTGAGAAACCATTCCGCCTATTATTATTAGACTGAGATCGTATTTAAATAACAGGACAAACAATACCTCCGCCTTCGCAATACCATAGGGTATCGCCCATTAATAGCTTTGAAAGTCTTAGAACACCCCACATTGCAATGATAAATGTGTATTCACAATATTATCATAGACATCATGTTCTAAAACAATTTCCCGACTGTCTACTCCTTCGGCCTGTTGCATCACGCTGGGCTTTTATCAGAAGTGTGCCATTCAATATGGTCCATTTCATTTTTGATGTCGCATTTTTCGTATCTGGCTGTTGAATGATTCTCCGAATATCTCATCATTTTGGGTAAGAAAGAAAGCCGAAAACGATTGGAACCAGTTGCAAGGGATTCCTCAAAAGCATTGAGAAAATGTGGAGGCTGAACTGCCTTGAGGTGTGGAGCTATTTGATGAAGCCATCATATATACCCACCTAATTCGAATTTCCACACAGTTGATACCTTCATAAGTTGATACCTTCATATGCATATTCAGCTGTGGCAAGATCCGTATATTGTACAACATTCCCGGAGAGGCCAGCCCACTCCAGAATGGTATTCCCGGACAGGCTGACCTACCCGGGTCAGAGCATAGACGCTCTTCCTGATCAAGAAACTTAAACACCTATTCATAACCAAGTTGGGGCTTCTTACCATTAGACCACCGGGCCTTTTTCTTATAGAGATATCTATGGAGGCCTGACTTTAACAGAGACTGTGCTGCTGTAGTCGGGTTTGCAAACACCCCGCTAACGTGCTGCCAAACCTATAATAGACTACAGCTCCCCGATTGCCCAGGTGCCAGTCCCTGCCCCTCACTGTGTACACTATATATTTACAAAAGAGCCCCCTTCTTCACTGCACAAATCTCGCCACCGCTTCACACCACCCCTCGTCCCCGCTCGCTTGCTCCCTCGATCATCACCCTTTACCGTCTCACACCCATGGGCATATATACAGGTGTGCCGCGTTCTTTTGCGAGGTCCATCCGTCGCATACGCAGCTCGCATCACCCACTTTTCCTATCTCCTTCAGCCACTGTCTCTGGGGGCCTTTGTCCGTGACGAAGGTACTTGTGAGGCCCCTCAGCGCCGTCCTGGATCACTTCAGGTGACCTGGTGCCTTGGAGTGCAGCGGGTGGGATTACCAGATGCCCGCCGGTGTGACGATATCAGGCATATGTATCCGCTCTCCTATCCATACTTATTTCTTAGCCCTCGCGTCCACTGTCCCATTTCCCCCACCCCACCGCGCCCTTCCACCCACATCAATGTCTAGTCTAGTTGCACGCCCCCCCGTAGGGGATCAATGTCCTCGGCCTCTCTACCATTTGCCTTGCCAGCCCTTCTTCTATCCATGATCAGGGTGCCTGTAAAATTAGACCCTATATGCGCTGCATCACCCCTTGGAGTGCTACTGTGTCACACTTGTCCCACACCAACGACTACGACGATCCCAACACCTCTGCATCCGCAATCGTGGCCATCGTGCCTAAATACTGCGCTTCTGTCCTCGTCGCCGCTGCCGACCTGCCCTCTATCCTGCTACCGTCCGTCCACTCTTCCACTCTGTCCTTGTCTAACTCCTCCACTCTCACCATCCTCGCTCCCAGCGAGCCTTCCATCCACCGCAGCTCTTCTATCCACTCCCGCAGAATAGACTCCGCGATCGCTCTCAATTCCGGTAGGTCTCTTCCGTATACTGAGGCCGCCCACCTTATTCTCTTGTTCAACATGAACCTCCCTATTTCGGCTATGCCTGTCAGTTCTCCAACCTTGCGTCCGTCGCTCCCGCGATATGCACCAATCACCCAGTGCTGTATTTCTGCTGCTAGGGGCCCTTGTTGTTCGCTTGGCTCAGGATACAGCTCGCACCCATTTGGCACTGAGGCTGGCTGTTGCTCTTTTTTTGTTGGTAACCTGCTCGAATTCAAATATCTACCTTCATGACGAAAGACCACTGGGCTCTTCAGCCTTTCTTCCCCTGAGCCCTTGCGCCTATCTTGTTACAAAGTCCACCACCCACTCACGCACTCCTCTTACACTATTCCGAGTCCTCCCATGAGGGTGTTCCTCTTCTCACATCTATACTTGAAGTTTGCTTGACTGTACAGTAGCTAATACAGTGGTAAAATTACCAAACGGGGTTGTACATACCCGTACCTCGCACAAACACAACGTAGGAGGATCTCCATAGATATTCCAATCCATTCCCGTCCATTGATAGGTACTCAGAAGGAGCTTGCTACGCTTGGAGTTGACTGCCTTCCATGATTGGGGTTCTATGTAGGCACTGCTGAAGATGACCCTTACTTACCGTCACTGTGGATTTTATCATTACCAGACTCGTGCTGTCATACCGATAGCATTAAGCACTTACACGCGGCTCCTCAAAGCGACATGTTTATGCACTTGTTCAGCAAAAGGGCCCGGTGGTCTAATGGTAAGAAGCCTACTAGATAAGACTATATGTCCAGCATGTCTGGCACTAGGGGATGAGGTGCATCAGGAAAAAATATATTTTGTCACTTGGGCTTCAGAAGCCGAGGATGGCATGTCTGGCACTAGGGGATGAGGTGCATCAGGAAAAAATATATTTTGTCACTTGGGCTTCAGAAGCCGAGGATGCCCTGGACGCGTTCTGCCAGTTAAGGAGACAGTCCTTTGGACAGCTGGCTTCTAGAGACACTCAGGAGACACGAGAGACACCTGAGAGACACCTGAGAGACACAGAAAAGACACAGGTCTGTGCGGGACGCCCAGGATGCCCAAAAGACACGCGTTTAGGACTGGCTTCTAGAGACACCAGCAAGGCATCGTGACGCCACTTTTTTTTTCCTGATGTGGGTGATCTGGGTTCGAGTCCCAGCTGGGCCAATATCTTTTTGCTTTACCTGCAGTCCTTCAATACTGGCTCTCGTGCCCAGACTTGTAATTTTTATTCGGGAATGCTTGGCATTTGTCCTGCTCAAAGCATTGGCCCTCACCAAGGCGCAGAATATGAAAATAAATCTGTCTGGGCACGAGAACACCGCATACCCCAAAATAAATCGGTCTGGACACGAGAACACCGCATGGCAAGTTTCGAGAACCATGGAATCCACACATGCCTCACCATAGTCTAGACATACGAGGGGTTGTGCAATCAGACTAGTCTAGATATGCTGAATGCGATTAATTCCTTAAATAAAAAAAATGAAAATCCATACATGCCAGTACTCCCTCTACCGAGGGACTTGTGCCAACCAGACTAGCCAAACTTATTATTTGCATTCAATCTGTCTAGACTATGCAGAGTGACCACACCTACCTACATGGAGGTTATCCCACCTTCTGCCCCCCTCACCCCCATGTTAGATATATAAATAGGAAGAGAAACCTAAACGAAACCCTCTTCAACGCCGGGGGAATTCTGTGACCTCCTGGCACCACCCCAGGCTCCATCATACCTCCTTTTCCCTTCTTCCCTTCCCACCCCTATCAATGGGCAGTGCATGAAATGGAACGCATTCTAAGTGATCCCGCATTCACATTCATCGTCTTCCGCCCTCCCGATGAATGCCAACAATTTTTGTTATATATGTGACCCACCGAGGAAGAAGGGCCTCCAGAATCCAGCCCTGAGCTACCTACCATTCACCATAAGGGGGATTTATGTATCAGCACTTGCTACCGCCCTGTATTACACCCCTTGTGCCTTACTCTACAGGCGAGTTACAACATATACACTGTACACAATTGATCTAGTACTAACCTAGCTGACCTGTTAGATAAGCCTGGAGATAAAGTGCGTCTAAGTATTTCACTCTGGTATAGCCTTCCAACAAATGGCCTGGTGGTCTAATGGTAAGAGGCCTGCTAGATAAGACTATATGTCCAGCATGTCTGGCACTAAGGTATGAGGTGGGTGATCTGGGTTCGAGTCCCAGCTGGGCCAATATCTTTTTGCTTTATCTGCGGACTTCTTTTTATTTTTTATTTTGAGAATCATTTCCCGCATTTATACAGACTATCAAACTATGGTGAGACTGCGCCTATATGTAGGTTGCTCCACCCCAGAGCTGGTCCCTGTTCAATACTGGTACTGACCTCCGCCAACTGGAGAGGGGCCGGTGCAAAATAACTGCGGGGTAACTTTCCAGGACCACTACCTAACTAGCCTGGCGAGTGCAGAACTACATATAGGTCCATGGAATCCACACATGTTTGTAGTTTTGTATATCAACACTCGCCATCATCGCGCATCACCATCCCTTGCGCCTTACTCCACAGGTGAGTCACAACATCTGGACTGCTAGATAAGCCTGGAAATAAAGTGTCTCTAAGTATTTCACCCTAGCATAGCATCCCAACAAACGACCTGGTGGTCTAATGGTAAGACACCTGCTAGTTAAGGCTATATGTCCAGCATGTCTGGCACTAGGGTATGAGGCGGGTGATCTGAGTGTGAGTCTCAGCTGGGTTGCTACCTTTTTGTTCTATGGCCGCCGGGACACCTTATTTTTTCCTTTTTTCAATTACTCGGTACTCCTACTGGGAGGGGTATGATTAATCTTGAGGGATGATGAGCCGCTTAAAATCCCGGGTGGAATGGGAGGAGGGCAAGTTGACCTGCCAACCCTGCGCAGTATAAAGGGGATCTTTTTTTTCTTTTCAAAATCACTAATCGTATTCAGTCTATCTAGGCTATGAGTAGGTTATTCCACCCCGGAACCGGTCTCTGCTCCCTCGTGTTAGAGGTTATAGGATATAAAAGACAGCGTTATCACACACATGGTACGTCTACGTGTGAGATGGTGGAGTAGCGATTAGCCAGTGGATGTTAGCAGAGGGTGAGCGAGGAGAGATATGAAAGAGCATATATGCTTGTTATTTCTTAACTATCTGAGTACGAGATGCCACTGTATAAATACATGATGTAAGGCAGAGAAATCTGTATTCAGTAAAGCCATACGCATGTTTCAGACTATGTATGAGAAATAGAAACAGATATAGTAATAGACCGAGATATCGTAATAATAGAAATAGGATAAGACTGGCGGAAAAGTAAGGACTTGAGAATTCGGTTTGAATAACTACAGAGCCAGAGAAACGTGATATAGGAATGGATGGAGGACAAAGTAACCATTGGGAGTAGCTTGGCTGAGCCTCGAGGTAGATAGGCTAGGTATGCTTGTGATGAGAACAAACCGAAACTGGAGATATCCATCCAGCCAGTAGCAATGCCGAAGGACAAAAAAACACAATTACAGCTGAGCTAGTAATTGAACCTGGATTTGCCAGAAATCAGCAGGGCAATACAGAGCGGAATCATACCATTTAGACAACTGCGCCTTTTCGAGTTGCATTCCCATAGTGGGTACGTGTGTGCCAGTTTTTAGCTAGTTCGACGTAAAGAGAGCTGCAGCCACTAACTCCCGGTTTATACTGCCTCATGGCTCTATCGGCTCAATATAAAATTCAATTAGGGCACTTTTGAACATATCTGATGTACAAGTACTGTATCTCCCCTCTTGGGTACCAGGTTTTGCTGTACTTACCACCAGACTCCAAGCTATAATTACCCTGAAAGACACAAACCATATTTCAATAGCTGCATAAACCTGTAGCCAGTTCTCCAAATTCCACTCTGGGTCGAACAAAACACAATCCACAGGTCTCGCCAGCGAACTTCTCCATCGAATTACGTCTACTCTGAGCCTAAGCCACCATCTTGACGTCTTACAAAAATCAAACAATCTCGGAGATTACATCCACAAGGAACCCCTTGAACAATCTGCCATGTATCTTTACTAAATCCTCAGGTGCTCTATTAAAAAAGCCTACGTCTCTGCCTTCTCTGCACTAGGTATACCCCCCCTGGCTGACCTCCCTGCGGGTGGCTGGAATACCTGCTACATTGCGCAAGGGACGCATAAAGTGATCGATTATGGTCTACGATATACATACTAATCACCACGCTAATAAACCAATTTACCCCGCCTCATAGCCTCAGGCTTCCTTCGGGGGACAGGCGATAGACTCAAAAAAAAAACCAATTACCCGCCCCATATCCCAAGGCTGCCTTCGGGGGAAAGGCGTATAGACTCAAAAAAAAAATTCCCCAATTTACTCGCCTCATAGTCTAAGGCTCCCTTTGGGGGAAGGCGTATCCCTTGGGCGGGCGGGTAGGGATGGGAAATTGAAGACACTTTAGTATACTTAAGTGGCATTGCGGCTAATATAACTTTGCAGCAAGATGGCAGACAGCGTAACCATAAGATTTTTTGTGGATATTTCAATAATGAGAACATTTTACGCATTCTAAAGAGAGAGAATTGAAGCAAAAGGTATATGCTGTATCTAGTATAAGGGAATAAGATTCTGATGTAGATAACTAGAGATATAAATGGTTACCCTGATGTGAGGGCAAGAGAACAACGAGATGTATCAAAGTCCAAAGCTCAGTTCAGTGTTTGATCTATCCCTTACTTGGGTTAGTACCGACTATACCAGTGCAATACAGTTAGATATCTGTACGTACTAAAGTGTCTTCAATTTCCCACCAAGGGATAGACTCAAAAAAAAAATTCCCCAATTTACTATGAATACCAGTAGTGCACACCTTTTTGGCGTCGCTGATCAACCCGTATGACCCCTCGTACCCACTAGACCGTGTCTGAAGTGTAGATCATATATCTGATTTTGTAGTCAGGTGCCATAGGAACTCTTCCGCTTGCCGATCATTCCCACCCAGGTAGAATTGAAATGCAATAGCCAAAATCCAATAATAGCAATAGCATATTCAGGAAATACAAAGCCTAAGGGCATTGGTCATGAAGTAATAAGTACACGGGTCAGATCACAAACCCAAGATGGGAGAGAGTTTTATAGCATATTCCAATCTCCCCAGAGGCTCTCCTTCAATCTGGATGAATCAGGACTTGTGCAGATTTCCTAATATGAAATGAATAAATCTACATACCGCTCAGGCCGTAATGCCCACAATTAAAAGTGATCGTGTTATCCGCTATAATTTGCGAGAAGTTTGCGAACCCCTAACCCATTTCTGATCACTAAACACCGAGGGCTTCTTTCACAGTTAAGCTAGTATGCATAGGTATGTATGGAGTAGGTACGTACCCAATGCGAGTCAGGCGACAAACTAGGCGACCAATCCCTGCAGGTTGGTATGTGATTCTCCAAAGTTGAATTCCTCGCTTCCATTAATCCAAGCGATTTTACGAATTGGATGTTGAGTACCTAGGTGCCAGAACTGAGCATCTCAATAAGTACTTAGGTACTAGGGGCTTCAAGGCGAGATATATTATCTTTCAGGTAGGTGAATATCTCCCAACGGCGCGAAGCAAGGTAGCACCGACCAAAACTGCTACATACTTAAGGTCATTTGTATAAACTCATGATTGCAAGTTCCTCATTGCCCTTCAATCGTCCCAACGTGGCAGCAGGGCCGTCAAGGTCACTATATATCCCAAAGCGCGTAGTCTTGTGCTAGGAGCCTTATCTGAGAGGGGTCATGACAACCAGACTAGAGTCTTATGCCTCTTGTGCTAAAGAGTTGTCAGAAGGCCATACTCAGTGCCCCGGTGTACTTGGGAATATAACTATAACCAGAAATCAAGATAACATCTTATGTACGTACTCCGCATGTGTGTATCAATTGCTTGGCTCAGGCGGAAATTAACACTAGACACTCACAGCCAAGGATGAATTGTCGCACGCTGAATGCACACTGCAGTCATTACACTTCAAAAACTCCAATGCAGACATCACGATTCCGGTGTGCATCTCGCATGTGGTGTACGACAATTCATCGCTGTCCCGAGTAATGGGGACGCAGTACGCAACAAGAAGGGAGGATCTCACCCCTGCACTGGTGCCAGTACCTCTCTGCTTGCCGACTCTGCTTGCTGCAGTGAAACGGAGAAAAAAAAAGTTGGGATAAGTACTGCTTGAATCAAAGTAGAATAGTGCACTTGATGTCACAAAGCTTGCAGGGAAGTAGTGCGCTGAATATGAAAGATCCAGAACCAGATACTGATACATGAGGCCTTTATTAAGGCTATATATTAAGGCTATTGTTATAGGTCTGGATGATTGGGCAAAGCTGGCTAAGGTAATTATACATAACGGCAAAGTTACCCCAGCGCGTGATTGAGCGGAGAACATTAATATAAGATCCAGGTTTCTAACAATCTCTGCACAGAAACTAATTGGGGGGCACTTACACTGAAATAAAAGAGACAAAGTGAAATTGTTTTGTTCTTTTGATATGGCTCTGGAATTTCTGATGTACGGCTCGAACCCCCTCCCAGTTGATTCGAAACTGATCAACATAGTGAACAACAGATGCGGATTCCATCACATACTGCAAGACAAGACGATGATGAAGCTACTTTCACGCATGACATGGGACAGGATCCCACGTACATAGAAGCTACCACTGCAGCATCTCCACTCAAGAACATGCACCCCATGCAAATGAGGCTTTGGTTCAGCCAACCTGGTCGAGATATGGGACTCGCTTTTGATGCTTGCCTCTCGCTCATTGATTCAAAATTTGATGCCATACAATTTATCCATCAGAACCAAGATGTGAGGATCTCCATGAAGGAATGGGATTTTGGGAAATTTTATTCTGTGTTGCGCCATGCCTGCATTCGATACCTGATTTTCCGTGACTCTGTATACCTTCCATACGGCGAATATGACGGCGGATATGACAAACGTGGGGGTGAGTACATAGCCCTCGACGAGGACAAAGTGATTACCCAAGATCAGGCACCAACTGTGTCCCATTCCAATGATTTTAAGCGCAGCTGGGACGAAGGTGCCACTTCCGGAATTCCGGAGGAGCAGGTACACCCAAAAGGAATTCAAGTGGAACGGGTTGATACACTCCGGCGACGCCTATGTACATTCTTGGTGGAGCTGGCCCAAGTTTTGGATGGTAGCTGTGATACCAGAGTCGTAGCGGTAGGCAATGAAGCGGGCGGGAAAAATATGCGCATTCATGACCCACACACTATCCAGCCCAGGCGATTGTGGGATTTAAGGAGCAATAAAGTGATACCATATGAGGTGGCTTTGTATTGTACCCGACGAAGCTTGGGGAGGTCAACACCCAGCAAGAGGCAGGTTGGCTACTGGGCAATATCTCATAGTTGGGTTGAGAATACGGATCGAGTCCTCATCAAAACTTCCATCAACGACAAGCAATGGCCAGTCCCCCTACCGAAAGGAGTGAACCTCGAGCGAATCCGAGCTGAGGTGCGGTCATACGGTGTGTCGTATTGTTGGCTCGATCTTCTTTGCCTCCGGCAAGCTGGCAGGGGTGAGGACGAAGACAAGCGCCTACACGAGTGGAAGGTTGATGTGCCGACTATTGGCAATATCTACAGGCAAGCTAAGGGTGTGCTGCGCTACTTCAATGGCCTTGGGAGGGAAATTATGAGCACTGGGTGGGACAATGACCGGCATTGGTTGAACCGCGCTTGGACGTTGCAGGAAATCAGACCCGAAGGGGAGACATTTAATGGCGGCATACCGAGAATGCTACTCTTGCCACTCCACCTGAGAGGTCACTACAAGGGGCAAGTTAGGCAACTTCAAGAATTGATTCAACCACTCACGCAACTAGCAAGCGACCTCGAGACAACACACGGCTGCTCCATCATCGCTCTCACGCAAGAGATGAACAAACGTGTAGCATCTAACCCGGTTGATAGGATTGCTGGCCTGAGTTACCTTTTGCATTCACCCCAACTCCCGGTGTATTCAGAAACTGAAGAAGAAGAGAGTGCATGGCTTCGGTGCACCGAGGTACTAAGAGATGAGATGAAATTGGAGTTGCTCTTTAACTTCCCCTGGCCCCGCGACCAGCGAATGCACAATACCATTCCTTCCTGGATACCCACCTGGGACCAAATACAGAAATACCAAGCGCCAACTGTGCCATACGCACGCCCGGAACCAAAGGTGTGTGGATTGGACTACCACCTACCTCCCTGTTTGGCTGATGTGAGGGTAAAACTGGTTCTTGATACGACGGATACATTGATTTTGTCCAATGTCGTAATTCAGCCCAGTCCAGACCCTAAGGCTCAAAATCAATATATGGTTTCTGGCCAAACATTCAAGAATGTTGGTTTCTACTCTATTCATGAGCAGTTTCAAATCAAATCTGGTGCCTACACGCTGGTTTCCGGTGGCCTTGCGGCAACATCCTCCTGGTTGGTGTGCAAACGGCTGGGGAGGTACAAGACTGTACGGTTTTTAAAAAAGGTTGGGGCCTTACGCACAGACTCCGGGGGGGAATTGGCGTGGGGGGTCACGTGCCATCTTTTACCAGGACTGAGGTATTTGGATGTCATTGATGACGAGTGGTGGGATGAGTTGGTCAGGAATGACCGGGCTGGAACGTATAAGTGGGACGATGAAAATACCACCAGTGTGGAGAATCAGGGGTGTGATGATGATTGCTATTACATTTTCGATGAACAGGAGAACCAGCAAGAGGAAGGGACAAACCCTGGGAAGATACTGAATGAGATACAGTTACCATTATATTACTTTGTTTGAACCAGATGATCGAGCACGGAAAATATCCCGTATTTGCGTTTATATATATATCATACAGTCTACAAAAGTTTAGTTTCTCACTTATACTAGTAACTACAGGCAATTCCCGTTACAAGCAGATGGTCGAGACTGGGAGTATATCAGGTGAAAATTACATACCAGACGAAGTGGACAAATGAGATAAGAAATGAATATTGGGACTGATGTAAGATCTCTGTGGGAAAGTAGGCAAGTCATTGTGTTTTTGTGTTTCTGCACCAAGTGTTTGTTGCCCCTCAAACAATTCAGCATCAAGCTCGGAGATCTAACCTGCTTAGACGTAGGCAGATGCTTTTGAATGTGACCATTTGAGAGATTTTCAAGCTTACTTGGGAATTAGAATTCGGCTGAGTTGAGATTGTGCAATCCCTTTATTCCTTCAAACCAGCACTCAGTTGTATGCCATGTAGACCTAGGATTTGTCAGTCTATACCTAATCCACCATACCATGCCTGACATTGTGCACCTCTCTCGGACGCAGACATATCTTATATAGCTATTGGAAACCAATGACATGTAGGAGAAGGTAGGTAAGGCACTTCTGTACCTAAGGTTCTCACTCAGATTTAATGGGATTAGGAACGAAAACAAGTTGGATTAGGTTGTATACTCTGGCAGAAACTATCTAGATAGTGATTTAAGCATGCACATTCGTTATAAACATACTGTATATATGTGACTAAGCAACGTACATATTATTTATGCCTCAGAAGTACCCGAGGGTATACTTAAAATGAAAATATGCTCATATAGAGTATGCCCGTTCCTAATTGGGAACTGTTACCACTTGGGGAAGCTTGGCAGTCGAACCCAGTTAGTCTGGTTGGTTGGGGCCAACAGCCATCGAGACTACTATGATACGCTCACCTACCCCTGTAGATGTATACGAGAACTCCCATCTAAATTCACTCACACCACTAGGTAGCTAATAGCGTACCCCCTCCCAAAGGGGTCCTGACAAATATTCATGTTTTTTACCAGACCCAGCCTTTTACATCTCTGGTAATGAATGGGATGAGATTCCAGTAACTTAGTGTTTGCTGTGCACCCTGCAGTGATAGCTTGAAAAGCCCCACAAACGATTTTCGGGTTTTGGACCAAACTGCCAATCAGGTGCTTTATTCACATAGCTAGTATAGTAGTGTACAAACACAAATATTCCCTTTCATGTACCATAATTTCTTTGCTTACCCCTCCACATTTCATACACATACCCCACGAGGGGCCCCAGGTCCATCAGGCCAGTATGTATATAAGCATCAACGACCTAGAACACCCATAACTCTCCCAAGAATATCATGCATGCATTTATACTATCTATATCTAACTTCAACCTCTATACTATACTTGACTTGATTCGAGTACTCAAATGACGAGACTTGACAAAAATGGCCTTCTGTGTGCAGAAACAATCTACTATACCACTCTTGCTACTAGAATGCTGCCATAAATCCTACACGCCCCTACAGCTGCAGGCTATATTTATGTACTTTTCACGCGCTCTATAGCTCTTATTGGCTCTACACCTACAGGCTGCGTATACTCATATTGATTCTACCTACAGAGCTGCACGCACTCCAAGGTGTTGGCTGGATATTTGGCTCGATGGATGTATGGCTGGCGGATATTTGGCTGAATGTATGGCAAGAGCCGAATCTGGGAGAGAGGAGCCGAAATGAGAGATACCGTAGAGGCTGTTAGCTACTGCGCATAAATACGGGGTATTTGCATAGAGTCACACCTAGTACAGAGAATGGTATAGTGTTGTATGTATTCAAAACATGTTCCAGTAAGGCATTTCAAAGGTTTTCTCTCCCATTACCACAAAAACCTGTACTCAAGGCGACTTATTCCCCTGGTCACCCTTCTTGCATTTGGTGCAGCTGCAGTCGTAGTAGTACCCTTCAGTAACAACAACCAAGTTGAATACATGGGATGGGTATTTCAATTATCCAACAATCTGATGCAATTCGTCATAGTTCTTGGTTTCTACGCCGAGATTATTGTAAGCCAAGAGATATTGCGACAGCAAAGAGAACGAAATCGAAATGGTATCGATGCATTTGCACTGAGGAAGATCGTTTTTCGAAAACCTCCCCGATTGTGTCCATCAGTTGTCCAACTCTCTCTAACCCTGCTGGTTGATTCCATTGAGACCATCCGCGTCTATGCGGTCAAACTCAGGCTGTTTCTTTGCCATTATAAGGTCTTTGAGCCCCTCAATCGTATCTCCGTCCATAACCCTAACTGGAAATGCTACTCACGTTGAACAAGGGGGAAATGGATCCGGAAGGGGGTTCGATGGAGCCGGCTGGTTGTGCGGGTACGGGTACTGCTATCCTGTCTTTCCGTGTGGTCAAGGTCTAATTGTGGTAGGGGCATAGCGGGAGAAGTATACCTGTTGCTTTTAATTAGAGCTACAATAAATTACAAGCATTAAAAGGTTTTACAAAGAGCATTTCCACCAAAAGCACAAAGGCACGAAATCTCCCCCCCGCACAAGACAGATGACAATGAGAATGGAAATCCTTCTCGCCAAAAAACAACCCTCCTGCAAACCCAAGTAACATCGAGCCAGTGCCGTTCATTCCCATACCCCATACCCAAACTTCGTTGCTATCCTTTCCCAAGCTATTTTCTCTTTCCTGCTCGAAACTCTGTCATTCCTGGGTTCCATCCAACAAAAACCTGTTGTACCCCTGTACGCAACTACAACAGTCCCAAACTACTATTACACTTTCCTCAACATCAAAATCTGACATTTCAACTCTCCTTTCTTCCTCCTTCCGCCAACCCCAATACTCCCCATATACTCCCCACCGCCCCTTGCCTTTCCTGATCCATCCTTACCTGATCCTTCCTTCCCCGCTCCATACCAACCGCCATAATACACCCCTCCATAATAGTGTACTCCCTCCTTTCTCTCCTGCTCCCTAATTCTCCGCTCCTCCAACTCCCGTCTAACTCTCTCCCTTTCCCGCTCCTCCTCCTCCTCATCCACAAACTTCATCCCAGCAACCTCCCATGATAAATCCCGCATTCTATCTGTGAAGCGGAGGATTGTCGCTACGACCCATTCGGGGTGGGGGAGCAGATGGTAGGGCCAGCATTCCGGTCCTGGGGTGGGGGATGATGTGGATTTGGGGGGTGAGAGCTGGG
>Ga0307514_10003268_pt1 | contig 15794 bp, 12 predicted proteins | sample 16_EM_MG_FD_203088 | JGI IMG/M metagenome (GOLD analysis project Ga0307514, IMG submission 203088) | Populus trichocarpa ectomycorrhiza microbial communities from riparian zone in the Pacific Northwest, United States - 16_EM | ecosystem: Host-associated > Plants > Roots > Unclassified | place...
AGGAAGTGATGCAGACCAGATGTGATCTTGGGTCTATGGGTTGTGTGTATATTGGTGAGATGCTTGTGCCATGATCCACAGGCATATTGCAATGCATGGCTGATGTACTTCTCCCTCCTCTCCTTCAAATCATCCACCTCAGAGTTCCTCACAGCCTCTGGGAGCTTACACATATTCCTCTCTAGGCTTTCATTCATCAGCTCAAGACACCTGAGCAGGAGTTCCAGGTGTTGGTCAGGGGGAGAGATCTGGAACCTTGAATTGATGCATCGGGCTGGGTTGGTGATGAAGTCTGGAAATGATTTGTGGAAGGGTCAGACAGGGTGGCTGATGTCTTCTTGAAGGATGAGGAGTGAATGAACTGATGACAGTCGGAGGAATACACTTGTGGCACTGAAGCCCAAGAGTGTGGCAATGGTGGATGGAGAAAGGGGATTTGTGGCAAGGATGACAGCACCAAGGGTGGAGTGAATCTTGTGGTCGTCCCTTGGGTGATCATCACCAAAAGCATTCATGAGGATCGATGAGTAGAGTGAATCCAGGGTTGTCCTTGTATTGAGTTTGATATCCCCCTCGAGATCGCTGCGTTCTGGTGACTGTAGAAGGAGATCCAGCTGCTCCCTAGGATCATTGTTCCTGTGATCAAGGAACTTGACAGTTGTGGCAGCATAGACGAACAACCCTGCAGCGCGTTCACAAAGGAGGCCAAGCTGTTCCTTCGTCGGCCAATTGTCCAACCCAGGTCGACGGCGAGCGAGTTCGAGGAAGTTCTGTGTGAAGAACAGCCGAATGTCGTTGTTGACTTGGTTGAGCTCCACATCATGGAGAACAAAGATGCTTGTTGCTTCCACCAACAGAGGGAGACGGAAGCCTTCCCGGATCCGTGGCTCTGGACGACCGGTGACGAAGAACTTGACCTCTGGCATCTCTGATACGAATCGCCCAAGGACGGACAGGATTGCCGAAGCGGGTTCCTCGTCTCTGCATTCGTCCAAAGCATCGATCACGATCACCGTCGAAATGGCGGATTGCTTGAGGGGCTGCATTATCAACTTGTCCAACTGGTTGTACAGGGATTCGTGGGCGATTCCTGGATCTGGCTGCACCAGCGGGATGAAGATCGATCGAAACTTGGGGTACTTTCGCGCAAGCTGGACAGCTAAGGTGGGGAAGATGAGCTTGAGATTGCTCCGGTCCTCGAAGTCTCACGAGCAGAAGAACGATGCTCCAAGTCGGCCATCCGCGAACACCCTCTCCGCAACCGTTTGTGCAATGGTGCTCTTCCCTGTCCCAGCCAACCCGTTCAACCAGTAGACGGGTGACTTGGTGAAATCTCTGGCCCACAGGTCGATCCCATCCAGCACGGCTGCATGGGTTTTCTTCAGACAACCTCTACGGTCGCCATGTCGGTACTCAGCCTCCCTCGCACAAGGAAAGCTATTGAGGACAGTCCTTTCAGCTATTAGAGTCGGACGTCAGGGGCCTGTCATCAAAACTGGGATACGATCTGACCTGCGTCCTGTCGTGAGGTTAGTCCTTTCGTTCAGAGACTGAGGAAAGTTGGGAGGACTCACTATCAGCCTGCATCCTTGTTCGTACATTGCCATTTGTTGCACCATCTGCCATCCTCGTCAACATCCAGACACGCGCCAAGGCGGTGAACAAACCTGGTAGTCATCGATAGCCTCTTGCAGATCCTCGAGAAGGCCAGAAACCTCCTCGTTGTCTTGAACGTGATCGGTGAAGCGGAGAAGTGCGGACTTCTTGTCCAACGACCCCAATGTTTCTCCGGTAGTCTTGAGGGTACTAGAGGTGGCTAAGTAATAGGTAAGAATGGAGACCAGTTACATACATCAGCAATTTGTCCCGGCGTCGTTGTTCAGCCTCATCGCTAGCGGACTGTTTGAAAACCTTCTCCAGCACGAAGATGCGCGAACGGAGAACTTCGATTTTTTCCTTGACCGCAGCAGTTTCCTGGAGATTGATTCAAAAGAAGCTCTACGAAAGAGGGTTACGGACTAACCTTGTATTGGGTGTAGACGGTGGAGGCGGCTTCGAGCGCCGCTTTAAGGGGGCCAAACGCTTCTGCGACATCCTTGGCAACTTCCAATCCAATCACAGCAACCCCGATAGCCCTGTGTTTCCAGTCTCTTCCTGCGACTGGTAGAGTTCAATGTAAAAGAATGTCACCAGGAGACGGGCACTCACCCGTGGACTTTCCCGACTGGACCGTGTCTTCACCGACGTGATCATCGCCAGGCGCGCGCTCAGGAGATGCCTCTGGTGGTCGGTCGGCGACCGCTCCCTGGTCTTTGCGCTCTCCCCGATTCTGGGCTTCCGATTGTGGATCAGCGCTGCGGAGATCATGGGCGGCGTGGCCGGGTTCCTTGCTGGGGTCATTCGAGGTCACGCCGTGTTCATTTACCGCTGCTGGGATCATGAGTATCGGGTCCATCAGCTGAAGTACAATGCGCCCACGTGTAATGACATCCTCATGTCTAATCGGGGTCGAAGTACTGGATGAGTCAAGGCGTCGATTCATACTGTCTCGATGTATAATACTAGAGGTTATCCGGCTGTTTACGCCTGCCACAGTGGTCAAATCAGTCCTATCGATGGCTGGATTTCGCCTACCTTCAGAGTCAGCGTTCGGGTCCAGGTCAGCGTTGAGGCCGAGAGGCCCCACGGCGATATGAGTGGGGATCGCCATGGAAGCCGGTTGCTGGGAAGGTTGGCGAGATTTCTTAGACTTTTTGAACCACGGCATTCTGAGGTGAGACGGACGATGCGAAGAGAGTCACCAGCGTCAAACCGCCTCGTGGCTAATTGTTATCGCTAGACCGTACGTTCCTCTTAGACGCGCTCCGATGGAAGTTGCAACACAGCGCAGAGCCTCTGTTCACTATCGTGGACATCCAAGCATCCCATGAACATGTCCCCCTTCTTCGATTCTCATTTCTTCGAGAAGACCAGACCTTCTATTCGAAATTGTAGTCTTGCACAGAACACGTCCTTGGTCAAACGCTTATAGCACATTCTATGCTATCTACCAAACACCTCATCCAACTAAATATTGAAAGGGTCTTCACGTTCTGTGGGCTGATTTCAGTCGTAGCATACAACGGGCTCGTCTGCCTTCATCTCCAGCGTTTCTGCTCGGGGCTCCCCGGTCCACCCGACCCCTCACCTGGGGATAGTTAGCCCCCGGGAACGCGTTAACAGTTCATGTGATCTTGATGTACGGGCGTCCTGGGGGACTTGCAATAGAAAAGCTGTTCGTCCCTCGACGACCTTTCACCAATCCATTTGTAGTTTTCCAGTGGCCCAATAATGCGAAGGCCAATCGAGCGTTTCAAGAACCTCTGTGCCAACCTATCAGAGTATTTTTCCACGAGCAGAAAACCGACTCACTATGAACACGATCCTCATCCCCGTCCCAAAATTCCGAACCGGTGTAACTGTTCCCCCCACTCCGCCTGCTTTCTCTACTCTGCCATGGTCCGCGTTCCTGAGTCCGCCTCTGACTATCGCATAAGTAGCTGGAACCACAAGAATGCCGAAGTGAGACAGATCATGGTGACTTAAAGCGAACGGATGAAGGTGTGTCTGGAAAAGCGTTGTCCCGACTTCTTGGAGCTTTCTTGACCCTCGAACTCTACCGTGCCCCTAGCCATACCCTCGTCGGAGTCGTCACGGACCCAAAACAATCGTGACGAGTGCGGCTCTCGTATGTGTGGAGTGAACGCGTACCTCGTGCCAGCGAAATATGGAGCGACATTCCTCGGTGAGCGTGAATGCGTTTTTTCGGGAGCGCCAAGAATACCAGATCTAATGTCAGTGCCATAAGTCGAGTTACGGGAATCCGCGAAATCCACCGTCAAGGAGTCTGGATGGTGAAAGACATCATAAACGAAACAGATTGTCAATCCCCGAACGCGTGGGATATACCGCTTCGACGAGATCTGTCAAGTGAATGGACCTGTGCGGTTCTAGCGGTGGTTCAAGTCACGAGTGCGAAGGTCTTGGAGACGAGATGGCGGTTACTCACAGGACACGGTGATCGAGAGAGAACCTGTTCCCATTCCGTACCCCACAACGGAAGGTCCTCGCAACCTCTCATACAACCATTTTACAAGCCTAAGCGTTACCGATAACTTATTTTATTGGTTGCCGACTAGACCGTCACCGCCGAACCCAAGTACGACCTGATCACCAACATGCTCACGTCCCTCCCTCAGAACCTCGTCCCGCTCCTTCTTGAATAAGAATCCGAGTTGATGTTTACGACTCGGCAATATCTGGGTATCGGATGAGACTAGGCACCCACGCATGGTACGAAACTGCCCGTTGATTGGTCGATTCCCGACCCGCGTTCACTCAAATGCGCGTGAATTTCAGTGAAAACCTGTTTTTGGTGGCTTGGCTGTTCATTACGTTCAAATACCCTCCGATGCTGTGGATACGCAACTTTTAGAAGATGGAACACGAAGAGATCCACACTCGCGTCAGTTGTAGTTTGTCGATTTCCTGATTGTGAATTGGTCATTATACATTTCAGACCCTCAACCAAGCCAAACGGTGAAACCACCCCAGACTGCGAACGGTGTATTCAAAGGGACAAACACACGAACATAATAACTACACTAGAGGGACGTCAAATACTATTTGCGAGACAACAGAACGAAAGGCGACTCGGTCGGAGGATATAAGGATTGGATGACCTGCGTCACGAAGATTTTTTCTCTACAGCCTTGCAATGTTTACGAGCCCTGACGTCTTGTCTCGTCATCCGTGTCCCCAGGAGGACATCCAATACAGGAAGAACAGTTGTGAGAAGTTGAGGTTATCGCTCGTGAACCAGTGAAGGGGGCCAAACGGCATGGAGTATCCGCAATAGTCGTCGACGGTCTTGAAGGCGGTGATCGTGAACAGAACGTGGTTTGGCGGACAGACATACTGACCAACCACTCGGCGATGATAGCATCACACGAATCGAGAACGAAGTCCTCGACAGGATGGTTGTACAGTGCGCCGAACGGATACGGCACATACATACAGTCTATGACGCCAAGAGTGGAAGGTCCAGAAGAGGGACGTGTTGATGTACATGCTGCTATGCAGGAGGTAGTGCCAAGTGTCGATCAAACCGCCGAGTCTGTCGGTGAATTGTTGAACAATGGATAGTATGTCGCTCACCACCCGTGAAGAGTCAAGAAGCCGGATTCCCCACCAGCAGAGATGGTAAATGAGGTCGTGCGCTTTGTGAAGCCATAGGTATGCCACGAATCGACGTCTGACGAGGGCTTCAAGGGAGCGAAGGCCATAGCCCACCCGGGGAGATCACTGGTCTCGCCATTTTGGTCCATCAAGAAGTACCCCAACGTGATTTGGAACAAGGCTGCGGCCAAAACGTGGCTCTTAGCTTAGCGACCCTGTTCCGTGATACGACCTCTGAATCACGATGCGTCCGAACACTGAGAGTCAGAAGTCCCATATCACGCCCCAGAGCTGCATGCCAGGCTCTTAATACCACGGACGAACGGTGGAGAAGTAGGATGTCTGGGATTGTGTGAGATAGCGTCAAATTTTGGCCCGCATCTGACGTCGTCGCTGGTGTCGCGGCATGCCCGTGGATGGTAGTGGGGGCCAACGCTCAAGAGAGGGATTAGGTTACTTACCGGGTGATCCGATTGTCGTCTACTGGAGCTACAGAAACGGGGTAGGCTCGTGGTTTCACCTTCGTTCCTCTCGCCCTTCCTAATCCGAACTAGGGTTCGCGTTCGTAATAGAACTGTTCGCGTGTCTCGAAGGATTTGGGTGAGTGGGTCTGGGATTGTGGAGAGAGAGCGTGGTTGACGAGTTTTTCTCAGACTTTTTGAACTGAGGCATTCTGAAGTGGAACGGAAGAGGCAGAGTCTCTGGCGTCAAACCGCTTCGTAGTTGATTGAGTGTGGGCTTCTTCGTTCTCCGCAGCGAGTCACCCGCTGGAGAAGCGGTTTCTTATATCTGGTCAATCCAGCTACGTACCCACCTCGGTGGACTCTGTCGAGGTCTCGCTTCACTTTCTATCGTTCGACAGCCCCGACATGCTCTCCGGTTGATCACGAAGTATGTCAATGGGGAATATATTCCTCCGCTATAGCTGTTGTGTTCTACATGGGTGAGTTTCCCCGGGGACTATATATAAACGACATTCTTCTTGCGTCCAAACAAGATAACCATGGGGGTCCTAATCGCGCCGCACTGGATATCACTTCCCGGGTGGGATCTCGCGCGGTTGGATGTTTCTCTCAGGCGCGCTTCAACGAAGGTTGCAATGCAATGCGAGAGTCTCTTTTCATAAACATCCCACGAACATGGGCATCGCGAGGGACAATGGAAAGTTGCTTGTCCCCGACGAGTTTCCACCAGAGGAAATCAAACAAATTCCCAATTCTACGGTGGCCCAATAGTGTGAGGGCCAATCGAGTGTTTCAAGAGTCCAGGTGCCAACCCATAGAGACATCTGTCCACAACCAAATTGGCTCACTATGAGTATGAGTCTCCTGCGACCCTTTGCGTTCCTGTAACAAACTCCTCATCCTTGCCGCAAACCAGAGTAAGTTCTCTCTCTACTCCACCATGGCCTATGTTCCCGAGTCTTTCGTCCCATGAGATCTTGGGGCAGAAACGCTGGGTAACCTGTTTGGCCACCCGGACGTGTGTCAGCGTTTTCGTACCTTGCGCTCATAACCATCGCGTAAGTGGCTCACGAACCTGCTGAAGGTAAGACGGACTGCAATGGCTTGACTAGATCCCAGCCGTGCCCTCATCCGAGCAGTCATGGGTCCGAACCTCTGGTACTGTCCCATTCCGACCAACTCGGCGGGCGATTTTTTGATGACAAAAAAAGTAGAGCCGGTGACAGCGGCGGGGGGCTGGATGACGATGACAGCCGGACCTGGACGGCGGACCTTAACAAGGCAACATTGCCAAACCGAGCCCTGGCACGCCCGGCGAGGGCATATTCCCCCCACATTCGCTCAGCTCTGGTTCAAACCAGTCATTAAGGACTCTAGATCAAAGATTTTACTCGTCTCGAGCTCAAAAAATTGATGACATCGAGTTGAGGTTAGCGGCGGACCCTCAGATGACCGATGACACTTGTCCGAAAATCCGGCTGGCGGACCCCCCGATGACAATGACCAACCGGGTTGGTCGGAATGGGACAGTAATAGCCTTCGTGTCTGTGGAACAAACGCGTGCTCCACACCGTCATATCCTCTGTGGGTGTGACGCTGTCGTTTTGGTAGGGCCAAGGATACAAGAATACAAGTCCCATGAGAAGTCGAGTTGCAGATGTAAGTGCGGACACGCAGAATCCGTCGTAATCAGGTCTGGAATGGTGAAAGATATCATTAACAAAATGGATCGCCTGTAGTGGCGGTTCAGTGAGCGTGAGGTCGAGTTGTGAGTGCGAAGATTTCGAAGGCGAGATGGCGGTCACTTGCAGGACCCTTTGAAGGGTGATCGAAAGAGAGCCTGTTCATATTCCGTACCTGCCACGATGGACAGTTCTTGCAACCCCTCCCACAACCGTTTTACAAGCCTAAGCGTCGTTGGTAACCGATCTTCTTGGACTCTGAAAACCATTACAGATTAAACCGTCATGCGTCACCGCCGAACTCAAGAACGACCTGACCACCAGCATCCTCAACGCTGTAGACCGATCACCATCACGTCTCCTCGCTCAAAACCTCGTCCCACCCCCCCCCCCGAATACGAACTCGAGGTCTTATTTGTGGCTTGACAGCATCCAGGTGTTGGATGAGGGTAGGCACCCAGACACGGTACGAAATTGCCCATTGATTGATCGTTTCGCGTCCCGCCCACGTCCACTCAATTGCGCGTAGATCTCAGTGAAAGTTGCCTTTTTGCAGCTCTGTTGTCCACCGGGTTCGAATCCCCACCGATACTATGGGTATGGGTACCTTAGGATATGCCACACGGTGAGGTACGTGTTAGTGTCAATAGATAACGGATTGTGCTGAGCGTGATTGACGTTGTAGGGGACCTCAACCAAACCAAGCGGTGGAACGACCTCAGGCCGTGAAGATGTCGAAAGCAATTGGACTTTGCACGCTACAGTCATTCAAGTCATCCGTTTTTTCCACGTATCAAACTCAAACAGTGTATTCAAAGAGACGCACACACGGAGGTTGTAAGTACGGACAGTATACTGAACCGAGGGGGTTATACACCAGAGAGGATGCCAAATACTATTTACGAGACAACCGAAGGCATAAGGGCAAAAGGCGGCTGGGTTGGAAGATGTAAGGGTGGGACGACCTGTGTCATGAAGATGTCTCCATGACCTTGCGTTGTTTGATGGCCTCAATACCCTGCCTTGTCATCTGCATCCCCAGGAGGGTGTTCCGATGTATGAAGAAGTTGACTTTATTCCGATCGTCTACTGTCGAATTCAGTTTGAGGTGTACTCAAGAACCATTGAAGAGAGTAGAATGACAAGGAGTGTGGTTGTCGACGGTCTCGAAGATGGGGATCTTGAACAGAATTGTTGCTTGGCGGATCAACGTACCGGCCAGCCACTCGGAGGTTATAGCACCACACGAATCCAAAAACAAAACCCTTGATGGAATGGTTGTACAGCCTGTGGAACGAATATAGCCTATGGTCCCATGAGTGGAAGGTCTTGGAGAGGAATGTATTCATGTGCATGCTGCGGTGCAAGATTGCCGGTATCGATCGAAGAACTGCTGAGTCTGTCGAACAATTGGTAGCATAACACTTACCACCCGGAAAAAAGTCGAACGAGTGGAATACCCCACCAGTAGGCATAGTAAACGAGGTCTTGTGCTTTGCGGAGCCTGGGCATGCCGCGAATCAACGTCCGACAAGGGCTTCGAGGGAACGGAGGACGGTGGGTAATAACTTTCATCCGTGGAACGTGCATTGAGATGGGACCGCCGGTCTCACCATCTGCACCCATCCAGAAGTACCCAAACCTGATTTCAATAACCTGCTGAACAAAGCCAAAACTTGGCTCTTGGTGACCCTATTCCGCGACGTGGCCTCCGGACTCTCGTGAGTCCTACCATTCCCAGTCTGACCTATCGAGGGCTTCAAAGAGGGTACGAAACAACCAATATGCAACGATAGGTTCGAGTATTGCGAACCGAGACTGAAGGTGTACGTCAGGCTCGTGGTACCCGGACGAAAGGTGGAGCCCTAGAATTATGAGGGAATGTCGCATGTTGGGCCATGCCTGGTGTCGCCGTTGGTGTCGCGGTGTGCTCGTGGGTGGGGGTGCGAGGCCAACGTTCGCACGAGGTATACGGCCGCTTGCCGGGTGATTCGATTGACACTGGAACTGCGGGAACGGGCTTGCCAGAGGCAGGCTTGTAATTTCACCTCCGTAATCCAAGTTCCTCTCGCCGCTCGCGCATCTTCAATGTAGCCGAAGCACGAGTTGAAGGGTTTGGGTGAGTGAGTCTGAGGATCGTGAAAAGGAAGCACGGGAATCGAACGACCGTACACCCACGGTTACGCTGTCGCCGGGGAAGTGGTCGACGAAGATCTCAAGGTGATATGTGAAACAATCCGGAGGGTCTTGTAGGCAGTCAGTTCGCTTCGCCGGGCTAGTCGGGCACACGCAAGACCGAGGGTTCCTCAAGATATGACTGAATTTCAGGAGGAAACAGCATTCCACCTCCATGACCAAGGATGACCATTGACAAAGAAGGGTCCTTATGAGGGGATAGTTAAGCGGCTGAGGGCAATCTATTTTCACCACGGGAATTTTTCTGACCTTCAGTCGATGCTCGTGCGGATACGTCGGAAACCTTCAAAACCATCCTGGCAGTGAGCGACTACCATTGAAAGGCATGCAAGTTCTAATCAACGATTTCGCACCTGGATCCTCCCTTGGCGACGTTGGTCCGTCATAGAACAAGTCAGTTTGGAAAACTCGTGGCCCTGGTGCCGTCCATCGATGGCTAGCGCTGTGAACGATGGCTCACCCCTACTCTTCGAGACCGCCAAGCACAATTTGCATCCCGTAAAATTATGACACTTGGGCTGATTCCTCATTCCCGCCAGTTGGCGAGAGAACGAAGGTGCCATGTTGGAAGAAACCGTAGGAGTGCCGCAAAAACTGAAAAAAGTGGTTGATAATTAATTCTTTTTGAAGCGCTTGCGGCGGATAATCCGCAGATCTTCCCCATCCGTTAAAAGGGTGGTACTGTAGGGAGGACTGTACTGCGTTTGCCCACCACTTGAACCTTGCTGTAGAGATCACCGGCGTTGTGACTGAGATTCGGCCGATACAGATCCGGTCAATGAGAAGGTTGGCAGGCATCGCCATCGGCAAAAGACGAACAACGCCCACACCCTCACTCATTCCCTCGAGTTCATTATGTGGAGCCGTAACTAATTCAATGTCTCGACCAACACCCACTTTCACCTCCCTCCCTAACCTCTGGTAAATCGATCACAGCGTTCTCGCCTCTTAATCTGATCCTTCCTCGTAACTACATCCATCAGCTTGCGGGATGTCCCATCGATCGCGAAAAGAGCGGAGTCAATCCCTGTCCAACCTCGCTCAATAACGCGCTCTCGCGCATAACAATGGATATCTCTCTGGCCCATGAGGCGTCTTTTATTTCACACGCAAGCGATTTGTCGAAGTGAGAGCACCTGTCCGCCCAGCACTTCCATAACGAGTTGGTTACCAAGAGTCGGGGAATCTCCGAGGACCACGCTCATATCTCAGTCCGAACCCTTTTCCCAACTCAGTCACTCCCCATTTACTAACCGTCCTAACTCACCCCAGATAGTACCAAGTTCTCGCTTGGCCGATGTGACCGGACCACCCATTGCCCAGACATGAATAGGTCCGGCGCCCCATCGAATATTGCTCGCTCTTCTTCCTGACCAACACTGCGTTCAGTCTCGATATTCGAGCCATCCTCGACACTGTCGTGGTCAATCACGCTTATGCTAATAGTTGAAAACAGATTTAGACCAATGCTATGCCAATGGAAAGTGGAACTGAGCCTCGCTATCTCAGGATAGACCCGCGGCTCGACTTCCCCTGTTGCGTTCCAGTGATTTCTAGGAGTCCTGCCTCTTGCTATGATAAATCCCACAGAGCAGTTTTTTCTCCCCATTCTCCCGACCTCTGCTCAAAGATTGACGAGAAGTATCTGCGTACCTCCGTGACACTTTTCACCCTCGACAGTTGAGTTGCATCACAAGGTGAAGTTGACGACTACTTCCCCCCAACGCCAAATTTAACAAAGGAAGAATATATGAATAGTATGTTTAGACTGTTGAATGGGAGCGAGGTGGTTATGACCATGCATATAGTGGAGACGTGGTGCAATAGCATGCATGCATATCTTTCAATGACTTATGTTTCCTAGAAACGAAAGCAGCACATTGAAAATAAAATAACATTAGTGGGCATTGTGTCCATGCATCACAGACAAAGGCAGTGAGATTGTTACCTCACCCGGCCATGGAGCTCCAGTGCCATCTAGGTGACCAGTGCATAAAGGGATTTCTTCTGGGTGTCTCGTGTGCTCTGAGTGACAGGGTAAGTTGCTACACCAAAAATATAATTCAAAGCCAATACAGATGTAACTTGCACAATGAGCCCCAGAAATGTTTAGTTCAGGTTTTTCAGAATGACTGGCTCCCATTGCAATCAGTAGCTAGTGAGCATACAACCAAGATTACATGGAAAATTGTGATTAGCACCCTCAATACTTGCCCATGCTAATAATTAGTGCTCCTACCTTTCACAATGCAGATAGCCAGGCATAGAGGAGAAATGAGACCAAAAGGCCATCTCTCCTACTGCTCTCTAAAATCAGATTTCTTCAGGCAGCTACACCGGGATTCTCACCTTGGGTGGATATGGAAACCAACCCTGGAATATGCTAAGATATGAAATGGGCCTAAGGTGTACTATTTGAAATTAAGGTTATACCTGTCATCCAAATCTTGCTTGATAGTGAAGGGATTGTATACATAGTGCATTTAGCAGTGAGAAACTTATAGGTACAAGAGGGGAACAACAAGAGCACATGACTACAGGGTTGCTAATTTCTGAAATTTGAGCTATGGTGTGCAATGGAGAAGAAAAGGGGATACATCTGGGAGGGAAATATTATCATACTTCAAACTCTAAAATAACAACCTCTGGTAACCGACTGTACAACAATGCAAGGAACTTTCCATTACACTTCCTTATTGTCTTGGTAGATGACCGCCACTGATAGGGCAGCCACAAGAGTAGTTTCCCCTTGGAACTAACTATCCACCCATCATCTGTAACCTCATAACCACAAGAAGAGTGCCAGGGGAATCCATCTTGTTGTTTCTCAACCTCTCCAATTTTTTCAAGCTCAATGTTATTGGACCCATTGCCCTCAATGATTGCCCACTGATTTACCATACCATTAGTTGTGGCACACCAGACTCTATCCCCACCTTGAGAAAACCCTGGAAGCCACCCATGTGATTGAGTAACCATGAGTTTCTTCCCAGTCTGCATATCATAAATGTGTAGATCTTCATCCAGTTCCATGGTTTTCCCAAAGGCAACATACTTGGAGTCAGGTGATATTGATGCCCATACATCTTCGATGAAGAATGGATGTTCAAATGTAGTGGTCTGGACACTGTCATCAATGTTCCTCTGAGCATTGGGAACATAGTCTCCTCCAGGTAGCTCCCAGGAAATGATCTTTCCATCACCAACCACTGTGATTCTACTCTCTGTGATTCCTATACCACAAATCACAATGTCTGCATTGATGACCAGGTGTGGGTTGCCAGACTTGAGATCAAGAACAGTGACTGTCTTATCCAACCACCTTGTAAATGCCACCAATGATTTGTCAGGGGAAAACTCAAGGAGAAAATGTCTGGTGTGCTGGGAAGCTGGAGTTAGGGTGCTGGGTGGTGAGGTAGAAGGATTTTTTGTGTGCCACAGTTGAAGCATTAAACCACCAAATGAGATAATTGACCCTCCATTTGGGGAAACAACTGGATTGGCACTTCCACGATCAGATATGAACTTTTGATGAGGGAGATAGCCATCAGGAGACTTCTTCCAGAGATGGAATTCTGTGGTACCAGTCCCACACACAAAGAAGTGACCATCAGAGGAGAAGGACATCATTTCTGGGTCCTTGACATCTGTGGAATCCAAAAGAGTCTTCTGATGTTGAGCATCCCAAACCACAACTCTCTTATCAAGGAAGAAGGCAAGCAACAGGAGGGTAGGGAGGAGCACAAGTCCATCTTCTAAGAAGTTGTCTGGGGTTGGCAGAGAGCTAACTTGTGTTGGTGGATGATCTAAGGTAAAGCTGACCTCCCATATGGCAATAGACCCTGGCTCCATGGTAGCAAATTGAAGGTTTTTGCCATGAGTCCAAATGGTGTTGATAACTGATTCGTTGACCAAATGGGAGAATATTTGTGCACCAGAGAGGACATTGTAGATAATGATGATCTCCCAGCCAAATAAACCACCTAGCATTGTTCCACACCCAGAATATGTCATCGAGCTACATGCGTAAGTTCCATGTGTACTGATGTTGCTGATAAGACCACCTGTCTGAAGGTCCCAACTGATGATGCTGCCAGGGTCATAGGAATATCCTGTCAGCAAATGGCTATCTGGGGAGAAAATAAACTTGGTCCAGCTAATTCCCTGGTCTTGGGGGTACATGGTATGAAGTTTCTCAAGAGTCATTGCATCCAAAACTACCACATCACAGGATTCACGAAAGGCAGTTGCAATGAACCTGCTGCAAGGTGACCATGCAGCAACAGTGACTCTATTAGGAAACCTTCTGTTTGCAGCACTGGGATCCCATGAAGTTGACACTCCTTGAACAATTCTCACCAGAGGGCTGGCTTGTGATCCATAAAGCCTCTGCACAAGTGATTTTTTGGGGGATAAAAGGAGGGCAGAATAGTAGATGTGTGGAGCAGATGTGCTGATGACCTCAAAGAATCCAGTCACAAATCAAAAATAGTCATTGACAAGGTCAAGGGTTGGCGATTCCTGGTTCAGGTTGGTGAATTTAGGTGGAAAACCAAGTGTGGGAACTTAACTTACCTCCAACCACCCTGTAGCTATCTCCAATGCATCAACTGCAGCCCTCACATTGCCAAGGACACTAAGAACTTCAAGCCAGCACAAGAACTTCTTCTCCAGGAAGTGATGCAGGCCAGATGTGATCTTGGGTCTATGGGTTGTGTGTATATTGGTGAGATGCTTGTGCCATGATCCACAGGCATATTTCAATGCATGGCTGATGTACTTCTCCCTCCTCTCCTTCAGATCATCTACCTCAGAGTTCCTCACAGCCTCTGGGAGCTTACACATATTCCTCTCCAGGCTTTTGTTCATCAGCTCAAGACAGCTAAGCAGGAGTTCCAGGTGTTGGTCAGGGGGAGAGATCTGGAACCTTGGATTGATGCATCTGGCTGGGTTGGTGATGAAGTCGGGAAATGATTTGTGGAAGGATCGGACAGGGTGGCTGATGTCTTGGAGGATGAGGAGTGAATGAACTGATGATAGTCGGAGGAATACACTTGTGGCACTGAAGCCCAAGAGTGTGGCAATGGTGGATGGAGAAAGGGGATTGGCAGCAAGGATAACAGCACCAAGGGTGGAGTGAATCTTGTGGTCATCCCTTGAGTGATCGTCACCAAAAGCATTCATGAGGATTGATGAGTAGAGTGAATCCAGGGTTGTTCTTGTATTGAGTTTGATATCCCCCTCGAGATCGCTGCGTTCCGGTGACTGTAGAAGGAGATCCAGCTGTTCCCTGGGATCATTGTTCTTGTGATTGAGGAACTTGACAGTCGCCGCAGCATAGACGAACAACCCTGCCGCACGTTCACAAAGGAGGTCAAGCTGTTCTTTCACCGGCCAATTGTCCAACCCAGGTCGACGGCGGGCCAGTTCGAGAAAGTTCTGTTTGAAGAACAACCGAATGTCGTTGTTGACTTGGTTGAACTCCACATCATGGAGAACAAAGATGCTTGTCGATTCCACCAACAGAGGGAGACGGAAGCCTTCCCGGATCCGTGGCTCTGGACGACCAGTGACGAAGAACTTGACCTCTGGCATCTCCGATACGAATCGCCCAAGGAAAGGATGGATAGGATTGCCGAAGCGGGCTCCTCGTCTTTGCATTCGTCCAAAGCATCGATCACGATCACCGTCGAAATGGCGGATTGTTTGAGGGGCTGCATTATCAACTTGTCCAACTGGTTGTACAGGGACTCATGTGCGATTCCTGGATCTGGCTGCACCAGTGGGATGAAGACCGATCGAAACTCGGGGTACTTTCGTGCGAGCTGAACAGCTAGGGTGGGGAAGATGAGCTTGAGGTTGCTCCGGTCCTCGAAGTCTCGCGAGCAGAAGAACGATGCTCCAAGTCGGCCGTCCGCAAACACCCTCTCCGCAACCGTTTGTGCAATGGTGCTCTTCCCTGTCCCAGCCAACCCGTTCAACCAGTAGACGGGTGACTTGGTGAAATCTCTCGCCCACAAATCGATCCCATCCAGGACGGCTCCACGGGTTTTCTTCAAACAACCCCGACGGTCGCCGTGGCGATACTCGGCCTCCCTCGCACAAGGGAAGCTATTGAGGACGATCGTTTTAGCTGTCAGAGCCTGATGTCAGGGACCTGTCATCAAAAGCGGGATATGACCTGACCTGCGTCCTGTCGTGAGGTTAGTCCTTTCGTTCAGACACCGAGGAAAGT
>Ga0307514_10003269_pt1 | contig 15789 bp, 18 predicted proteins | sample 16_EM_MG_FD_203088 | JGI IMG/M metagenome (GOLD analysis project Ga0307514, IMG submission 203088) | Populus trichocarpa ectomycorrhiza microbial communities from riparian zone in the Pacific Northwest, United States - 16_EM | ecosystem: Host-associated > Plants > Roots > Unclassified | place...
AAGCCTTGAATAAATCGGCGATAAAAGTTAGCAAACCCAATGAACTTTTGAACTTCTTTCACACTTCTGGGAGCTGGCCAGTTAAGAATGTCTTTGACTTTCTTCTGGCTCATTTGGACACCTTGGGTACCTATCTGAAACTCAACAAATTCGACTTCAAGGACATGGAAAATGCACTTGTCAATATTGACATAGAGACCATTTTCTGATAGCTTCTTAAGCACCCAACGCACGAGCTCTCCATGCTCTTCTTCAGTCTCAGTGTATATTAAGATGTTATCTATATATATGACCACACCGCAGTCAATTTTCTCAGATAGAATATTATTGAGGTGCCTTTGAAAAACAGATGGAGCATTCGTCAGCCCAAAGCGCATTACCGTATACTTGTATAAATCATAACGAGTTTTGAATGCTGTTTTCCATTCGTCTTCTTCAGCTATCCATAGCAAATTAAATCCCAACTTCAAGTCTAGTTTGGAAAAGAATTGGGAAGTTCCGACTTGTTCCATCAGGGTAGTCATCAGAGGTAGAGGGTACTTGTCTTTAATAGTAATGGCATTGAGCCCACGATAGTCTACCACTATACACAGCTTGCCGTTGGCTTGTTTGGTAAAAAATATTGAGGCCCCGGCACTGCTCTTACTTGGCCAGATTTTGCCAGTTCTTAACATCTTATCAAGGTATTCTTTGAGCAGTTCTAGCTTATCAGGGGATGGAGGGTACAGTTTTCCAGAATGTGGCTGTTTTCCAGGTTCGAGATCTATAACCATATCTTGGGGCCCATATGCAGGCAGGGAAGCTTGGGCGGCTTTTGCAAGCATTTCGATGAAATCTCTATATTAGACTGGCAATCTTTCAGCCAGTGTCTTTGGGTCTTCGCCCATGATAATTTGCAATGTCCCGCGGACTTTACCAGTTGACAAAGGCCTAGATTCTCACTTGCCCACATGTATAAGACCGACATAAGAACTCTGTTCCAGAATTTCACCAAATTTCAGAAAAATCCGTCACCTCTTCGATCTGCAGTGCTCTTTTTAGCTCCAGGCCATAAGGAGTGGTGATCCTTAGGTTATCGCATTGCGCCGTTATCCAATCGAAACCTAAAATGAGTGGACAACCTGGTTCCAAGCACGCCACTTCAGTAACCAGGTCGAGAGACTTGTTTTTTCCTGATCTCATATCAGGCACACACATTTCTACGTTCTTCACTTGAACTGTACCCGATCTCTTGAGTATTGAGCCGTCGGCGCTCTCCAATCTCAATCGAGTTTCAATCTTCACTCAGGGCATTATCATCTGTTCCACAAAATCAGTATCAAAAATTGTTGCTTCCGCACTAGTATTAACCAAAGCATTAATAGAAATTTCCTTTATATTTCCTTCATATGTCCAAGATAACTTAACAGGAACCAGAAACTTCAATCCTTCATGCGTTAATACCTTTGCCTCTATGTCCGCTTTTCCAACCAAGCAGATATCTGACACTGCCACCTGTTGTGGTCTTGTTTCATAGTCACTGAGTTGAGGAGCCAACTCTTCCTCAACTTTTCTCTTTTCTGCTGTTTTTGTCTTTTGTATTAAAGAAAGAGAAGAAGAAGGAGATAAATTTCGAACACAGGAAGAAATAGAAACCAGATCAACATGCATAACCTCCCTCTCATGTTCCTCCTTCCAATCACTAACAGAGATGCCCTTCTTCACAACACAAATGTTAAACTAATCTTGTGAGACTGTCTGACCCAAGGTACAAGACAGCCCGCGTCCCTAATCACACTCGTAATCCAGCTCATCCTCTGAAATAATCCTCACAAAAGATACTAGTACTACTACTGAAGAAATCAACGCATCTGCCGACTGCACTGCTGCCACCTTCTTGTTATCCACCTTCCCTTTTCCCTTGTTCATGCCCGAGCCCTCAGCTGCTGGTTTCCAACTTGAAGTGCATCCTTTCTTGATGTGGTACTTAGAACCACACTTGATGCACTGTCCTTCCTTCATGCAAGCTTGCCTCATGGAGTAGGTAACTTTATCTTCTCCTGACTCTTTCTCACGCTTGCTTGAGGTCGTGGACTTATCAGAGGTAGCAGTAGCCTTTCGCTTGTCTGCCGACTTACTCTTCTTGTTTTGGGTACTAGCTGGCTTGGGTGTCTCCTGTTTTTTGTCAGTTGAAGGCTTGTGTTCAGGTTTGTGCTCGGGTTTTCTCCCCTATGCAGCCACAGCTGTCTGCTCCTTCAACTTGCATTCATTTTGCATCTACTGCTCCCGCTGCTTCTCATTCTCGACATCTATTTCCGCATTAATGATAGCTTGGAAGCACATCTCAGGACTGGCCAGTGCCAGGTCCAAAGAGTCCTTATTTACACGCTTCATATACTCGTGTATATCTGCTTGTAACCCAATGCTTAAGCATTCCCATAACTGCTCTCGAGGTAGGTTAGCGAGCATGTTATGCATATGCATTCTTGACACATAATTCTTGATTCTTTCTCCAGATTTCTAGTATTCCATCTAGAGGTTTCTCTTGGCCTCATGAACTTTGTTTTTATTTTCCTGTATAGCTATGAAGTTTTTAAGGAAGTCTTCATACATCAGCAAAAAAAAGCTCATATCCTGACGGCACACCCGGCGTCGTGACACATGAACTTCGTCAGGTGCATTACAGTGCCCTGATACTCTTTCTTCACTCACGCCTGTCCCAATACTTCTAAACTAACTCTCTCCCCTCCCAACGATATTTCCCGTATCTTATGGCGTCCTAGTATCCTTCCTTGCCACCTGCCCATCCCAACGCTCTTAAGAAGACTATGTGGTCTCCCAACGCCATTTTGTCAAGTGTGCTCACTGTGTCCTTTTTCTTGCCACCCTCAACTCGGTTGATTTTTCACATTTGCATGTCGGAAACGTAGATACATAATAATTTTGTCTTCATTGCCATTCATTATTCAACTCGCTTTTATCTTCGCATATGTTATTACGCGGTATTTAAAAATAAGCACAGGGTTTCATTTCTTTATTGTAGAGTATATCTAGTTACCATTATGAATATATCTATACTATTACGTCCCAACTATAGCTCTATATATTTCCATCATTTGGAGAGTGTTTCATGTCCGCATTATGCTGTTGGGGATTTTGCGTCCATCGTAGTTATTACTACCACAGCTGGCGAGTACTCCAGTCCAAAATACCTATGCCTGGGGAGTGATGGCATAGCTGTTAGCTATGTTCGCTGAAATTGCTACCACAGCCAGCGAGTTTATTACCTATGCCTGGGAAAAGAGTTGTGGTAGCTGGCGAGTACTGGAGCCAAAATGCCGATGCCTGGCGAGTTGTGGGATAGCAGTTAGCTATGTCTGCCGAAATTGCTATCCAGCTGGCGAGTCTGTCAGCTATGCCTGGGAAAAGAGCTGCTGCAGCTAGTGAGTACTGGAGTCCAAAATACCTATGCCTGGCAAGTTGTAGGATAGCTGTTAGGTATGTCCCTGAAATTGCTACCACAGCTGGCGAGTCTGTTAGCTATGCCTGAGTAAAGAGCTGCTATAGCCGGCGAGTAAAGGAGGCCAAAATACGTATGCCTGAGGAGTGATGGGATAGCTGTTAGCTATGCCTGCTGAAATTGCTACCATAGCCGCCGAGTCTATTAGATATACCTGGGAAAAGAGCTGCCGCAGCTCGCAAGTACTGGAGTCCAAAATACCTATGCCTGGCGAGTTGTGGGATAGCTGTTAGGTATGACCCTGAAATTGCTACCACAGCCGGCGAGTCTTTTAGCTATACCTGGGAAAGAGCTGCCGCAGCTGGCGAGTACTGGAGTCCCAAATACCTATGCCTGGCGAAATTGTTACCACAGTAGGCGAGTTCTAGGGGAGCTGTTAGCTAGGACTGGGTAAAGAGCTGGCACAGCTGCCGAGTACAGGAGGCCAAAATATCTATGCCTGGTGAGTTGAGGAATAGCTGTTAGCCATGTCTGCTGAAATTGCTACTACGGCCAGCGAGTACTGGAGTCCAAAATGCCCATGCTTGACAAAATCGTTATCATAGCAGGCAAGTATTAGGAGAGCTGTTAGCTATGACTGGGTAAAGAGCTGGCACAGCTGGCGAGTAATGGAGTCCAAAATACCTATGCATGGCGAGATATGGGATAGCTGTTAGCTATGTCCACCTAAATTGCTACCACAGCCGGCGAGTCTGTTAGCTATGCCTGGGAAAAGAGCTACCGCACCTGGCCAGTACTGCAGCCCAAAATACCTATGCCTAGCGAGTTATGGGATAGCTGTCAGCCATACCTGGCGAAATCGGTCTCACAGCCGGCGAGTGCTAGGAGACCTGTTAGCGATGCCTGGGTAAAGAGCTGCCACAGCTGGCGAGTACAGGAGGCCAAAATACATATGCATGGTGAGTGATGAGATAGCTGTTAGCTATGTCTGCCGAAATTGCTACTACAGCTAGCAAGTCTCTTAGCTATGTCCGCTGAAATTGTTACCACAGCAGGCGAGTCAATTAGCTGTGCCTGGAGCTAGAGCTGTCACAGCTGGCGAGTACTGGAGTCCAAGATAGCTATACCTGACAAAATCAGCTGGGAATAATTTACAGACTGATATTGCTAGAATGAGGTATTTCCGAGTCTAACCTAGCTAATTGCAGTTCAGACCTTCTCATTCCGACGCCACTCATCCATAACCGAGATAAGCGAGAATATCCATCTCTGGTTCCAGCCGCTGATCTACCTGCTGTACATGTCTCATAAGGAACAAACCAATGTAGGGTGACAAGCAAGGCACAACCGAAATTGCATCTTGGAGGGATAGGGAGCCAGCAGGCTGGGTATATGGAGAGACCCCAGAGAGTTGTCAACTATTGTAGGAATTAAAAACTCTAACTTGACACCTGTGATAGCAAGTTCAGGAACATAGCTAACAGCTATCCCACAACTCGTCAGGTATAGGTATTTTGGACTCCAGTACTCGCCAGCTGTGGCAGTTCTTTACCCAGGCATAGCTAACAGACACGCCGGCTGTGGCAGCAATTTCGGGTGGACATAGCTAACAGCTATCCCACAACTCGCCATGCATAGGTATTTAGGCCTCCTGTACTTGCCAGCTGTGGCAGCTCTTTACCCAGGCATAGCTAATGGATCTCCTAGAACTTGCCGGCTGTGGCAGCAATTTCGCCAGCCATTACTAACACCTATGCTAGTACTTGCCAGGCATAGGTCTTTTGGACTTCAGTACATGCCAGCTGTGGCAGCTCTTTTCCTAGGCATTGCTAATAGACTCGCTGGCTGTGGTAGCAATTTCAGGGACATACCTAACAGCTATCCCACAACTCGCCAGGTATATGTATTTTGGACTTCAGTACTCACCAGCTGTGGCAGCTCTTTTCCCAGGCATAGCTAACAGACTCGCCAGCTGGGTAGCAATTTCAGCAGACATAGCTAACAGCCATCCCATAACTCGCCATGCATAGGTATTTTGGAATCCAGTACTCGCCAGGTGTGCTACCTCTTTACACAGTCATAGCTAATAGCTCTCCTAGAACTAGCCTGCTGTGGTAACAATTTCGCCAGGCATAGGCATTTTGGACTCCAGTACTCGCCAGCTGCAGCAGCTCTTTTCCCAGGTATAGCTAATAGACTCGCCAGCTGTGGTAGCAATTTCGGCGGACATAGCTAACAGCTATCCCATAACTCGCCATGCATAGGTATTTTGGACTCCAGTACTCGCCAGGTGTAGCAGCTCTTTTCCCAGGCATAGCTAACAGACTCGCCAGCTGTGGCAGCAATTTCGGCGGACATAGCTAACAGCTATCCCATCACTCACCAGGCATAGGTATTTTAGACTTCAGTACTCACCAGGTGTGGCAGCTCTTTTCCCAGGCATACCTAACAGACTCACCGGCTGTGGCAGCAATTTCAGCGAACATAGCTAACAGCTATCCCACAACTCGCCATGCATAGGTATTTTGGTCTCCTGTACTGGCCAGCTATGGCAGCTCTTTCCCCAGGCATAGCTAACAAGTCTCCTAGCACTCCAGCTTTGCCTGGCATACCTCACAGCTATCCCGGGACTCACTGGTTGTGGTAGAAGGGTCGCACAGGCAGGTTGATGCAGAGGACGTGAAATACAGACAGAGAGAGAGATGTGAAATATGGCACTATGTAGTTAGACTTTACCCAAGCCAAATAAAATAAATAAATTAAATAAAATCTGGGCTGTATAAATTTCGCAAATGCATAAGCTGTGAATCCGACGTCAGGAGAGAAACCACAAAGAACGAGAGTAGTCAGAACGCCGTGATCCTAAACAGCTACGTTGCCAAAGCCAGTAATTCTGACAGCAGCGTTGACAAAGCGAGTGATTGTCACAGCTGCGTTGACAAGGTCAGCAATTATAATAGGCACCTCGACAACACAGGGCCTGCAAGGGGATAAATCATATGGACAGTGAGGTGGTAAGGAGCGTTAGGAAAGCCAAGGGAAAAGGCAGATTCTCACGAACGCAGGCGATATGGCCTGTGGCATCAGGGAGCCAGCGATAAAATCAAAATACATCATGGAAGGGTGTTAGCCAATATGGCGTCAGAAGCACCTGACGCATCTGATGCGAACGAAATCTTTTGCTGATGTAGGTAACCCATACAGTCCAGCCAGATAGGGGGTCTGGCTTGCGTTTTTGTTCGTTGGCAAGGTACCAAGTTTTGGCACTATCAGTTAGGAGTGCACTAACATAAAGAATCTTGTCATTGGCAGTCTCTTAGGTGACTGGCATGCATTCGAATACAGTAGCTATGTCGTTGAGGAATACCGTGAGTTTGGCTGAGCTTCTATCATATTTGTTAGGTTGAGGAACATTTCGAGGTTCTTTGTTTGTGAGTGGAGGTGGGGGAATTTCGGATTGTTAGTGGCAGTGTCTGGTGGTATCTGAAGTTGATCTTTGTCTCTTAGTAGAGGTGGTGCCGAAAGGATTCTCGGGATCCCTCAGCTTCCTCTTAAGAGATATAATGTTTTTGACTGCGGCTTCCCCAGCTTCCTTAATAGTAATGTCACTATTAATTTGGTCCTGGGTTTCCTGTTCGATCTTCTTCTTGATCCACTCATGTAGCTGGACTTGCTTGTCATTGACTTCCTTGAACTCCTTGCGTGCCACCTCAACTATTGAGGTGGTCTCGGTTTTTAGGAGGTTAGACATACCTTCCTATTGCTTCGTTAATGTGTCGGCTATCCGATCAGTAAGTGTTTTTACTTTCTCGGATTGGGAGGTGCTCTCAGCTTGCAATAGTTCAAGTTCAGCCTGGCCCTGCTGTCTGAGTACTTTGAGTTCCTTATACAGTGTCCTAGCAGCTTCATAAATGAGATTTTGGGCATCCTGTTGCTTTTTTAATTTGGTTGCCTGGGACATGACAGCTGCTGCAAGTTCGTTGAGTTCGGTATGTTGTTTGTGGAACTCTTCTTATCCTTATTTAACTATTTCATTGAGTAGTTTGTCTACTGCTTCTTATGGTACTCCACATGAAGCTAGTGGTGGTAGTCGTTGTTCGATTCGAGGATTTGGGTCATAGCGGCTGGTTATGCTAGCGGGCCGAGGGATAAACTCTCTGAGGAATTGGGAGGGAATATCTAAATCATCAGGTGAGCCTGTGAGATGAGCTTGTTGGTATGAGTATCGTGTTTCAGTGACAGGTGCATCACTGTCCAATATAGGTTCGTCAATCAACTTGGTGTCTGATTGTTCTCTTTGAACAGTTTGTACAACTGCTCGTGGTATTATTTGATCGAATTCGAGGCGTCGGAAGAGCTGGCTGGACCCTTCACTACCTGGAGTTTGAGTGTGCGACATGCTGATTTCGCTAAATTCACAAGTACAGAGATACTTTAGCTACAAAGTATTGTTACGGGACCACTATTATCCCTTTATGCTTGAACTTCAGCAGATAAATAGCAGGGCCGAATATGAATCCCACAACAGAAATAACCCGCAACTCACGTTAAGTCTTTCAGGATGTAAAGTTCAGTACGATTTCAATACAAGTTGAACTCAACAAGTATTTTCCTAACTACGTGAAATTGGTATTCCCACATTAACTCAAAACTTTGTAGGCGGTATGTTTGTCGAGAGTTGATTAACACTTGTGGTGGGCGTGTTCCCAACCTTCAGCTGCTTTCAACTATTTATAATGTACGGTTGGAGAGTAGTGTTCTTATTCATGCGGTTCGTTCAATTCCAATAAGAGTCACTTCATACTATCTTGTTTAATTCTCAGTCACTAGCGTTACCCCTACGTAGGAAGTCGTTGTACACACTTGACTTAACTGTGAACTAATATCCTGTTCTTGCATTAAGCATTCTGCAACTGTTAAGTAGTTATGAATTAATTTGAAAGTCATACACGATCCCACATTATTTTATTGCGGTACATCAGTAAATCCTCGATACAAGTCTAGACTCGGCTAGCCAAGTATCATGAGAGATCAAAGTAAGTATTTCGTAATTCTGCATACTGGCGTCTAGTGTCCATTGATATTATAGGTGATCCTATAATTCAACTGCTCATAACTCCGCGGATATAACTCTGAATGACTTAGTTATCTTCTCATTGGAAAGCTCTTGATGCGTACTTCACAATAGTATCTTAGTTCATCTTAATCAGGAACATACTTCATGAGACAAATATAAAAGCCTGACTTGCCGCTTTGAGGACCTGTAGCCAACACCAAAACAGGTCAATAACTTCACGAGTTTAAATCACAGAAATATTCTGGGTTCAGATTTGGAATCAGCGCGTAATTCTGTCCTAGAATTAACTTGAACCGAATTTCTTTCAATTAACCTTTCGCTACACTCGATTTTCAGCTCAGCTCAACTCATATCCCCTTATAGTGTCACCGGACCCACTTAGGTCTAAATTACCCCCTGCGTGGTTGATTTTTTTATTTATTTTTACGGAATTGTGCTTTCGCAAAAATGTTCTCCAATTCATACTTTGAGGGTTGAACCTATGGGTATTCGGTAAGCCGGATGCAATGGTAATTTTCTTAATTTAATCCGGGCGACGCTCGTTTAGTTATTAAGCTCCGTACTTGAGCTCAGGGTAAGGGCTAACTAAACTTGAGGGTAACGGTAATCAGTTCAGGGTAACCTATGCAACTTCATGGTAATAGCCACTATATAATTTTGGTGCTAAGTATTTTCAACTTGATGTAACTTAACAACCAGTAGTCGGAACCTGACGAAACTCACACGTATAATAGAGAGTACCTCTCTGAACATGTTATTAGAGTCTCATTCCAACCCAACAACACTACGGTTATTCAGTGACTGCGTTGTCCTAGTTATTAGTACTTCCGTATTTGTAGCTTGAATAATATGTGCAAGACTTTCCCAAGCCTTCCTGATTCCTATCCAGGGTTACCAGGGTCGTTCTTTATTGACACAAGTTTCTCGGGAAGGGCTGGGTGTCACCACATAACAGAATGGTGGCTAGGATGGCCATCATGACGTCCCGGTTAGTGGGGTCCCTGGTGGTTGCACCTGCAATCAGGTCTTCTGCTGATTGTGAGTCATCAATTGACTGGTTGATCACATGAGCCCAGCCCTCGGTAATGACATGATTGGGTTGGCCGGGCAGGCTCTGGCGTCTAACAGCATATTCTGCTAGGGATAAGAAGATCCTTGAGGCGTGTAGGCCAGGCGGAGGCAGTAGAGGGGAGAGAGCCGCTATGGCTGCCGCGGCAGAGACAGTGATGGAGGACGGGCGAGAGGGGTGGCTCTTTTTCCCAATTGGGGATGCTGTTCACAAGATGGGAGCTGGGGTCGGGCTGCTGGCCAGGTGTTACGAACCCTTACCCGGACGTTAGATAGAGACTTAGTATTAAGAGCGAGGGTCGTGCCGGGCATTGGCATGATCGTTGGGAGCAAAGAGGGACCAAGAGTTGCGTATACGCGAGTCTTCGAGACGCGGGTACAAGGGAGCAGGGCGAGACCTGTGGGGTCAAGATGGAAGCAAATGACTTGGGCGAGACCAGAGTCAAGGGTCGGAAGGCAGGCGAGCGGGAAGGTTTGAGCTACAGTAGGTAGAGTATATTTTTGAACAACTAGATACAGAAGTGTACACAAGTTGTTGCATGGAGAGGGAAGAAAGAGAACACAGTCCAGCGGGAATCCAATATCCTTATATACGCTTTCGCAGTGTATCCAAACCCAAGTCCAAGTACCAGATTACATATCGAGAAGAACAGGATAGAACGAGATAGAAATAAGTAGAACATGGCAGAAGAATATTGCGTACCCTGAAGACCGTATGACTAAGCAGTACCTTCTTAGCGCAAGTGAGGTCGAGAACTTCCCAAAAGATTCTAGTAGGTTCGAGTTCCGAGTCGCGACAGCCGGGATACGGTCGGTTGTCATGCAAGTCAGGTCAGGGATCAAGTACAGGTCCGTTAGCCTGAGAATAGAATCTACAGGAATAACATAAGCAGGTATAGGTCCTGCTGAGTCATGACGAGGTCGAGATGCACATGGAAGTATGAAGGCAATTGCGTGGGTTGCTAATATAATACTGGCGTTGGCAGGTCGTGAGTTAATTCAAGGTCAGGGTCAGGGTTTGTAACACCAGGTTGCAGTCAAGAGAGTTAGTGAGGGTGCGTGAGGCAGTCTGGACTTCTACTGGTGGGGGTGAGGGGCATAGTTTGGGGGTGGTATGGGCCTGAGCTACCATTTCAGACTCTGAGTCACCTTCGAGACCCCAGGGTGCTTGGGGGACGTTTGCGTCAGCCTCCCACTACCCAATTTGGGCTGGGCGGACTGGTGTAGGTGACTATGTTAGTGGCTTTGAACTTTCAGGGTCGAAGGGATCCCCCGAGGTAGATGTGTTGCCAGACATTTCCTGGCGAGAAGTGGGCACTCAGGTATTCTTATACTGAGTATTCCTGGGGCGGGCCCGCGGATATCTCGACTTTGGAGCTTGAATAGGTTCGTATGAGCGTGGGAGGAAGTGTATAATAGCCTGAAAGATACCATAGACTATTGGGGGGAATTAATTCAGTTTTATGTGCCCTTTGGGAGTGGGCGTATTCTCTTTGGTGGCAAGTGGATACAAGTTTTTTTTTTTTTTTTTTTTTTAAATCTGATATATTATTATACTAAGTATATAATAAGTGGCATGCAGCCTTGCGGCTATGGCCTAAGAACAGGGATACGATCTGTCTAAGTGTACAATGACAAAGGAAATTACATAGTGAGTTTGTGCAGTCTATCCTGCCTGTGTTATGATTATGTCCTCCTGGATTGTCTCTCGCAGTCCGACTTTGTTGAGTGTGAGTATCTCGATAACTTTGAGTAAGTTCGAGTCTTCGTATACTAGCTCCCTGAATATAAGTACGTTGGTTAGGTAAGCGGTGGGGTGTGGCATGGCCTTGCACTCCAAGATCAAGTGTTGTTGGTTTGCGTCGTGGGCACGGCACCAGGGGCAGTTGCCATTGTGTCGGCCTAGGCGTTTGAGGTACTGTGGGAACCAGCCATGTCCGACTCGGATGCTGGATATCCAGTGGCAGAGTCTTCGAGAGAGGAGGCCCTTTGCGTCTGTGTTGTTAGGTGCCTGAGGTGGGTACGTATGTGGTGGGTTTGGTCTTTGGTGAAAATCCTCCAGGGTGTACTGTTGCATATACGTGTGTATTGCGAGTTTTGCCAGTCGTGTTGGCTGGGCTGTGTCCTCAATAACTGGAAGGATATTATTGCGTATTCTATCGATTTGGAAGTGTGAGGTGTGCCCCTGGTCCGCCGTCCAGGGCCGTGCATAGTTGCATATTCCTGCTTTCAAGTTGTAGGCCTTTGGTCTGTTCCAGGGCAGTAGTGGGTACAAGTGGTGTGTTGGTGGTCTGTTCATTAGGCGGGCTGCTCCTGAAATGGTACATTTCTTGATTAGGGGGTAGGGAGCATATAGACCAGCTTCCGCACAGATCGCACGGAGTTCTGCCTTCTGCTATCCTCTTGTGACTATTTTTGCTGCCGCTTTCAGGGACATGTTGATTGGTACTACTTCTCGGTTATTGATGTAGTTTCTTGTATATATTTCCAGTCTGAAGGTGATGCCTACAATCACTATTGCTTTGATGAGTCGGGACGCCATCTCTGGCTTGAGTTTCTTAAGAAGTGGTACCAGTTTGTACAGGGTCGACCCTGCTTTGGCTGCCAGTTTTCGATGTGGAGGGTGGCTCGGAGGCTTCTGTCAAAGAAGACACTCGCCAATCTTTGTTCCAGGTTGTTTGGGATATCATGTTCCCCCAATTGTACCCTGGGGAGGTCTGCTGTTGGAATGATTTTGTCACATGGGAAGTGAAAAAGCTCAGTCTTTAAGAGGTCGAAATTCATTCCCCGTTGGTTGGCTTCGAGTTGTAGCTGGTTTCCTGCAGCTGTGAAGGTAATGGCGTTCTGCTGCTATAATACTGAAATTGCCAGCAAGTAGTAATCATTGACCTAGGATACCATGAGATCCACGCCTATTCTTTGGTAGTTGTGGCACAGCAGGGAGGTGTAGACGTTGAAAAGGATTGGTGATAGGGGCGAACCTTGCAGTATACCCACTTGTATTAGTATGAAGGCGGGTTCTGAGGCCGCGCCGTCTGTGTTTCGGACTGACCTGTCCGATAGGCATAATTGTACCCAGTCCACTAGGTACGGTGGGAAGTTGTTTGTCATCATGATTTCGGCCAGCTGTTGATGAAGTACCTTGTCGAAGGCGCCCTGGACGTTTAGGAAGAGAGCTGACCTGTATGGCTTGTCGTTTGAGTCTTTGTGCACTTTTTCCAATACGAGGTGTACAGCGTCAAGTGGGGAATTGCCTTTCTGGCAGGCGAATTCGAGTGGGGAGAGGCAGTTGGGTGCCAAAACTGTCTTTCTGGTGAGCGCGACATGTTCAATTATCTTCGATAGTGTTGGCAGGAAGGATATCATTTGGTAGGCTTTGGGTACCGAGTAGTCTGGTTTTACTGGTTTGGGCATGACCATGCTAAGTACCCGCTGAGGGATGGTAGGGAGGGTGCGACTGCGTAGCGATCAGTCTGTCATGTTGGCAAGTATATCAGGGTGGATCTTGTGTAGGCAGATCCAAACTGAGGGGGGGAGAGTGTCGTCTCCTGGTGCCGAGTTTGGTAGAATAGCTTCCAGTGTCTTGAGGATTTCTTCTTGAGTGACTTTGTGAAAGCCTTCGAGTCTGTCCGAGGATTGGTGTTGTGGTGGTAGGCCATTGTCTGGAAAGAAAGCTTGTCATAGGACTTGCGCCTTGTCTTCGAAACTGGTAGCTCTGTTGATAGTTGCCAGTGATGCTGGTGGTTTGGGGAGTGCTTTCCTGACCCTTTGCCAGAGGGAGGATGGGTTGGTGTTCTCAACTACTGTATTCCAGTGATCCTGTGTTGCTTTCCGAATCGCTCGCAAGTAGGCATTTGTGACTCTGTTGTACGTCTGTTTGTCAGTTCTGCCGTGCCGAAACTCTCCGAAGGTGGTGTTCTTGATTCGGCACATTTCGGGCCGGTCTGGGTTCCAACAGGGTCAGGACCATTTGGTGACCTGTCTGGTAAGTCTGCCGATGCGGAGCACTCTCAGGATCAGGTAGTACAGGTGGTTGTAATCCCTTTCATCTTGGATGTTGACTTCTCCTAGTGGTAGCAGGAGCTCGCCTAGTCGGGCCCAATTGGTGTTCTTCCAGTTATATCCCTTGTATTCTCAGTGCGTGCCATTTTTAGGCCATGCCTGGTATGAGATCGGGGTGTGGTCCAGGACCTTGTATTCAAGGTGGGTGTGCCAGTTGCTGACTATAACTTGTTCTTGGCTAAAGAAGGTAAGCTCCAGTATGGCTAGCCTGCTGTTATTGATTAGGTATGAGGTGAGTGTGTTAGGGGTGTTTGCAAGGCGAAAATTTGCTGCGTTGCAGATATCGATCAGGTTCTGGACCCACTGGGAGGGCTGGCGGCCGGTCTGCCACCTGGAGTAGTGTTTCTTCATGTTGCCTGCAACTAAATCTGCAAGAGCGAAAATTTCGTAAAAGAGTGCGTCAAGTGAATATGTTGGTTGATCTCGAGTTCTCCAGTTGCGGTTTTGGAGCCTGTTGTAGCAGTTGGCTATGTTGATAGTTGGTGGTTTGCAGTCTTTGCTGTGTAGTATTAACAATACTACCAGGAAGTTCGCGTGAGGGTCTGAAATGACTGAAGTTGATTTGCTGGCTTTCTTTCTCACGTAGGTCGCTGCCCGACAGGCCTGTTTGTGGGAAGGGAAACAGTGTAAATTGTCTAGGCTGGGCGAGATTCCGTTGAGGAGTGGGGGTTCCTGTACTAGCAGGATATTTGCGTCTGTATCTGAAATGGCAGCTTGCATGAACTGGAAAGCTGTGGGGGACTTGCCAGTATTGTACTGCAGGATGCGGGCCGGGGGGCGTCCTGTGTTTCTTTGTTCTGGTGTATTATTCATTTTTGGATATTGTGGTTGTCTTGTGGTGGAGTGGTGCCCTGGCTGGCCCTAGGTGCGTTTCGTGCCTTGAATGTGGAGTAGTTTTGGTCGAGGGAGTGGTGGTCCCCTATGGTCCCGCACTGGTTGCAGTTGAGTACTGTGTGGGGGCAAGGTGTTTTTTCGTTGCATCCTGGTACTGTGCATTCATAGTTGAAATCATTGCCGGTGCCGCCGCAATATCTGCATTTGGGGATCTTGTTGCTGGCCATGCATACATCAATGGGGTGGCCGAACTCAAGGTAGTTCTTGCAGACTGAGTTCTTGTGGTTTGGGTGCATGCGCTCGGCCTTGCAGGACCTGTGGTAAATGCACCAGGTGGTTTTTTCTGCTGGGATTCATCCTGGGATAGCGAAGGTTGACTCAGTTTCGAAAGTGGCCACGATTGCCACGAAGGTTCCCTTTGATTTGCTTGTCTCTCTGTGCTCTCTGTTTCTTAGAAACTTGACGCTGGTTGTGGGGGCTGCAGTGCTGGCCGCGATTTGCCTGCCTAAGTTTTCTAGGTAATCCGTCTCATACTGCTCTGGTATTTTGGTGGTGCCTCGCTCGAAAGTGGGTACTGCATGCACCATCAAAGTGATCCCTGCCTGGCGCTCACTTGTAGTTCTACAGGTGGTTCCCATTAGTGCAAAGATTTGGGGGAGCAGGGCCTCAATGTTGGCCTTGATACTTGATACCAGGGCCCTGGGGGATGCGGTCACGACTATGCTACCTTTCTTGCTCAGGTGAACCCCAATCGGCAGGGCCAGCCTGTTGTTGCCTTTTGTTAGTTCATCGGTAATGATGCTATGCAGCTTGGGTAGGGTGGGGGTGATGTCTGTTTGGCTGTTGGTGGCGATAATGAGGTCTCTTTCCTCTCTTGGGTATGTCATGGCCCGAGCTGGGGGTGCTGCTGGTGCTTGTTGTTGTGGGGGGCTTGGTGCTACTGCTGCTTGAACGAAAGTTTTCGCTTTCCCTTTGCCTTTGTTTGTCACTTCTGCCCAGTCATCTGCCTAGATGCGTGGTGTGCTAGAGGGGGCCGGAGTCTTGCATCTGAGAGGTTGTGACAGTTGTCATTGTTCTTCTGCGTATTGGACTAGCGTTTAGTTGCTGATGTGCCCTGTTTCTTCCAAATTTCCTGCTCCCGGTAGGAGTGTAGCTGGCGGTGGGGGGGCATATCCTTGTTGGCATGGCTGTGCTTGTAGTTTGGGTGGTCATGGTGCAGGTGCGGGCGTCTTCTAAATGCGGCCGGCCTCCTGCTGCAGCTTGACTACTCCTACTCTGATTCTATTGGTTTCGTCGGCTAGAAAGCTGA
>Ga0307514_10003270_pt1 | contig 15788 bp, 16 predicted proteins | sample 16_EM_MG_FD_203088 | JGI IMG/M metagenome (GOLD analysis project Ga0307514, IMG submission 203088) | Populus trichocarpa ectomycorrhiza microbial communities from riparian zone in the Pacific Northwest, United States - 16_EM | ecosystem: Host-associated > Plants > Roots > Unclassified | place...
GTTCGAAAGGAAAGATGCCATTGTCGCGGCGGTTCGAGGTCGACCAGTCGGATTGAAGGTAGGGACGGGAGGAGTTTCGAAATTTGATCGACAGTTGGCTCGATAGTTACTCTAAAAGTAAATGTAGGGAGATGTGCCTGACACGGGTCCAAAGCGCTTTAACAGGGCGTCTTTACTGTATACAAACATCATTGCCATTTCGCATTTATCCTTGTGCTCGGTATGTGCATTAGCCTATGTGAGGTGGGAAAAAACAAAGCCCGAAACTCCCGCGTTATCCTCTTCATTCCGAGTGAATGCGTCGAGAAAGCCGGACTCAATACGACCGTGCTGCATTGCATCATATGGTTCATCGCTATGTCGGATTTATGGATATGTCAACAACGAGGTGGATGGGTGGATGGATCGTGAACGCCACCTTTCTCGCCAATCTTTCGCCCCCGAACGTATGTAATCAGGAAATTCGCTCCCTCCGAAAGATGATCCTCAGGGGCTGGCTGTACGTTGGTTGCATCAGACAGCTAGCGAGCCGCCCACCTCCCGCGCCTTTACCGTTCGTCCAACTTCAACTCTCCCTGGAACATTTCCCGTACCAATCAACGCCCGTTTGCGCGCGTACGTTTTCTTTGTACTTCTCTCGGACATAATGGATGAATCATTCTTTCTACTCGACTGTGGGTGGCTCACGAGAATCCATGTTCATAACCGATGAGTCTCTCCGACGACTTTTGCCCCAAAATGGAAAGTAGATACCGGAAATCTGGGCCTAAGGACTGTCATTCCATATCTACCTGGATAAACGCGAATCATCATCATCTCATGATTTGTTGGGTCAAAGCGTGCATCTAAAAGGTTCTAGACCTACATACATACAATATGCGTCCCTTTTTCCCTTCAATCGAAATGGCGCGGAAAAGTGGGTTAGGTCCGTTATAGCCGGTCGAAATCGCTGGTTAGCTTCCGGGCCCGGGTGTGTTCGACGATGAACAAACACCATCGATACTGGCCAATATTCTCTGATCGGGCAAGAGCGTGTTCATCCCCATACGCGAATGTATCCGCGCGTACATATGACCTATACTTACTCCTCAATCTAGTCCCGATCACCCAAAGAGCATGTCGTAAACCGGGTTTCCCGTGAGAGAATCTCATCCCCCTCCCCACTTCGACTGAATGCGCGTGTGAAGTTTGTTGGAACCAAACACATACTCAATTTGCGCTGGTGCATGATGGATCATTGAAATCGATGCGCTCCTGTTGGCCGATTCCACATCAGAGGGGTGAAAATGAGAATGGGCGTAGATCCAGATACCTAGATGGGCTCACCACTCCCATCGGTCATCATAATGATGACGAGATTTGATGAACACGAGGAAATGAGCGCGAGAGCCAGGAAGAGTCAGGCTCAGAACGTGAGAGGGAAAAGTAGCCACGTGGTTAGTGTTTTCAGCCACCATTTCATCCTATTTCATTCGTTCCTGGGGGAGGTGTGTGTATGTATATGTTGGAGGAAGAATGCGGAGAAAAAAATGAAGCGCATACATTTACATTTCCGTTGAACCAGGAGCGCAACAAGCAAACGAGTGGGCGGTCCGAGTGAAATAGGCGGTTAGCGAGCCTAGCATCCATCATGGATATCAATGTATCCTAACAGAACGATTATGCCAAGGAGCTCAGCCTCCTACATGAATTCATGCCACTCACTTATTCTGACCCCTCACCCGATTTCTCTACGGAAAACCCCGCAGTCTGGATACAGTCTATCCTTTCATTGTGGACACTTGCATATTCATCGAAGTAAACCCCTTTCCACAAGCGAACGAGTGCCGGATTAGCCGGATCCGGCCCCTCTGTATACAATAGGCAGGTATGTGCGTGTATCTGAAAATGATTGTGGCTTTAACCAACTCGACATTGCCGGCATTCACGAAAATAACCGCCACCCACCGAGGTTTTCCTGCGTCCCGGATCTTGGGTATTCTAAGATTATTCATCATTTTCTGACGAAGCGAGGAACAGTCACAACTCCCTCCGTGAGTGAAATACACGACGTGATGAGGAAATCCAACTCCCCGAGTGTCTTCCCACAAAGGCTTGGTGTTTGACGGTGGCCCGTAGTGCAAAGGTGATCTCACCATTCCCCGATCGTAATTGATCCAACTCAAGTTTTCAAGTTTCTCCGAGTGGTGGGAAGGGAGGATGGAAAAATCGCTCTAGCCCCGACCTAGCGCATCAGTCAAAAATGATCCAAAGGTAAATTGTGAAGGCTGTGCAACGTTCAGGGGTGCAAGTACCTTGGAACAGGTGTCATGTCTCGAGGCGGGAGTATCACAGTAGGGTTGGGCGTCGAATTGAAATCCATGACAAGTGGTCTGGGTCTGGACGGGGCTTCGAGCTTCTACATCTGCTCGCGCCCGAAGGTACGTCGGCGATCTACCGATAGGGCGGAATGCAAAAACAGTGGGCTGCAAGATGGTATGTATGCGGGGAATGGAGTCGCCGAACAATCTGGTGACTTGAATCTATATGCTCTAAGCTTCACTTTCAGAGAAACCTATCACCTTCGGAGAATTCGGGAAAGCGGCACAGGGAGCATTGTATTACGGATACTGCAAGCCCTGGAATGGACAATTTCCTCGTGGAATCAGAGTTCCAGATACGAGTGGAAAGAGGGTACTGGGTGTCGGTCAGTGTCTTACGGAGTAAACGATCCCAACGTCAGAGTGTTGCAATGTGTCGAATCGCATCCGATGAGCGAGGGAGACAGGAGTAGTTGCTGATCGTCGTTTCGACGTGCCATCCGTGGGACTGACTAAATCGAAAGATACGTGGTCCCTGCTCAGTTGGTCAACGTTCAACAACGGTGTACATGCTCACGCCTTGGCTGCGAGCTGCGCTGACCGTACCATTCATCGTCGCAGCCAAAGAATGCCCGGCTGACCCGGTCCAGAGGGTGAACGCGATGGGAGTGTATACGACACCCCGGTCTAGAGCCCTCCATACGATACTTGCGAAATATTGCGGTTAGTATGCCGGCGTGAGAACGTACGTCCAAAAGTCACCCGTATCGCACGAGTGTGGGCGGAAGTTTTTTGGCAGTGTGGATGTCTTCTAGGCCTGGTCCCTCTTGGGGAAAAGTCTCTATGCCTCAGAACGTAAACGTTCCGAAGTTTGACAGGTTCGACTGGTACCTGGGAGAGAACAAATGGGTCAGCAGGGGTTGGGCACGGGTGCAGAGGGCGAGTGACAAGTATTCAAGGGGGACTTTGAATTCGATCGACCACATAGGGCAACTCCGAAGTCCGCAGGAATCAGGACGAGATGTGGTCTAAAACCAGGTACCAGAGAGTCACGAAAAGAGCTCACAGTAAAAACCGCGCAAGGGCCCCGTACTCTCCGGTATTCCTAGAGTTTCGCTCCGTTCAACGCACTAGGTTCCGCATTACACAAGCGGATGGGTTTGTTGGGAACGGATGGGGAGTGGGGAGTGGGGTGGAGTAACGGTGGTTCCGCCCCGGTGGGGTCTCGGAGCGATACGTACGTCCGGACGGTGGGCTTCCCTGCCATCAAGTGATAAGGGTCATTAGTGAGCTAGCGAAGTCGAGAATATCCCCAGAAGCGCAGGTCAGCCAATGGCGTCCAGCCGGTAGACAGGTCTCTCTGACTCTAGCCCACGTTGGGAGGAAGTGCGAATCCCGTGAAATCCCCTCCACCGCAGAGGTCCCAGGCGGATTGGCCGATTACGTAATGAATCGAGCCCTTGGCGAGAGTTGGGCTTTTGGCCTGGTCCAAGACATTGGTCAATCCGGCGCTTCCAGCGAGACAGAGTGAGAGCAGGTACGGAGGGAGGCTTTCATGCAGAACTTGCCCCCCCCCTCTCGAGTCTCTGTTGCTGTTGTCGCGGATGATCGATGATCAACCCGCGAAGGAACGACCAATCGGTGCGATGATCACAAGGTATAGCGGGGCTTCCCTGGCGTTCAATGAAACGGGGCAGCCCCTGCGGGTTTTCTCCTCTGCTCCACCCCAGCTGGGCGCACAACTCCGACGATGCTCTCGAACGGTTTCTCTCAGCCCATAATCAACGTCCTCGGTGCGCTGTGGCATAAACGAGCGGCACCGGAGCAGGTGAAATCTACACGCTTTGTGGGGCGGGGCTCCAACACCCAAACTCACATTTTTTTTCCATCTCTTCGTCGTCCTAGGGGGGCCTCCTCAGCGGGAAGGACCCGACGGAGTTCAATACTGCAGATCCGATCAGGTTATGGATCATTCAAGTTGGTGAGTTGACGGATGCCTGCTGCCAAGCTCACCGTGGTCAGGTTCGATAATGGACTTTGATTGACTGTGTTTGCCTGGTCTAGGGATCATCATCTTGACATCGCAACTCCTCTCCTTGGGTCTCGCAAAGATCAGACAGCCAAAAGTCATCGCAGAAGTCTTGGGTACGACACGCTACTGCATCCGACGTCGCGCTTTTTCCCTGACCCATTTTGTAACTCAGGTGGAATCTTACTTGGTCCTACCGCGTTTGGTCGGATTCCCGGGTTCACAGAACACATCTTCCCTAACGAGTCAAGACCCTACCTCTCCTTGGTCGCAAACATCGGTCTCGCCTTGTTCCTGTTCCTGGTTGGACTCGAAATAGATGCTGGGGTCATCAGACGTAATGCTAGAATGTCCGTTACGGTCGCGTTGGCGGGGATTATCATCCGTGAGTCCTGAGTCCTCGAGACACTGAAACATGGTGATCGCGATTCTTATCTCCGTTCTGGTTCCACGTGCAGCGTTTGGTATGGGTGCCGGGCTGTCTGTACCCTTGTATAGTCAGTTCGTGGACAAGGCCGTCGAGTTTACGCATTTCATGCTATTCGCTGGAGTTGCGTTTTCCATAACTGCGTTTCCGGTCTTGTGCCGTATCTTGACGGAACTCAAACTTTTGGACACCACCGTTGGAATCGTTGCCTTGTCTGCTGGAGTTGGAAACGATATTGTGGGATGGACGCTCTTGGCTTTGAGCGTTGCCCTGGTCAACGCGGGTTCGGGACTCACGGCGTTGTGGATCCTCTTGACTTGCATCGGCTGGACGCTGTTCTGCCTTTTTGTGGTAAAGAGAGTGGTTTTTTGGGTCGCCGTCCAGACTGGTTCGATCGCCAATGGGCCGTCGAAGAGTTTCATGACTTTCGTCATGCTCCTAATGTTCGGATCCGCATTCTTTACCGATGTAATCGGTGTCCACGCAATCTTTGGTTTGTCTTGGAATTCGTCCCTAGTGGGTTTCATCGCTGAAGGTGTTTCATAGGCGCTTTCATTGTTGGACTCATCGTCCCACGGCAAGGAAACCTCGCCATCACATTGACTGAGAAACTCGAAGATGCGGTTTCAATTATCTTCTTACCTCTTGTATGCTTCCCATAACCGTCACGTGACCCAACCGAGCTCACTTGCCTTATAGTACTTCACAATTTCTGGTCTTTCGACCGACCTCGGTCTGCTCAACAATGGGATCACTTGGGGATATACGATAGCCATCTGCGCCACGGCTTACATTGGTAAATTCGGTGGATGTTCCATTGCAGCACATTTTGCCGGGTTCAACTGGCGGGAATCTACAGCCATCGGGACCTTGATGAGTTGTAAGGGGTCAGTCTGTCCCTTCGTTGTCGTCTTTACTCAGGCCCATACTCACGTATTCTTCACAGGCTGGTAGAATTGATCGTTCTCAATGTCGGCCTCTCAGCTGGTATCCTCGACCAGAGGGTCTTCTCCATGTTTGTCCTGGAAGCGCTGTTATTGACGTTCATGACCACACCCATCGTCACAATCCTGTATCCACCTCATCTCAGGCTCCGTGTCACGGCTACCGGAGCGAATTTCAACAACATAGATGGAGAAGCGGCTCGAAATCAACCTCGTACTTCACGATCTCGCACATCTGGCTCTGGTCATTCGGATGATACAAAGTGGAAGTCTAGGTTTACCGTTGTATTGGACAAGGTCGAGCACCTGCCAGCAATGATGTCTCTTACTCAACTCATTCACCCTTCGCCGCCTCCGCCATACTCATCCGACCATAGTTCCATCTCGAGTCTCAGGCTGTCCAGCCGACGGGACGTTAGCATCGATGCGTTGAGGTTGATCGAGCTTTCTGATCGCGTTTCGGCCGTCATGAGGGGTTCTGCTACGGATACCCTGGTGCGCACCGACCCTACGTTGGAAATCTATCGGACATTCGGGGACATCAATGGAGTGGACGTCACAACCTCTCTTACTATCGTTTCTTTCGACGATCTTGCCGTCAGCGTTGCCGATCACGCGAGGAACAACGCTTCCCACTTGGTCCTCTTACCTTGGTTTCCCCCTTCCCACGATTCAGACGATCCACCATCGGACTCCCGCCCACCGGCTCCGACGCATCACCATTCCAGCACGAATCCGTTTGATGCGCTGTTCAAGGCTACACATGGCGGGGCAGCTTCAACGTCGGTCGTCCACTCCCAATTTGTTCGAGAAGTGTTCTTGCAGTGTACCGATCTCGACGTGGCGCTGTATATTGACCCTGTGGCACGATCCCCTGGAGATATCTCTAGGAAGTCGACGGCATATCATCTTGTTCTCCCATTCTTTGGTGGTCCCGACGATCGTATGACGCTCGAGTGGGTCGTGCAGTTGTGCTCGAGCGTCCGGGTTAGTGCTACAGTCATAAGGGTTCGGAAGGAAGATATCAAGGAAGAGGTTCAGGAACCACCTCAAGCTCATATGTCGTCGGATGCGGAGAAGAGACAGGGAATACCAATCCTCGAGCACCCCACCCTCCAACATACCATCGCATCTGCCATGGACACCATTTACCCTCAGCAAAATACCCAGACGAGACTGCAGAGCGACACCGCGGATAACATCACATGGGGTCTCTACGCCGATGGAGGGGAGGTGGCGGACGGGTTGAGCGAAGTCGTGAGGGAGGCATTGACGAGGGTCGAGTTCTCGGAGATGAGAACTCCCAAACCCTTGCACGCCATCTTCGGACGCGTGAACGAGGTCGTAGACGTGATGAGCCGAAAGAAGACGAGGGTTTTGGTTATGGTCGGGAGGTCGAGGAGGTTAGCGGTCGAGGATCACACCGCGGAGCTGAAGGAGGTGTTGCATGCTGGGAAACCGATTGGAGGAGAAGTGAGGAGGACGATTGGGGATGTCGGAACCGCGTTGGTGGTTTCGGGGGTTAAGGCTGGAGTTGTGGTTCTTCAAGCTGCAAACTTGCCAGCCTGATAACGGCGTCGACGCTGCACACGAAGGTTCACTGACCCACGGTATCTTGATGACCCCTCACGAATACAAAATTTCAAGAAACCATCTTCATCTCACCGTACACAGATCATCATACCTTATGGAAATACTTGATTACCGATGTATCACCAGGAGTATATACCACACACCAATATACTTGCTTACACACTAGAACATACGTTGCAAAAAACTGCAACCGCAAAGGGAGAATGGAGACAAAAAAACGAGAGCAGAGAATGACGCAGTAGACCTGGGAGAATCATGAAGACGATTCCTTGTTCTTTTTCTTCTTCTCTTTCTTCTCTTTCCTCTCCGGCTTTTCGGTCGTGGTTCCATCCACTACTTTCTCCGCCTTTCCTTTCTTTTCCTTCTTTTCTTTTTTCTCCTTCTCCTTCTTTAGAGACCCCCGAAATGAGCGTGGATTCGTCAGAGGATCAGAGAAGGGACGTACACCTGTGGCCTTCTCCTCCTCTTTCCTCTTCCGCCTCAGTTCCTTCCTGAGAGCCTTTTTCTCCTCCTTTGATGGCTTGACCTTCTTCCTGGGTGCCTCTTCCTCCTCCGACGATAACTTGATCTTCTTCTTAGGTACCCCTTCTTTCTCTTCCTCCTGATCATCATGACCCTTCCTCTTCTTGCTCTTCTTTGGTGACTCTGGGAGAGGCGAGTTTTCGATAAGAGGCAATATCGAGAACCCAGCTGCGTCTTTCCGTGGCGAATCGTCGACCTTCATCCTGTCCTCGTCCCCTTCCTCTTCCTCGTCATCAGAACCTTCACCTTCATCTTCAAGAGCAATCGCTTCGAGAACTTTCCGAATCGCTTCTGCATTCCTAGAGGGTGGTTCTCCGGTCTCAAAGAATTTAAGACGTTCTTCTACTTGGTCTCGGAGAGCTTCACCGAACTTGACTGAAGGCTTCTCTGTAATGAATAGGCTGTTCAGAGATACACGCACCACACTAGATCAGGGTTGCTTGGAGGTGCGAGCTTACCTGAGAAGCAATCGATGCGGGCGGCTATTGAGCACTTGTTGGCCAAAAATCGCGAAATGCGACCTTTGTGCTTCGGACCAGCCCTTCCGATGAAGCTCGAGTGGTACAATAAACCATACTTCGTAGAAGGTACATCAGAAGACGAAAAGGGTCTATGACAAAAGCGCGAACCTTTGGCGTGTTGCCTTTGGTCTTGAGAGCGCGGAACAGTGCCTTCTCGGCGCCCAAAATTTGAACGGTACTTGCAGGGTACTTGCTCAGGTTAGTCAAACTGCCAGCGTGGCTGATCAATCTTGCGCCAATACGTTCTCCCAGAAGAGCCGTCAGACTAGGCGCGACGAGGTTCATCTTTTCAAAAAGGTATGAGGCGAGGGATTTCCGATAGTCTGCGAGAGAAACGACTCTCGTGGCGAATGAGGAGACGTTGAGCATGTCAATTTCGGATAATGAAGCACCCATAGAACCGTTAGCGGCGTCCAATATGTTCTGAGCTTTCGTCGTGTCGTCTTCGAGGAGGGTGGTGAGGGCTTGAATCTTTTCCTCATTCAGAGACTCCTTCGGACCGATGAACTGGACGGTTTTGGCATAGAGGTAGTTGTCCGGTACGAGCTTTGCCAATTCGGGGAAGTGATACCCATACCATTCCCTAACGCGCATAGAGAACAGGTTGATGTCCTTGTCGAGTTGATCTAGCAGTGCAATGGCTTGGATGATCATGTTGTCCACACGGTTCACGTTGAACTTTAGCTTTGCTCGAGAGTATGAGTGACCGAGACCGAGTTGAGCCTTGATGAGATCATCGGCTTGCATGCCCTTGAGGAGTTTGTGGGCGTGTTGACGAATACCCCGGAGGATGTCGAGGGCGGAACGGGAGGCGTCACATTGGATATTGAGCTCAGCTTTGATTGACGAGGCGAGGATGGGGTCGGAGACGGCGAGAACGACCGAAGAGCCTTTGGTAGGTTTGGAAAGGTTAAGCTCAAGCAATGACTTGAGATACTCGTTCAAGACGCCTGTCCGAAAAGGAGAATTGAAAACAAGGATATGTCAGTAACACGCATTGGGGAGATATGAGGTCCTCGATCACGCATCCGGTCGGAGAACATGAAACTGATACACGCACAAGCCTAACGCAGGCCACGACGCAATAAACGAGAACTAGAACAAGTAAGACTGACCCTCGGATACGTCATTGGCATTTTCAAGAGCATGTGCGGCGGATTTGAAAGGCGAGAAGCTGACAAGAGTGACCATTTTGCCAAACTTTGCGAGGTCATCTATAGAGTCCTGGACGGACTTGGACCGTGACCCGATGTCCTCCTTGAAGTTGACCTTGAACACCGCATATCCCGACGCAGTCTCGAATAATGCGTGGGTGGCCATTTGGGATGCGTGCAGAAATTTTGAGAGACACGTGATGGTCTGCCATTTTCGGATGTGGCTGACGGAATTTTTTTGTGACTTTTTTCGGTCGAACAAAGGGTTGACTCAGAACGCTCATCTACTTGGATCCTAGGAATCGCCTTTTCTTGCTGTCTGCGTCAAGACCCCCTCGGTTTCGTTTTATGTCGTGACTCTTGTCTCAGACCCGGTCCAACGTCCGACGCTTCCGAACCAGACCACACGATCTCCAATGCGCGTCTCTGCCGTCTCAACAAGTATCCCACATACCGGCTACTGCGACCGAGATCCGCGCAGTCGCTTATACTTGTCGCCCTTCCTCTGCGGAATGTTGCATCCCACCCTGTTTTTTTCGCCTTCATACTTGCCGATCTGCGCGTTGAGGTAGAACACGCAACTGTTCGGCCTTGTCCCGTCTAGGGATTAATGTATTCAGCTGAAGCGTCTATCCGTCCTTGGTCATGTTGCTTGCGGATCCTATCCAGGTCGTTAGCGTGTCAGTCACGCACGCCCCTTCGGATACGGATGCGCCGGACTCAGGTCGGATATGAATGGTTGGGTTTGGCATATGTGGGTGACGGGGACTACCTAGGGGTGTGACTAGGGTGACTGGGATGATGGACTGGTTTCGCGGTCGTTACGTCCGCTGTGAACTATCGGATTACGTTGTCGATTGTCTTGATTTACTCGCGAGGGTGGCCTTTCCCTTTGGTAAAAAAAGACGAGGTGAGATCACATTTGCAACGGATTCCCTTTGCAAGGTTACTGACGTCGTTTCCCCGCAGTAGCGAAATAGCTGATGCATGTGCCTGCGATATAAATTAGTTTTTGTGCAACGTGGCCTCCACATCAATCCGTGGCATCAACCCCTTGAGCCTATCGCACAAAGAATCTGCAGAGAAGGTGCGGCGTATTTCATCTATAGCTTGAGCTGGGGCATCACGTGTACGGATCACGGCGCGGGGTCAGAAGGGCGTGTCTCCACCCTGTATTTCCTTCAAGGCGGCCCATGCCTCATGCCCAACGCGAGGGTGCTCTTCCTTCGACCCTCACCTGCCGTTGACACGGCACCCCTCCCACACCACCACACGGCTGTTTGGCCTCCCGTCCCTATATCTTTCGCTCTCCCTCGAGCTCTCGATTGAGGAGGCCTGCCTGCGGCTGGTTCATACATATCCTATCCCCCTACCCCCGACCCAACTCAAACTTCTTATCGCCCCCTTTCCAGCCCAGTCTGCTTTCGATTCGATTCTCTACGATTTATTTCCACTTCTTAACGACTTCCTTCACGAGTTTCGACGTCTATGCCTTCGATAATTCCTTGGAGAACATCTCCCCCTTCTTGCGCGGGAACTCCCCTGGCGCCAAAACTTCACAGGGTCCCATTACCTGATAAAGACCCCGAAGACGATATCATCCTCTTCATGGCCACCAAGGACCTAACCACCCCTGCGATGCACGTCCGTCAAATCAAGACCTCCAACCCCTCAAAACCTCCTCCCGTCTTGAAGTCTTGTCTCAAGAAGAGAGATCCCTCCCCATCCTCATCTTCTACGACTTCCTCCTCCGCATCGTCCGCATCGTCCTCTTCCTACCCCAGATCGCCACCCCCACAGTTCCGATCGAGAGAGGATGTGTCTATCTATTCCGAATCCGAAACCTCCCCAACAAGGCTGAAAGGATATCGCGGTCGACATCTCAGGTCATCGGATGGGGCGGAAAGCGACTTTGAAAAGTCTACGACACATACGCGACAACCCCGGAGTAACTTGAAAAATTCTAGTGAGTACATCACGTGATGTTGCTTTCAATCTTCCCCCCGTTTCTGGCGTCTAATCGGGATCTGACCGGCACGTTCTTGTCATTCCAGGCCATCCCCTTTCCCCGACCGCCGCACATCCGATTACGTTGCATTGGTCGCTGATACGGTACAACCCCTACATGTCCCGCCAATGTATCCAGTTCGATATTTGCTTGCCACCGAGGGATAATATCCGCGATTATTATACCGGGAAACTTTGGACCGACTCCGACTGGATGAAGCTGGCCAGTAAACCCGCGCTGGACGAGGTTCGTTTTAGTTTTCCTTCTCACTTTTCATCCCATCGCCTTTGTCTTAGACTGATGGGGATTGATAGATGTTGATTCGCTGTGAGGTCGGGCTAGTCTCTGAACCTTGGAACATCTACGTAAATCGCAGGGGAGGCATCCGGATAATCGACGTTTTCGAGAAGATTTACGAGAGTTTCTCAATTGTCTTGAATGATGACGAGAAAAAGAAGTTGAATCCCCACAAGATTAAATATTACGACCGCGCCTTCCGTCGGCGGTGTACGATCACCCCCGGATTGACTTTGCACGAAGAGAGGAAAGGCATGAGGAGAGTAGACTTGTTGGAGGGTCACACTATCTTCACGGGCCTGGAGCTGTCCGCTAGCAGGGATTGCTGGCTGCTACGACTTGGAAATTCCCCCACCTTCTCGTGAAAGGCTTTTACCCCCTCCCTCCCCTTTTGTGCGCTATATTCCCCTACGCTTGGACGACCATTCCCGTTGCTTTCTATTTGTTTCTATGCATCGCATTATTATGGCCCACCATTCCTTTCCCTGTTTATTATCTGCACTGAGTATGGTGAGTCCGTTCGTGTGCCCTGACCGCAATCGTAGCTGGGCTGACCAAAGTTTGACACAAAGTGGACTGGGTCCTTTTGCTCGACGTCTACAGGACATCTGGAAATGTCCCTTTCCTGTTGTTCGCACAGACTGGATCAACCAGACACGCCTCAGCCGTCCTTCTGTTGTTTCTCCCTTTCCTGGCCGAACTATTTCACCTTCAAAATCACCCTTCTTCGAAGTCTTTATGGCGGTTGCGACGACTTCGCTCATATGCTCTCTTCTTCCCCTATGCCTCCGTTGATCCAGGGATCAGTTTGTAGTCGTTGCCGCTTGCTACTCGTCGCCTTTCTTGTTCAGCCCCCTTTGATTTTTCTTCACCTCGTACGCTTCGGTCGTTCAAGCTCTTTATGCCTTTTTTCTTCTTCATCAAAGCACCTCTCGCGCTACTGTTGTTGTACCACCATTAGCTTTTTTTTTGCGTTTTCCCCTTCGTTATCTGGGCTGTTGTTTTACTTGTTATCGATGCACATGTTCATACACACATACACTCCTTTGAACTTCTTCCTCTTCCTGGGGCATCATTTTTATACGCTTCCTTCACGCTTCACCATGCATTTCATCCGCTTGGTTCGGTTTGCTCCCCCTCGCTTCGCTTGTCGGCCGCGTTCCGCGTGATCCTACCTCGATGCGTGTTCGATCTTTGCGACTTGGTGTTGAGTCTCTCACTAGCTGATGAGCTCCGCATTTCGTAGATCGATCTCGTGCGTCGGTCGGTCCGTGGACTGGTCTCACCTGTGTCGTGTTTGTAGGCACTGAATCGATCAAGCACACATACATTCTGTACTGTACTTAATCAGAACCATATCGATCGCTTTGTTTGCCCACTCCCCTTCGGACAGATACGATCTTGTACACGCCGAGGCGTCCGGACTAAGGATCCGGTAGAAAAGCTCTAAGAGGGTGTTACGTGAACTGGGAAGTTTGGCTCAGTTAACTACTGATCCTCCTCTACTATCGCGCATCGGGCGCGTGAGGCATGTTTTACCTCCCTGGATTGAATTCAGTCAGGTGGAAGCCTTGATCCTTCGTGTCCCCTAAGAAGGGAAGCGTACTTACCAATCCAAATCGTGGAACCACTAGCACTGAGGTGAACGTTCTCGGGTGTGGTATGATGCCAATTAACCCAAAAAACGCGTTCCTTCAAGTTTCATACCGGGTCTTGACCACGAGCCCTCACGCTAAAAAGTGCTTGTATGAAGCGCTTCACAACGTTGAACGTTGATAAATGAATTCACCCTGGGCTCAAGTAAGCCCGAGAAATTCGGACACGGGGTTGCGTGATTCGAGTGTGCTCCCCCCCTTTGCGATGCGGTGAATTGTGTGACTTGGAAAGACCGGAATCGATCTCCGAGTCCCAGGCTGTCCCATTAAACGGAACGGTCGAAGGAGGGTCCCGCCACCGAAACGCCCGAAGAGCGATAGAGCCCCTGTCCTATGTCTTACCACGGAGCAGACACGAGGTGATGGGGGTTGGTAAACCGGATCGGAGTTCACCCGATGTTTTTGCATTCGATATGGAAGGGAGGCGGTTCTAGGCCGCACCCAAGGAACCGGATTTTGGCAGTAAATCGGAGACCCCGTCAGCCTGGCCGACCGATCCAAAACGTATACCCCAACCTTGAGGGGAAAACGTTTGCCTTCAATCGTCGAGGAGGTGATGGTCTCTATAAGTCAAATAAGTAACAGATGTTGGGGACGAGCTCCAGATAACGATACACATCTTATGAATAGCTTGAAGAATTTTGAAGACTCGAACTTTTGGGAAATGCGATTACGATCGATGGGTTTCAACCCTGTGGCATTTGATCATGGAGATGAATGGGTTACAAACCATCGGGTCGGAGATGCCTATTTCCCTTTGGTCTTGGACGATGTATCCGTGGACGCCACAGGGGACCCTGATTCCGGCACTTAGTCTGGTCACCCTATATTATAATCTGTATATCTGTACGTACACTTAGAGACCCGACATCTGGCTCTAACTGTGAGATATGGAGCATCGTATGAACAGACGAATCCGGATCGATGCGGCCCGTTCCCAGTATGAAACTAAGTTGAGAGGTAGTCCAGGAATTCAATCCAGCTCTCGCCATCAGGGAAATGAAGTGCAGTCAGTGTGCGACTGCGGCAGGCGGGCGGAGCGTGGTGCTGTCAACTCACAGTCTGCAGGGATGAAGCAGGGTGGAAGAAGATCCCACTTGGCGTGCCGCTTCTCTATATCATCCCGGAGTGGAGGACGGAAGGCGAGTGAGGTGCGTTGACATATTTGCATACTAGGTTGCTTTGTGTTCTCCGGGAATGAGCGTCGAAATTTGTATTGCGAGCTGCAGCACACCTATCAGATAGACTGATACGAAATCGGGGTTGTAATCCCTCGGTGAGTTATAACTTTCTATCGACAACGGAATTGAGGGTGAGATTGGTGTAGGTGACGTCTCGAACGAGGCGGCCGATGAGATGTCGTGCGACTAACCCAGCCAATAGTAAGCGTCGAAGATCGCTCACACATGACGTTGCGCCCCCTGGGGTATCGCTGAGGGGAAAGCGCATCTGCATCACTACGACGTCGAACGGTCTCGGTCAGAAGAAAAAACTGTCGAGATAGTCCGACGGGTACGGGTCATTCGCCATCTGTAGGTGAACGAGTGCAGAGTAAGCACGATTTGGTTGACACCGAACAACCTCGGTGATGGGTGCGGGACCACCTGATTTCTAGACTTGCACGTTTTGGTGCTAGGGTCGATCCTGGAAGTCGCGGGATCAGTGATGCAACGATGAGCGTATGCCGTAGACGATCGTTTGGATAAACAAGGAAGAAATGTCGACAAGATTCCCCATCCACTCCATGACTTGGCATATGACCGCGAGGGGTGGGGGTGGAACGGAGAGTTTGAGTTTAATAAACTAGGCAGTATGCTTACCTCGAGTATCGAGTGGGGTACTCCAGGTGTCTCTGGTTAGGACGCAATGCCTAGATCTCTAGGGATACGGGTGTTCGTGGTACTTGGTTCACCCACACTGCGTTTCATGGGTGCTCCTTTGAGAAGTGGGGAATCGATTCTTCTACCGTGCGAGAATGGCCGCGGAGCCATTCCCACTGGGGGTAGGCATCTCCCTTTGTTTGTCACCACAGTTGAGACGGAGAATCTACCTGTTTTTTTCTTCCTGCTAGTGGTTAGACAAGAGACCCTGACGCGTGCATACAAGGGACACTGAACGTACGTGACATCAACCTCCCGACCGGCGAAGGAAAGAATTGGATGGACGCGGAGTCTCGACTTTCGTGAAGGTATGCCTGGGGTATGAAAACAGGGTGCGGGATACGGTTTCGGCTATGGGTACAGCAACGTGCTTTTGAGGGTGGGTGAGAGTTGGTGGATGAAGTGAAGGTTCGGAGGCTCGGCGCTCCCCGGCTTCCTGATATGCGTCAACGCGTGCG
>Ga0307514_10003271_pt1 | contig 15788 bp, 18 predicted proteins | sample 16_EM_MG_FD_203088 | JGI IMG/M metagenome (GOLD analysis project Ga0307514, IMG submission 203088) | Populus trichocarpa ectomycorrhiza microbial communities from riparian zone in the Pacific Northwest, United States - 16_EM | ecosystem: Host-associated > Plants > Roots > Unclassified | place...
CACTGCCAATACCTTCGTTACCAGCACTCTCACCAGTGCCGGCACCAGTAGTTCCCCCTCCCCCCCGTGCTCCAGTCAGTAGAATACCAACATATCCTCCGGTTTGTAACCCCTAACTTTCGCGCTCTCAGCTTGGACTAACAGCTGCTTTAGCCAGGTGTTCTCCCTTGGTTATCCGTCCCAGATCAGCCTTTCCCAGGGCGCCCTCGGCAACCCAAGAGGCAAGTTGTCTCAATAAAGCCTCCAAAAACAACGCCCTCACCTCCATCAGACGTTACGGAAACCCCAGAACCCACTACAGCACTGAATACCACCAATGCCTTGTCAGAGCCAGTACCAGTCGGGCCGACTGATGTACCTGTAGCTGCCGAACCGTCTGTCGCTTCAGTACCACAATCCGTACTCACAACAACGCAGCCAGCTGCAGTACCAGCACCCACCCCAGCAGTCCCTTTGCCAGTAGTCCCGGTCTTGCCCCATGTACCTGCACTACCTTTAGCTGTTAATAAGCCAACCGCGGCCAAAGCTAAGCAAGAGGCAGCAACTACTACTCCTGAAGCACCCAGCGAGGATCCTGCTGCTGCTGCTGTTGTTGTTGTAAAACAGGAATCAAGTACGTCTGCTGCTTCAGTTGTAACTCCTGAATCTACTACACCTGCTGTACCTACTACATCTGCTGTACCTACTACACCTGCTGTACCTACTACAGCTGTTGTGCCTACTACACCTGCTGCGCCTACTACACCTGCTGCGCCTACTACACCTGCCAGGTCTGTTGAGCATGAGAACATTAAACCTGCAGCTCCCGCCCAAAGATCCTGGGCCGATCTTGTCAGATCTGCTGCACCAGGTGGAAATGTAGCGAAGGCGGCTTTGCCAAAGGTCAATGGTTCTCTCATCAACGGCAAAACAACCCTTCCAGATTTACTGAAGTCCTTTGATGGCACTAAATTTACTGCCCCTGTGATCGAACCAAGGGGCCTGGTCAATACAGGAAATATGTGTTATATGAATGCGGTGAGTGAACGACCCAGCTTCGCATATTTCGCTATTCTAATTTTAACAGATTTTGCAAACGTTGATGTTTTGTGGTCCTTTCTATCGTTTCCTGGATATGTTGGCGAAGAATGTTACACACAGTTTTAAGGGTGACACTCCCTTGGTAGATACAATGTAAGTAAACAAAATCCAGTTCTTTAATTTTACTTCTAACGTGTATAGGGTTGTGTTTTTACGTGAATTTCGAGTTCTGGGAAGCCATTCAGCGTACCAAAATCTCTCTGGCCACAAGGAAAAGGAATACCTTGGGGCATTCGGCGAACCATTTGTCCCTGAGTTTGTTTACACGGCTTTGCGAGAAATTCAAAGGTTTGCTTCGTTGAGAGTAAGTAAGCCTCAGGATTTTTGTATCAATATCTCGCTAATTTCAAACAGCGGGGCCATCAACACGATGCCGAAGAGTTCCTTGGATTTTTACTCGATGAGTTGCATGAAGAGTTGGTTCGTGGGCTCAAGAAAACCGGCGGCATGATAGAGAGCTCTCCTGCAACTAGTGATACTAGTGAAGACGGTTGGCTCGAAGTAGGACCGAAACAAAAAACTGCATCTACAAGGACTATCGCAATTCTCGAGTCTCCTATCACTAGGATCTTTGGTGGGCAACTTAGGTCAGAGTTCAGGGTTAAAGGTGGCGAGAAATCTGTATCTTTGGAGCCATATCAACCGCTCCAACTTGATATCCAGTCTCCACAGGTGAATACTATAGTAGATGCATTGAGGCAACTCACCAAACCAGAAACAATTCAAGGAAACTTCGGTACAGCAAAGGGTGCTGCTGCGACTACTGCAACAAAGCAGGTTTTTATCGAGACTCTTCCACCAGTCTTGATACTTCACCTCAAGAGGTTTCAGTACGACAATCAGGGGGGCACACAAAAAATATGGAAGAAGATTGGATATCCATTGCAACTGGAGATACCTAAAGAAGCTCTTGGCCCGAAACAGCGTCTTAGCCCGCAGAGTAGGTATAAACTTATTGGCGTTGTGTATCACCATGGCAGGTCTGCATCAGGAGGCCACTATACTGTGGATGTCTTGCGGCAGGATGGAAAGAACTGGATACGCTTTGATGATACCAATATCAAGAGCGTGCACACTGATGAAGTGAAGGTGGATGTTGATATCAAAATCAGCCCCTTGGAAGGCAAGAATGGCACTGAGGATGAGGGTGGTTGGGAGACTGTGAGCAATGATGTAGGTGGCGCAGTAAATGGCAACCAGGTTTACGGAAAGGACAGCAAAGTTGCGTACATTTTGTTTTACCAAAGGATCTGTTGAAGTGTCAGAGGGACAGGTTGGGGGATTTGTTGAGGTATCTACCATGGATAATGCATCTGCATTGTGGCAAGGTGCAGAGTAACTTAGTGTCTTGTATTTGTATGAAAAGGGCGGGGTTTGGACGTAAAACGCATGTACAGGCATGTTTCATACATTTAAATTAATTTGAAGATGAGAGGGCTTATACATGGGCTACCTACCTACCTACTTCAGTGGGAATTGGATTCCATTATCTCACATATTTTATTACGTGGACAGGTGCCTAGTTGCAGTCGCCTACGTATCTGTCTGTCCTCGTTACTCTACACTCATCAATAACATCTAGGCTCCTTCCCCATACTCATAGCCCCAACCCCAAGGCAGCTGCACACTGCTCCTGGTGAGACCCCCACCAGCTGGATACGAGGTTCAGTCTGATCTGCACTGATCTCCCTCACTTCCACCTCACCCAAGGGTGGACCCTGATTGCGCATTCACGGATGCGAATATTAATCCACAGAGGGGAGCATCTGACTCTACTGACTATATTACTGAACTGGTAGCTAGGGTACCGGTACTCATACTATTAGTACTCCAACAAGTCAATAATATTATATCACCAGACGCTGCAAGAGTGCCGAACGCCCCTTGTCACTTTAGCACCAATTATCTCCACACAGAGTGGAATGGATATGAATTTCCCGAGCTGTTGGGCTGCCAGCTAGTTTCTTCCCAGCACTGTAAAGTATTGTTGCACCCTGCGAAACATCAAAACCTCTCACGGCACTTCCAACACCCCGCTCTCTAGCAACCATTAATTTGATTCTTGAGGACAATGGTGTCAGTCACGAGGTCGCAGACGGGGAAGACCCCAAAGTACGTATTTAAACCATCTCTTTCTCCAAGTGCACAGCGTGCTTGCATCATTTTCCACTAACAGGTACGTGCCAGAAAGCCAGATAACTTCCCTGGTTTTGTTGATACTTCGGCCATCAGCAAGCCGCGCTTTCGAAATACGTCAGGAAACTCGAGGAAGAGTACACCGGCGCTAGGCGGCGACAGCCTCAAGGTAGAGCTTACAGAAGAAGAGAAGCTTTTTGGGGCCAAGAGCAACGAAGTCCCAGCAAACAGTGTGGAAATGGCCAAGCACAAGGTTAGTGGCAAGGGCGCCATCAGTGCAAAGTCCAATGGCACAGATGTTGCGGTCGAAAAGAGGGATGGCGCAAAGGTAATAAACTACAAGGTTGATGACAGCGGGGTGAAGGAGTTTGGAGGTCCATTGGGAACATTCTTCGCAATGTTCTTCTTTCCTTTCCTCATGTGGTATCTGTGGATTGGTCAGATGTACTACAATGCGCAACTGCCATTGCCAGAAACTGGGGAGTCATTTTCCCACTTCTGGTGGAAGATGGTTGGATACGTGATGGAGGTGCGTAGCGAACTTATCCTGTATTGATTGGGGCATTGGCTGATTCAGGAGTTTCTAGGGCGCAACCCCAACATGGAAAGCATGGGCAATCTACTGGGGATTCTTTATCTGGCAAGCCGTCCTCTATGTCACCCTTCCCGGTGTTTGGGCCAAAGGATCACCAATGCCTCATCGTGGTAATCAGCGCTTGGACTACTATTGCAATGCAGTGTGGTCCTTATTTGTCACCCTCACAACTGTTGCCGTGCTGCACGTCACCAAGATCTTCCCACTGTACACAATCCTTGACGAATTCGGTCCCCTGTTGTCGGTTTCCATTTTCTCTGGCATTGCAGTTTCATTCATTGCATACTTCAGCGCGATCTGGAGGGGAGCTGAGCATCGTATGACGGGGAACTTCATCTATGATTTCTTCATGGGTGCTGAGCTTAACCCGAGAATTGGACTTCTGGACTTCAAAATGTTCTTTGAGGTCAGGCTGCCGTGGTATATCTTGTTGTTAATCTCATGTGCCGCTGCCACGAAACAGTATGAACTACACGGTTATGTGACTGCTCAGGTTATGTTTTGTGTTATGGTGCACTGGTTTTATGCCAACGCCTGCTCCAAGGGAGAGGAGTTGATTGTTACGACTTGGTAAGTTTCAGCATGTGGCCACTAATGGAATAACTAATTTGGGCATTATCACTGACAGATCCGTTTTTCAAAGGGATATGGCACATGAAAAGTGGGGCTACATGCTCATCTTCTGGAACATGGCTGGCGTTCCACTGACCTACTGCCATGGTACCCTCTACCTCGCCAACCAAGACCCCTCCAAATACAAGTTACCAACATGGTTTATCACCTCCCTCTACCTCACCTACATCTTCGCTTACTGGGTCTGGGACTCCTGTAACTCGCAAAAAAACCGCTTCAGACAACAAGAACAAGGCACCCTCATCCTCAGAAAGACGTTCCCTCAAGTCCCATGGCAGACGATTGAAAACCCGACCTATATTAAATGCAAGAATGGTGGCACTTTGCTCACTAGTGGGTGGTATGGGCTGGCAAGGAAGATCCATTATACGGCGGATATGGTGCAGATGATTTGCTGGGGATTGATTACAGGATTTGAGTCCCCGCTGCCGTATTTCTTGCCAGTGTTCTTTTTGGTGATGATTTTGCATAGGGCGGGGAGGGATATTCATAGGTGCAGTCAGAAGTATGGGGAAGACTGGGAGGAGTATAAGAGACAGGTTCCGGCACTGTTTATTCCAGTGAGACCCCTCCTGTTTTCCTAGTTTGGCTCAATAATGCTGACATTTTCTGGGGTAGTACGTATTCTAAACGAAACGGATGAATATAGTATTCATTGGGAAGGGGAGAGAGGGGTTTTTTTTTGAGTCTGTACGCCTTTCCCCCGAAGGGAGCCTTAGGCTATGAGGCGGAGGGGAGAGAGGTGAAGTTGTAGGGAGCTGCATTTATACCAGTGGCGAGCGAGTTTCGGCATATTACCCCTTGGGTAAGCGTTGGCCTAGATAACTATACTGTATCCCTTGGGCTTATGGTATACAGTATTCATGTATATTATTATTTTGAACGCTTTGTATGGTAACTCTAATTACTACAGTGTATGAGCTACTCTTCATCTTGAGGGTAACAGGTATCAGGCTCCCCGTTAAATATGTGCATACTAAATGTGAAAAATGTTTTATTGAGACGGCCCTCACCACCGACATCACCACCATAGATAGATAGTAGAGAGTGGGGCACTCCAGAACCCGCTCTTCGTGTGCTGTTGCTCTTTGCAATAGCCTACATGTACAGGGGCTTCATTTTTATTAGGCTCCTCACATTAGATTTTATCATCCCGTGTCTAACACCGCCACCACCAGCAACAACCATGCATTAGGTCTTAATTAGAGATCCTCCATTGGTCCTATATCACTAGTTAGCACATTATTCCACAATATCAAAACAGATATTAAAGAAATGTTTACTCACAAACCACTTCAAGTAAGCATATTGCTGATTGTTCCCCGGCATGCCAAACGAAATTGGAATAAAAAGCACGAACACGCCAATCACAGCTGTATAAATCACCCCATACACCCCATAATACACCGGCCTGGGCAGCTTCCTCGTCACCCAATCCACACAGAATCCCGCTGTCAAGATGGCAAAGTAAAGTGCTGGATAATAGTGATGGACATATGTAACTCTCGCCATAGCCACAAATGGAAGATAATGCGCAAACCACCCAATGAACATGTATAACCCAGAATGTAGAATGTGATCAATGTCCCCCTGCGTAAGATCAGGGTATCCACGTTGCCAGCGAATAGCATACCAACCGAGCATAAGGGTGAAAATGGCAAGGGAGGCTGTAGAGCCCCAGTAGACAATAGGGTTGCCGAGGAGATAGTACTTGATGACGTTATCATCCCAGGAGCACATCCTGAGGCCAACATGGAGGATGGGCCATTGCCACCATTCAGAAGCCAGATCGTCTTGCTTATCAGGATCAGGCACAAGGGCGTTGTTGGACGTCATCATAGCAACGTTAAGGTGAATGAAATCCCTCAAAAAGGGGGATCGGAAGGCCTTTTGGTCGGCCTTAGGAAGTACAGAATTAATGTGAGATTCAATGTTCCAATGAGTGAAAGTGTCGCGAGGCTTGTTCTCCTTAGTACAAGTAACCTCGATCTGCTTGAACCCCCATTGTGGGAGATTGACATTTCCAGCGCGGAGATAGCATCCAAGAACCTGATTTCGCAATCGGAAGGCGGTCGTAAGGGTGCGCAATTTTGAGTAATCCCTGGATATGGCATCATTCACAACTTCAATAACCCAGTTATCCTTGTCATCACCGACTGTGGCATTACCATAGCTAGACACCTCATTGTGTTTCTTCGTAATAGGAGCAGCAACAGAGTGAGTGTGTAAGTTGCGTCCAGTCTGAGCATGGAGCAATCTAACGACGGACCGGTCGCCAATGAAACGCACTTCCTCCTGTGGATCGTACTGTTTCTCCTGGCGGATAGGGTGGAAGAGCCAGTCGTTGTTAGAGTCCTTATGATGATAACAAGTGACTTGTTGTTGACCTGATCCCTCAGGGTAGGTTTGAACGTGGGAGTGAAGAAGCCCACCTCCATATCCCATGTTTTTAATGGTGACCTTAGAGCCAATAGCTACCTCAAGAGGGCTATCGATGAGGTCCGTTCCCTTAAGATTGGCCTGAAAGAGAGAACTCATTTGAGCATCACCAGGGCCACTCCTGTTAAGGATGGTGAAATGGGCATAAAAGCTGGCAAGGTAGACGGCAGCTGGTATCAAGATCAGACCAATAATACGGGCAATCCAATGCATGGCATAAGTAGCCTTGGGCATCTTGTAGTCGCCAAACTTGTTCCAGAGATCCTCGACAGTATAGAGACCAACAAGTGCAGTAACAAATAGGCCAACCCATTTCACACTATAGGGAATTAGCAATTATACCCTTAGATGAAATTCCAGTGAATCAACACACCTGGTCACACATCCAATTGACAAACCAGTCAAGACAATCCATGTCCACCACTCCGCGGAGAAGGATTTGTTTTGAAGGTTATGGAACTTCGAAAAGCACAACATGGTAGTGAAAGTAAAGAACAATAGCATCGAGTCGAGTAAAATGAACCTGCTAATGGTTGCATACGAATTTTCTGTATGCGACCCCAAACATGTCAGTCTAACTCTCAATAAACCATATGATAAGGGGGATCTACCACATAAAACCATTAATGTCACCAACCAGGTCGCGGCCTTGCTAAACTTCAGCTGCTTTGAGGTGTAATATGCTAATGGAACACAGAGGGCTCCGAAGGTGGCATTAAAAATCCTCATGAAAGTGTAGTTTATTTCCTTTGGGTAGTGTTCTCCTGACTGAAACTCGAACGACCCATTGTATCCTGCCATATAACCCGAGAGCCCAACAAGCATCTTACCGAGGGGAGGGTGGACATCGAAGTAGAACTCTCTCTTAAGGTAGTAGGAACCGAACTTTCCGAAACTATACTCAGCATCAGTATACTAGGTATGACCGTCGTCTAGGAGGTTTCAGGTGAGGATGCGTACTGAGCTTCATCCCAGGTAACAATATCGGACTGCCCGATCTTATACATCCGCGTGAATAAAGCAAGGAAAGTGAATACTATGGGCGCAAGCCATGCTTCGATGTCGATTCCATCCTATTATTTCCATTAGTCCACGTGAGAGCTACTAATTGCTTTGTAGAGAGAGCATACCGGCTTTTTCTGTTTCTTATCGTCTACCTCTGGTACCAGTATTGTTTGCTTCCCCCCTTCTGTGCCTGGAACCTCTAGCACTGGAACATTTCTCCGTTTGACATCTCCACCAAACTCTGCGCCAGTGGCTTTCACCGACGCCATGGCAATGAAGAATTAATTAGTTTTCAAGGTAGAAATAGCGAAGGAAATCGGGTCAGTCTCTGCAAAAAAAATCTAAAGGTGTAAGGTATATAAAGTCGGAATTAGCCAGCTATACCATTACGCTGTAGGGATTCGTGTAGGGTTTGAAGCAACAGGGGAGTGCAATTAATGCCAGATATGTAAATAGAAGTTGCACGAACCTCTATCCTGGGATGGACTGGCACATTCAATCCTTCATAAAAGCAAGACTAAAGAGGCCCAAACGATAGTATAAGTAATAGGACCCCTGATGTAATATTCGATCTGGCCAGACAAGACTTATATGGCGAATTGATAGGAAGATACCCGTATCTTGTTCGAATTCTCATGTTCAGATAATTACTTAGTAAGAATCCATACCAAGTTGTGGTCAATAGCTTAGTAATTACCCTGCACTATGCCACATGGCGCTAAAAATAGCCTGTACGTACTAGATAGCCAAACCACTAGATATCCCCCAATTGAGACAAGAATGTAGAAAAGAACCCAGACCTCACGACGAATAAAAGCTCCGTCGATCCAGAAGGGGTTGATGAAAACCACACCAAAATGCGGCGTAGTGAGGAAAGATATGGTGGTATAACTCCAAGCTCGCAGGTCCAGGCGAGTATCCAAATCTAGCCCAACTCCAGAAATAAGAGCAATAACCGACTGCCATTTATGCACCCAGTCTCCATCACCGGAAATTGGCCTTCACATCACTGCATGAAGGACCTTCCGCTTTATAGTCGCAATCTCATTCTCCTTCTCCCGGAGTCGCTTCTCCATCTCAAAGTACTTCCGCCTCCAATCAAATCCGTTCCCGTTAGGGTCGCTCTCATCATCTATCCCATCTCCCTTATTTCCTCTCCCCCCACGGCTGGCCTCGTTCCCTGATAGGAACTCAAATCTATCGTATACCCCTTCACCGCCACCGTTTTCCTCCTCCTCCTCCTCCTCCTCCTCCTCCTCCTCCCCATCCTCCTCGTCTGCCCCTATCAGACCTTCGTTTTGGCCAAACTTACCCGGCACCATACCTAAGCGAACCACTTGACTGAAATCTCCTTTTAATGACCCTATTTCAATCCGCCATGATATTTTGAATCTGCCCAGAGTTGCACTTCCACCATCCACGCTCTTAAGCATACTACCTGACCCTCTTGGTGATGAAATCTTTTGTATTTTGAAGTCTTTAAACAAGGCAGACAAGTTTGTTTCACACCCCAATAGTAGCTTCAGTGTCGGCAGGGTGGACATCTCTGATATCCGCAATTCTTCCCTTGGCGTTCTCCTCAAATCCGCAATCGCCTTTCGTGCAATATTCTTTGCATCTTCGACATTCAGGTCCACCATGGAACCTTGCAGCAGATTGGCAGCAAATACTCGCTCCAAGTCTTCCACGGCCGAGTCCGGTTTGAGCATATTAGCTCCATTAATTTGGCGTGTCACAATTGGAGAGGCCATAATCACTGTAGAGGGTTTTCTTGGAGGAACCTGAAGATGAAGGCCTGATGGGCGCGAGGACTGTTGTATAAGGGGAAATTGTTGTGGATTGGATGTTATAATGGGTGTAGATGTCGGAGTTCCTGTAGCTCCTGCCCCCAAGTCTATTGCTACACCTGATTTGCCAGAGGGATTAACAGGAAAAGTACTGAATGGGCCACCACGAACAGAGCGATTGCTTGGTGGCCGCCCTCTTAACTTGCCAGTCAAAGGATTTCCTGAAGATGGCCATGCTGATGATACAGCGGGCCCGTGGCGCCTTCGAGAACGAGGTTTGGCAGACATGGGTGTTGTTATTGTGGGAGTCATAATTTCATCCGTAGGCGTATCAAGAGAGAGTACGGGTGCTGAAGTTGGGTGTGGTGTGGTAGCTTCCTTCGAGAATGCCCTCCAGCGAAACTGCTGACCGCTGGAGGCTCCCCCTGCGCCTGCTATAGCAGCGGCAGTTGCTGACCACGGATCAGGGGTGACCTCTCCTCCCAGGTACCTCTCCATAGCATCTGCATCAGAACCAGGACCAACAGCCGAGTGAGGGCCGGGAAACAAGGAACTATGAAAGTGCTCCATCGCGCTGACGGCGTCAGCTGTTGTAGGAGTAGGAGAATCAATCTGTTGGCGCTTAGAGGCTGGTAGGTCTTTCTCGCTATTTTCATCATTCCTATCTTCAGTCTTGCGCCTGCCTCGCTTCGGTCGATTTTCAGGATGTAAGGCTCTAAGAGCCAGATCTTCCTCTAAGGGCACCCCATCACGTATTTCTTCCGACCCAGCTTGAGGAATTTGAATGTAGTAGGAGTGAGCCTTCCCTAAACAATATTCAAAAAACGCGTCTATGTGCATAGCATGCATCCACCTCTGTATATCCCCATTATAAGCAACTAATGGCCAAATTGCAATCACTGAAAATGCGTACCTTCAACCTCACTGCATATTGTTGAACCTTCTGCGCACTTTGATCAGGAGTTCGCTCTACACCCAGTTCTATAGCCAACTTCGTCCATGTCTTGATCTGCTTCTGCTCCAACCGCATAATCAACTGTAACAGTTCGTATACATTGAACGTCTTCCCGTCACTCTTTGGGGGCAGACGGAAGGCCTTGCGTAGCTCAGTAGTATCACAGTCAAGTGGAACACTGGGGTTGCAGTAGAGAATGAATGCAATGTATGCATCATCCAACGTTTCTTCCGTAACCTCCCGGGTGGGTAGCGCTCGGTCAGTTGGTGTGAAGGTAGGAAGGATCTGCCTACTCCCTGGTGACACTGGGGGGAAGCGGCCAAGTGATAATTGATCGGCAGAAGACTGAGAGAATAATGAAGTGGCATTACGAGCAATATCCGCAAATAATTGTCGTGGGAATGAAGAGTTACTACTTTGTTGCTGCTCCTGGTCTGTTGAGTGGTGCCCCTCAATCAATGGGCCTACATAGCTGGCTGAGCGAGATTAGTTCGATTGTTCCTCGCACGTAGGTAAAGAAAACATGGTGAAGGAACCTTCTGATGGCGCCCCCCCAGTAGGCTCCCCATCACCACCTTCTGTCTCCCGTAGTAGGTCATCGTCAGATCCGGGTGAACTATCGTGGAAACCGCCCATGCTCATGACGAAGCAATGTATTTAACAACACACCGGCCCGTTAATGATTCGTGCGAAGATCTGGGCCCAGTATACTTCAATTGAATGTTCACTAGTGACAATAGGAGGTGTTGGGGAGACTGGGCCGTTGGTGCTGGCTACAAGTGGGAAAGGCCTGGCCAATTGTTGTACGGGCGAACTTTTGCTGCTGCACAAAGCCTCGGGTCGCAAGGAACCGCTAGCAGCCTGCGGGGAAGACTCTAAAGGCTACAAAGAGTGTTCGAGAATAAATAACAACCAGAAGTAGTCAATTTATCTGAAGTGGTTGATGAGAGGACGGAATGAGTTGTGTGGTAGTCTCAGGTGGTTCGGATGAGGATGAATTGCCTGGGTGAATGGTCGATTATGGCACTTGCACTGATGGGAGTGAGCAAAACATTTTTCCCTGGGTTCAAGATCTACGTTCTCTAATAGCGAGGCGTTTTTCTGGAAGCTCTCGGGTTATTGTCGTGCTTCTTGTTGGGTGTATTTTTTTTTAGATAGGCGCGCGAGGTGAGGTTGTTGATGCAGATGACCAGGGGCTTCCGTCGGGACTGGGTTTGTCTGCTGGGTCGCTTCTTAATTTACCTGAAAATATTGGCAGCTAAGAATAGATATCTACCTAGATGCTACAAAAAACAAGTTGAATTCTTTCCAGAATGTCGCAGAGGACAGGTTCAATTTTCTGGAGAATAAATCAAGACCGAGTACGGGTGTGGAGGGGTCCAAAGCCCATTCACTGCGAGTATTCCTTTATGTGCCTCAGACATGTATCAGTCTACCGTGCTACTTCTGAGTGACGAACAAGACCCTGATCTCTCTCCCATGGGAGCAACAGAACTGCTCAGGGTCAGTAACGCCGGTAGTTTCATCTGCTTTGTAACTGAGGTATTTCTGTGGCTCATTCCTTGCGGACATTCTACCTATTACCATTCCAAGTGCACCCTAATTGTACTTACACGTATGTACAGTAGCATCTATGGCCCCGCCATCCGAGACTGGGGAAAAAAAAACCTTCACCGCCTATGACCCCTCATGGAAAAACATTTACCTACTTCCATGAGGCCCGTATGATAGATAGCTCCAGGTCAAGCCTGGCTAGCAGACTCGGGCGTATCCATGTTGATCATTTTCGAAAGTAAACCTTTCCCACTGTGATGTAGTTTCCCAAGCCTGGCCCTTGTCCCCAGAGTGTGTAATAAGATCCCCAAATCAGAAGTAGTACTGTACCAGGCTCCTAGGTTATGTGGAGCCTTGGTGGTACAACATAACTTATATATACCGTATAATTTGGTGTAGGTACTCAGTAGTGTTCTCCTAATTTTGTCCAGCTTCTACCTATAGACCCTGAACCTCTCCCACAACACGTCATATGAAGGGTCAGTATACTCCTTGACATGTGAGATTACAATATGGATATGTACCTCACATACCATGGAGTTGTCATCGGGGGAAAGACGTACCTACAGACTGATAAAATGTCGGTATTCCGCCTGTCCATGTACGTTGTGAGGCCATCACGCGACCCTGCCACATGCCCATACCGTGTAAAAGCCATATATAGTGAATCTCGTGCTCGGCGTTCCATATGAGAAGTAGCCGAGGCCATAGGGCAAGTGTTTAACACCCATAGTGGGGCTACTTAATACTGTAGGCATCTGAGCCCTCTCGGATTAATATAGTCTGGCGAGCACCAGATAATACTGGGGGCGAGAGCACTAAACCGTTTATTTATCCTGAACAGGCAGTCGATTGTCCCAACCGCACGATAAGGGTCCCACACGAAAACATTGCCTCGCTAATAACCAAACTACCCCCGTTAACTCTCCACCTTCCAGCTATCTCAGTATCCCTCTATCGTGGTAAGTACTAGGTAGCCCAGAGTGCAGTTTTATAAGCCCAGCATGGTCTCTCCCTATTTTCCCGAACTTCAATATCATCGTTTCTCCTTCGTGTAGTCGTTCTTAGTCTTTTTATACTGATAAACATGCCTTCAAGGGCTTTCAACATGCCCAAGCCTCTGGACAAATCCCTTGCTGCACTAGAAGCTGCACGCACTAGTCCTCAGAATCCCGAGGCCCCTCCCCAGAGTCCGAAGGCCCTTGGCCACGACGAGAAACACGCGGGCATCACATATGCACACCAATCCGCCCTTCAAAAACTCCCCATACCAGACCTTCAGGATTCCTGTAGGAAATACCTTGACGCAGTGAGGCCTCTACATACACCAAGGGAACATGAGGAAACGACGGCCGCTGTAAAGGAGTTTCTGAGGACCGATGGCTCCGAACTTCAAGAGAGACTGAAGAGGTACGCAGCTACTAAAGCAAGCTATATAGAACAATTCTGGTATGATTCGTACCTGCACTATGATAATCGTAAGTCCCTCGGCTCATTGCAAGTATCCGTCAAGGTGCTGGCTAATCATTTGGAATGTTAGCCGTTGTCCTGAATTTAAATCCATTTTTCCTATTTGAGGATGATCCAACTCCGGCGCGAAACAATCAAGTCACACGGGCAGCGTCTCTGGTAGTGTCATCGTGTGCTTTCGTCAGGGCATTGAGAAAAGAAGAGCTCCCTCCCGATAAGGTCCGGGGCACGCCCTTGTGCATGGTACCAGCTTCAGTCTAACGACTACTATTGCGGGTGAGCGCTAACAAATCGTTCAGTATCAATACCCTCGTATCGTTAGCACTGCTCGAATCCCAACTGCTGATGGCTGCGTCATGCAGTCTGACCAAACCTCGAAGCACATTGTTGTCATATGTAGGTCTCAATTCTACTGGTTCGATGTGCTTGATGGGAATTCGGATGTCATTCTCACTGAGAAGGATGTGGCACACAATTTGCAAGCGATTGTCGAGGACGCCCAGAACACCCCGTTACTAGAAGCAGCAAAGTCTGCAATGGGTGTTCTTACAACAGAGAATCGCAGAGTATGGGCATCTCTACGTGAAGTGCTCACACAGGGTGGGCCAAACTCCAACAATTCGGAATGCCTCAGAATCATTGATACGGCTCTATTCATTCTCTGTTTGGATTCCGTTTCACCTACAACTGGCTCCGAGATGTCGATGAACATGCTTTGCGGGACGAACGTTATTGAAAAGGGAGTGCAGATTGGAACATGTACAAACAGATGGTATGACAAACTCCAGATCATCGTCTGCGAGAATGGTAGTGCAGGTATCAATTTCGAACATACTGGTGTAGATGGGCATACTGTTCTCCGAATGGCAAGTGATGTCTACACAGACACCATCCTGCGGTTCGCACGCACAATTAATGGGAATGCGCCTTCATTGTGGGCCTCGACATCTCCGGACCCGTCAAAGCGAGACCCTGCATCATTTGGTAGTGTGAACACAGTACCACACCGCCTCGAGTGGACAATGTTGCCTGAGTTATCCACTGCCCTTCGTTTTGCAGAGACCCGCCTTGCGGATTTAATTCAGCAAAACGAGTTCCAGGTTCTTGAATTTGCAGGCTATGGCAAGAACTTTATAACTTCTATGGGATTCTCACCAGACGCTTTCGTACAGATGGCTTTTCAGGCAGCATATTATGGCTTATACGGACGAGTTGAGAGTACATATGAACCAGCGATGACGAAAATGTTCCTTCACGGACGAACAGAAGCCATTAGGACCGTTTCGGATGCCTCCGTCGAATTTGTTCGAAAATTCTGCGAGGATGTTCCCGCCACAGTCAAGATCGATGCACTGAGAAAGGCCTGTGAGAGGCATGTTGCTATTACTAAAGAGTGTGCAAAGGGTCTCGGCCAGGACAGACACCTGTACGCTTTGTTTTGTATTTGGCAGCGCCAATTGGACGAGGAGACTACCAGTGGTGCTAAGAGCGATCCAGGGCCTTTTGGTGGATACAACTCAAATGGGGATATGGATGATATTGTTGGTTCTCCCAGTGGAAGGTCAACTTATTCCGATGAAGGAAGCATTGCCAGCTCTTCGGGCTATAAACAAGGCACACCTGCACAAACGCCAGCGATCTTCCAGGACCCTGCTTGGGATAAGTTGAATACTACCATTCTGTCTACATCAAACTGTGGAAATCCCTCGCTGAGGCTATTTGGCTTTGGTCCTACATCTGCAGATGGCTTTGGATTAGGATATATCATCAAGGATGATTCGATTTCGATCTGTTGCTCCTCAAAGCACAGGCAAACCAAGCGATTTATGGACACCCTACAGAACTACTTCATTGAAGTTCGGCATCTCTTACGACAAACTCAACGCCGTCAAACATCACCATCCATCAATCGTGCCAGAGGGGCTGATAGTGAGCTGAAAGCCTACTCGCTGCCAATTGCTGGGGGGGTGAAGCCTCGCAGTGGACGGGCCGTGTCAAGTGCTGTTGCTAGCATATCCGGGGCAAGTGATTCAAGTAATGGAGACAGTGACGGGGAAGGGGGGATGGTTGGAGGCTATGGTTATTTCGATGCTGGGAAGAGTCTCGGTCATCTCTTGAGTAGTGGAAAGCACCA
>Ga0307514_10003272_pt1 | contig 15787 bp, 18 predicted proteins | sample 16_EM_MG_FD_203088 | JGI IMG/M metagenome (GOLD analysis project Ga0307514, IMG submission 203088) | Populus trichocarpa ectomycorrhiza microbial communities from riparian zone in the Pacific Northwest, United States - 16_EM | ecosystem: Host-associated > Plants > Roots > Unclassified | place...
ACCATCACCACCACCACCATCACCACCACCACCACCACATCCAACCCCCTACTGTTCTGTTTCAACAGCCTGCTGCCTTCCAGGCTCATTTCTCAATACCACCCCCAGCAACTTCAAATAAAACCTCGTAGCATTCTGCCGGGCAAACGTAATCTCTTCTGTCAAATACTCTGGCAGCAAGCTCAAAATCCTTGCATCCCTCTCTGGGTCTAAGTGAGGCGTGAATGTTATTTCATCCTGATCATTTACCATTGTGACAGGCGTAGTAAGCTTGAAATGCAGTGTCCCATTCTTTCCTGTCTGAATACAATCATAGACACGCAAATGTGGTTGATCGGGGAAAACCTTCACCCCGAGGACGGTGAGCGCAGTCAGATCTCCATATAGTTCTTCCTTGGCTACAACTTCCCAGGGTATGGGGCCTGCCAAGGTGGTGGTGCCGTGGCCATTCACATGTGTGAGATCGCGGCTGTGTGCTTTTGGCTTGACAGCTGATCCGGGGACTTGAGGGGCGGCAGCTGCTTGGCGCGCAACGGTGAGCTTCGCAGTGAGAGATTGTATTTCGTTTTGCATAGCATAGGCATCCTTCTCGAGCGCTGAGACCTTGTTGTTAAGATTATTTATTTCGAAATCCTTTGTAGCAAGCTCCTTTTTCAGCGCTTTATTCACAGCGCTGAGGTTCTGGTAAGCATTTAGGTCGTCTTGTAGGGCAGCATTAAGCCGCTCGGAAGCTATTTTCAACACGCTTAGCTATACTTGAACACATAATGCGAGGGCGGGGATTCATACTCGCTATTCTCGCCTCCATCACCTTCTTGTACTCTACCAACGCGGCCTCCGCATCCGTATATTTCAATTTCGTCAATTCCTTCAATCTCTTGTCTGTATCATCAAGCCTTCTTGCCACCTCCTCTAGTTGCCTTCTCAAAGCCTGTTCGCCAGTTGTATTACCCTGAAGTGTGTCAGGTATTGAAGGGAAGGCCTTCTTGGCTACTGGCTGCTGCAACAGTGATGCCGCACGTTTCCTAGACGGTGGTGGCTGCGCCGAGGCAACTTCATCAACCTCCTCCTCCTCCTCCTCTACTACCTCGTCATCCACATCCATCAGTGTATATTGTGTTTCTGCAATCTCTTTCTCTGCCAACGCTTGAGCCCCCTTTTCCTTTTTTGTTAGCTTTTTCGGTGGTGCCTGTTTCGCAACAGCTGTCCTGGCCTTCTTGTGTTCCTCAAGAACTTGAATACTGTCGTCCTCCTCATCTGCCTGAACAGTATTAGCGGCCACGCTAGCCTCTCCATCAATCTCGGCTACCTCCCCGCCGGCAACCGGTTTGGTGGTTGCTTTGGTACCTCTCTTCCCTCTAGGTGGAGGTGGTGCATTCTTTGAAGCAGCTTTCGGTAAGGGCCTCGACCCTCGTCGTGCTGGACCCCCTCCTTCCACTTCTACCTCATAGGCCTCTTCGTTCTCTGTAATGTCTACCTCCTCTGGCTCCGATTCTGGATCGGCAGCTCCCTTCCTCCCTCGTACAGGGGCTTTGCGAGTTGACGCCGGGGGGGGCGGTTTGCGTGACTTTGATGCAGCTCGTTTGGGTGGCATTTGGTGGCCGATTGTAGGCTTTTTCTTTGAATCGTCTCGTACGACTATTGCCTCTAAGCTTGGTTGGTACGCAATGTATTAGCCAAATGTTCTTGCCTAGTGTAGCTGTTAACGAGAGGGTGTTCACATGTTGAGAAGATACCCGTGGGGTGCAAAATGAATGGATGGGAAACTGAAGGTAAGCACTAACCTTCAGCGGTGCTCTCTTCGGTGTCGGACAACAAGAACAAATCTGATAGTGTTTGTGCTCTCTGTTGTGTCTTCCTCTTGGACGGCATGGGTCAACTGGCTTGGTAAATATTGGTGGTATTCAACTAGACTAAATGGTATTTGAGTGTTTTCCGGCAGAGCTAGGTAGGGCCTGTCGTATCGACACTGTAGTCTTTGCCTGCACAGTGATCGAACCGAAAAACCGACACACGCACGAAGCAATGCGGTGCTGAATCACGTTCTCCTTCCCTTTTTCGCCCTACGCACGCGTCCAGGGCCAGTTGGGACTGCTGCCGCGTCTACACACGAGGACCTACTTACTCACGGTTTGCAGATCAATGACGGGGATTGCATACAAGATGACTAATAAGGTAGGTGTTTGTTGTCCAACCACACCCAAATCAAAAATTGAACCAACACCAGACGACTATAGGGCTTGAGCTGAGGTGCAGCGAAATGCTACTCTGGTGCTGGTGCTGGTGCTGGTGATGCTGAGCCTAGCGCTGTACATATGTACCATAACATATTTACCTGGTGAAAGCTGCAGGCAGTCCGCAGAGAGGTACTGGTACGCAAACGAGACAAATGACCATAGGTATGTGGAGGCAACTGACCTTGCTGGTATGCATCTGCATTGCCGCATACAATTACAGGTATGTACAGTATAGGTACCTACCAGCACTCCGTACCTACATGTCATATGTATCACGTAGCCCCTCAAAGTGGCAAACTCTCCAGCTTAGCGGCGTTGCCATGCGCAACCATAGCCAATCAGCAAAATAAAAACAACAAAACACAGCATACACACGCCGCAACGGGTGATATGAACTGCTATCGTTCCCCTGGTTCTGCTGAAAAGCTGAAACTTGGAGAGGCATATACATCCCCCCAATCCATCCCATCTACTAGTAGAGACATCCTCCTTACCCCAATGCATGCGGCCCCACCTGCTTCACTCCCACAGTAACACCAGACTCCCTACTTATACCCCACGCTGAACTGCGCACAAAAAAAGAATCAATTACAGTACCCTCGCATTGAATTTGATCTGGTTCCTTTCCTTTCAGCCTAGGTACTGTGTGTTATGCATGTGTACTAGTCCTAGCTAGGCACCAAATAAACCGCGCGCAAACAACAAACTTGTTGAAACAACAAACAAGTTTATTGCTTCTTTGGCGCAGCGGAGCGGAACAACTTCAATCTCTCGTTAAACCCAACCATGGCAGACGACTTGCCTGGTTACTCCTCTGGCCCGCCCTCCTACGCTCCAACTGGCACTGGTAGCAGCGACGCCTCTGAGCCCCTCGTTCACTCATCCAGCGCCTTCAGTCGCACCCGACAGGTGTCCGACGCACCCCCCCCGTCCCGAGTTAGTCTAATCGCATCCAAATATGAGGCCATCGATAGACCGTATGCCCCCTCCCCCTCCCCCTCCCCTCCCCCTCCCTCTCCCGCACAGACACACACTAACCAGCCCTACCCGCTCCTGCAGCCCCAGCGCCCCGCATCGCTCGTACAACCCAAGCAACTATCAGCCCTATGACTCGTCCGCCGCAACCACCACTTCCCCTGCCCCATCCCTTAGCCGGAGATCCCGGGGATCATACATCCCCTTCCCCCCGGCGCGCGTAGGTGGGCACAGATCATACTCGCCGGCTCCGCAGGTTGATCCGGCCTGGGCGCCGCCTAGCCCTGTAGATACCGGTCCAGACTGGGATAGTGCACACAGTGGAATTGCTAGCGGTCGGCCATATGATGATCGCCCAGAATCCTCATCATCGACCCACACCCGTACTTCTCGGCCGAGGCAACTTCCCCCAAACCCACCAACCTTCAGCCATGGACGGGGAGGAATGGGAGAGAGACTATACGACTCCCCAGGGGAATATGAAGGCGGAGGAATTGCCGAGGAGGAAATGGATGTAAAGCTCCAGTTGGATGAGGAAGAGATGTACGACCGGAATTTCATGGAACACCTAGACCCAGATGACGACCTGGACGACATAGATGACGAAGGTGACCACCGGAACCCGCGAAACTCCCGGCACTTTGAACACCATCGCCGGCCCGATCTAGACGATGAATCCATCACTGACGGCCTTGATTCTCGCTTCGACCATCATGCGCCTATCAAGGGCGGCTTTGGGCCCACAGACTCCCTCTCAGACTTGACCCTCCACCGGACCCTCTCGGCAGGAGACCTCTCCACCCTTGCATCCCTCCATTCAAGAACCCCATTAAGCTCTGCCACCCCCGCCCCCGGTGATGAAGTCTCCGCCGCAGGCGAGCACTATGGCCCCGCGCCCAAAAATGCCCAGGCTCGCCGAGGTCTCCATCACAAAGCCATCATGAAAAAGAAACAAGTCAAGCTCACCCGCGGAGAGTTGATTCTCGATTGTCGTATTCCATCTATCCTATACTCCTTCCTTCCTCGCAAGAATGATATGGAATTCACACATATGCGGTATACAGCCGTGACTTGCGACCCGGATCAATTCACCGAGCGTGGATATATGCTACGACAGAACCTTGATAAGACAGCGAGGGAAACAGAATTGTTTATCTGCGTGACGATGTACAACGAAGACGAGATCCACTTTACCAGAACAATGCACGGAATCATGCGGAACGTAGCCCACTTCTGCTCCCGCGTCAAGTCCCGAGTTTGGGGAAAAGACGGATGGCAAAAGATCGTAGTCTGTATCGTGAGCGATGGGCGGAAGAAAGTGCACCCTCGCGTCCTGGATGCACTTGCAGCAATGGGTGTCTATCAAGACGGCATTGCAAAGAACTTGGTCAACGGTCGACAAGTCACTGCCCACGTCTACGAATACACCACTCAAGTCTCCCTTGACTCAGACATGAAGTTTAAGGGAGCTGAGAAGGGTATTGTGCCGGTACAAATGCTGTTCTGTCTCAAAGAACAAAACGCAAAGAAACTCAACTCCCACCGGTGGTTCTTCAATGCTTTCGGTCGTGCCCTCAACCCCAATGTGTGTATCATGCTTGACGTTGGTACTCGCCCTGGGCCCACCTCCCTCTACCATCTCTGGAAAGCCTTTGACACAGACTCCAACGTCGGTGGGGCCTGTGGTGAAATCAAAGCCATGAAAGGAAAAGGTTGGGTTGGACTCTTCAATCCCCTTGTTGCCTCACAGAACTTCGAGTACAAAATGTCGAATATTCTAGATAAACCACTTGAGTCAGTATTTGGGTACATTACAGTCCTTCCCGGTGCGCTATCAGCATACAGATATCATGCCCTACAGAATGATGAAACTGGACATGGGCCGTTAAGTCAGTATTTCAAGGGAGAGAAGTTACATGGCAAGGACGCAGACATTTTTACCGCGAATATGTATCTTGCTGAAGATCGTATTCTGTGTTGGGAGTTGGTCGCGAAGCGTAACGAAAGATGGGTGCTTAAATACGTCCGCAGCGCAACGGGAGAAACTGACGTTCCCGGTACGTATTCCCCGTCCCCGCACCACCCGGAGCAATCGTACTAACCTTCGGTAATATGTGTAGATGCCGTCCCTGAGTTCGTCTCTCAGCGCCGCCGCTGGCTCAACGGTGCTCTCTTTGCTGCCATTTACTCTCTCATCCACTTCCGCCAAATCTGGATCACGGATCATGCCCTTATCCGCAAAGTCCTCCTACATATTGAATTCTTCTACCAATTCGTCTCCCTCCTCTTCACTTATTTCTCCCTTGCAAACTTTTACCTCACATTCTACTTTATCTCTGGTGCCCTCTCTGACCCTCTCCTCGACCCCTTCGGTGGCGGCTGGGGCGCGCGCATATTCACCCTCCTCAAACTTTTCATTCTCCTCCTTATCTCCACTCAATTTATTCTCTCCATGGGTAACCGTCCCCAGGGGGCCAAAAAAATGTTTACAGCAACTATGGCTTCCTATGCGGTTATCATGATGTACACGACCTTCGCCTCCCTCTACATCGTCGTCAAAGCCCTCACCAAGACCTCCCCCGTCGTGGCAACAGATGCAACGATTGGAAATAACGTCTTCACAAACCTCATCATCTCCACAGCATCCACCATGGGGATCTACTTCCTCATGTCCCTCCTGTACCTCGACCCATGGCACATGATCACATCTTCAGCACAGTACTTCATGATGTTGCCGTCTTACATCGTCACCCTCCAAATCTACGCATTCTGCAATACCCACGATGTCTCCTGGGGTACTAAAGGTGACAACACGATCAACACCGATCTCGGCGCTGCCATCTCTGGTACAAGAGGCAATGACGAAATGGTCGAACTTGAAATGCCCTCTGGGCAACTCGATATCGACTCTGGTTATGATGAAGCACTCCGGAATCTCCGTGACAGATTAGAAGTTCCCCAGGAACCGCCCTCCATCACTCAGGAACACGAAGACTATTACCGTGCTGTAAGGACGTACATGGTGGTTATCTGGATGGTTGCCAATGGAGCTCTGGCAATGGGGATAACAGAAGCTTTTCCCGTTACTCATGTTCGTGGGAACTGGTATCTTACATTCCTCCTATGGGCGGTGGCTGCAGTCGCCTTCTTTAGAGCATTGGGGTCGGGAGCCTATTTGGTAATTGAGATGATGTATGGCCTTGTGGAAGGGAAGTTTAGAGTTGATATTTCTCGGATCAAGGAGAGATTTGAGCCTCCGTGGAAAAGGATTCAGAAAGTCAATGCAAAGGCGAATGAGAAGGCAGCGATGCAGGGGCCTTGACACAGGAAGGATTTTCCCTTTTTCTTTGTTATTTTCTTTACATCTAGCAATACCAAGTAGGATTTTGAAATAGCAATTGTGGTTGCCATTGTGGCATGCATTTTTACGCCCATACTCTCGTCAAAAACCAACTACACAATCACCTCCAGCGAGGTTTTAAAAATTAGTCCCAAACTAGTGGTTGTGGTTCCATTACGTACAGAAGGCCAAATACCACCACTAACACATCTGCCCGCTCTTCGTACCCAATTCCGATGGGTATACAATGTGGACAAGTTGCGCAGACCCAGAAACCCATACAAAAAATCTAAAAGAAAAGAGGAAATACTAAATCTAAAGACCAGTGCAAACATGTAACTAATTGCTGGGTTTTTTTTTAGCGCAACTCCAACTACACAAACAGCACTCATCACCGAACCCATTGTCGAGAGGAAAGGTGGGACTGGTAGTGATCTATAGCCCTCCCTTACCTGAATGCCTGGTCGCATATAAGTACTTGCTCCTGTCGCAGCCGCAAATATTAGATCGGCTTGCCATGATTTCTTCTTGTATTTGGGATGTACAATACAAATGCATGTAGCTGGCTATCCTGTTATGGCTTATTGGGAATAAGAATCGGTTTTGTTTAAACAAAGCCACATGTGGACAAATGTATAATAAATCGGTCTGCACAAATGTACCAATTACCCTGAGCCATGAGATAGCGATAAAAGTAAAGGAAAGAAATATATATATTAATAATAATATCTATGTGTTGTAAATAGTATTCTTATTTCAAGGACTATAAATAACTTAAATAATAGAAAATAAAGGTATATATAATTATTTTAAAATATCTAATAACAAATCTTTTATTTTATATTTTGGTTATTTCTATTATCTAAAATAAATTTGATAAATAAAATGAAACAACCCTTTAATTACTTTGAATTTTGGCTTGTATATTTAATTTATATATATTTTTTAATAACTTTAACTAGTCTATACATTACCGTGACAGCTACGACCCGCCAGACTCCTCGATTTTATTTAATTGTCTTGGCAGCGCAGAATATTTTAATACTAAAATATTATTCTTTGGATTTTCTCTCTTCAACTAGTCCTATTTAAACTCTGGCTAGTTATATGTAATTCCAATGAATTGGGTTGAGGATATAATCATGAAACTACTGGTAATGCCTAACTGATTCCACTGTATGGAAACGATCCCTTTACTCTCTCCACCAGGCCTCCGGCAATAATGTAATTTAGAGGTTGCAGGTAGGTTGATCACATCTGATGTCATGGGTATGGTATGGGGAAACTCCAACCCACTATCACATAAATTGGTGTTTATTTAGACCCCGCACTGGGAAGCTTCTAACGATATCTCTCAAAGAATACCCCAGGGGTCCCTTGTTCGCTTCTCAAAACAAGGTGTTGTCCTTTCGGGAAACGGAAAGTCAATACCCAATTATCCTCGTATCTGTATGTCCTAATAACCCGAAATCACTATGCGAATACCGAACGGGCATCTACAAGAAGTCCTACTATCTGGTTTTCCGGGAAAATAACATAACAAGAGATTCGCGGCAGATTAAGATCGGCGCCCCAAAGTTCCCCATTCCATTAGAGTATTCCAGGTCATCAGCGGAATCACCCATGAATACACCCGCAGTCTTTTGTCACTGCACAGAAGATCACCACACATGGTAACCCATGGCCATGTACCTAGATGTTTCGGCGTCCCCGAAATCGCCCAGGGTATTTCTAATCCATGAGTGAGATATGCATATGTAATAGTTTCTTGCATAGGATATAAACACCTTTACTGGACGCTTAACGACGGAGGTTTCGATGCAGTCTGAAATAGGTAAAAGAATACGAGGAGGTATATTCTAGAAATCGACTATAAATAAAAGCACAAGAGTTTGTCTGTCTGGATAGTGACACACTGCTGAATACGCTAGCATGAGGCTTTTAACTTGGAGAATACAAATACCCCAAAGTTAGTTATGCAATCTCGGTAAGTATGTATAGTGTTGCTGTCACTTGCATGCTCGCTTAACCAGGTTGATATATGACCCATAAATATACTTTTGCATAGTCCCCTTCACCTTGTCCTGAACAACAGTTTATTTATTGAAATAGGGTTTATTTTTGCTACGGTATCTCCGACCTCTGATTGGATACACTCTGCTACATTGAATCTGGCCACGAGCTTATAGACATTGAACTCGTATATGGTGTGATTACTTAAACCGGCAATCTCGACTGGGGGCGAGGGTAGGTATTAGCTTAAATCCGACCGTATGTCTCCAATCATTTTGCAATGATTTACCACTGGAGGTCAATAGTTAGTTGGGTATCGCCTCATAGCCTAAGACTCCCTAGGCGTATAGACTCAAAAAAAAAAAGTTAGTTGGGTAGGTCAGCCTAAGGCTGTAAGGCGGAGGTAGTAGAGATATACATACCTCTATACAAATAAAGCACACCATAACTACTAGATATAATCCATAAACACAGTACAGTATTGGTGAACTTTATAGCTATGGGCCATACCTTCAGATTTGGCCCTACGGCGATCATCCATCCAATCGTCACGATCTACCTAAAGTAAGCACGGGTCCATCGCGTGGTTCATGCGGTGAGACAAAAGCAATCCTAAGCTTCCTGTTGCCAAGTTCAAATTCCAGAAGGCATATCTTCTAAGATACCTATAGAGTAATGTACTTGGCTTGCATACCAGTATCCATCTGGCTGTCCACGACGACAGATACCGTACCGCCCTCCGATGCGGGAGTCAACTATACTAGGTTTGGCGTGGTGAATATCTACCTCTACCTACCCCGCCAATGTGACTAGCATATGGGTAAATTTAGCTATAGGCGTACGGTACCTGCAGTTGGTGAGCTAGACATATGGAGATCGCAATTCGCACAGCAGGTACTCGAGTACCCATCCTAACCATACAGCTATTAAGAAGTCCGAGCCCTACCCCTCATTGGTCGTGAGTCAAATGAGTGGGGTCTATATGTAGGTCTGTTCCTGGAATAGCACGGACCACGTTTAACAGACATGACCACGTTTTCCTTTGCCCAATTGAATGCCTGTCCATGCTGGGATTACGTATTATGATTGGGACATATGTTATTGATTGCTGCACCCTACGTATGTGCCCATTGGCTTTAATAGAAGAACTGCCTAAGAATTGCATTTATTCTCCCAACCCACTTTTGGATAAATCTATTACAAATACAGATTGTACGGTGCTCCTTTCATTAGAGTTAGCCAAGCCTATTATTGACATTGGAATGTTTCAACATTATCCACGACAAACCCTTCAAAATGGAATTTTTCTTTTTTGAATGTCGATAGCCATTTTTCAATGCTTCAGTGCCTGGGCTCAGATAGAGAAATCCACTGAGTGGATCGGCTTCCTATATCAATCATTATGAGTCTGCGTCATGCAGAGACCTTTACTGCTACCTCCAGGCGCACCACTTAATGGACACTAGCCTAAAGCAGCAGAGGGACTCAGCAAGGCATAAGAGGCAGACTTGTGAATGGGTTAATCCGGGCTGTGAAAAGCGTATAGACTCAAAAAAATCCGAGGGCTGTATGCAGGTAACGTCTGGAGGAGAATTGGTTTATCGTCGGCAAATAACGTAGCGCAGGCGGCATTAACCATGTTCGAACTTTCCTGCAAACCAGATTGCATGGGAGGGAGAAATCGGATGAACAAAACAAATCCTTCATGAAGCTGTGCATGTGGAAGTAAAACACTAGTAATCACTATCACCAGCCCCGGACCTCCCCTACCACCATCCTCATTGTCAATATATTGACGGCTTATCCCACATTACCCCTTCCTACTTAGATATCAACCTTACCATAACGTGACACCCGACTGCAATTCTATCACTTCTCACCCGCCACCCTTAGCAGGGTACTAGTGGTACAGCAAGACTGTGCAAGATATATGTTTATTTGGCCCTCACAGAAGGAGTATCTGACCAACATCACCAGATAAAGAGAGTATCAGAAGGCCATACACCAGTCTGGTTGGCAGATATACCAAACCCCACAAGAACACTCTTTTTTTTTGGTTTTTCTAAATCAGGATCAAGGCGGAAACTTGTTGATCGATTAAGCAACCGTTATCAAGCCATATCGAAAAAAGAAAAACAGGCAAAGGATATCGATTGGAAAGTTTACTATTTTGGGCGCAGGCCAATTGCATTAAAGGGCATGGCACCCATCACCAATATCTTAGCGCGATGTATGTGCAAAGTACTGACGGAGCACACAGGGTCATCGATCCCAAAACTCTACTCTAGGTACTCTACCTACCTACATACTCTACTGCCTGCCCTTTGGCACTGCATCTTCGCGACACTGAAACAAACAAGCGAGCTCAAGATCTCGGCAGGCAATTGGGAGCAACTAGCTCACAATCGCGGAGAATATCGCCCGTCCCCCGGGATTGGCAGTGTAATAAAAACACTGCCTTCTATACGGGCTGCCCTAACACAAGCTCCTGACCAGTGCAGGCTCTTTGCTCGTGCTCTCTGACCAGGATTGCACGCTCCAGCAGGCTTGCCCTGGCCAACTTCACGCGTTTCGAGTTCCAAACAGGCGTGGGAACACTGCAAGGGAGTTTGGCACAGCCCTCCAGGCTGCGAACCTAGCGTCGCCGACCCAACCTTAAGGTGAGATCCAACCCCAGACATCCCCCCCAAAGACCCAAACCCAAACCCCCCTCCTCCCTAATTGTCGCCTGTGGCCACCAGCGCCCTGTAAGCACTCTGAGGAAGAGTACACCACATAATTTTTTTCCCTTCAATATCTGTCGCGTTAAGCCGTATTGGGAGCCCCTGTCCACACAAGGCTAACGAGCGAGCCGCTGTGCGAAGGAGATTCTGTCCTGGACTCGTTGCCTCACTTGCCTCTCCCCCACCACAAAAGGTAGACTTGCTTGCCTGCCTGCCTGTGACCCTGTCGCTTCTTTCTTTGCCCCCCCCCCCTGGTGGATGCACCACACGCAACACCACACTTCCACTTAGTCTGGTTAACTTCCACTCGCGAGTGCGAGAAAAACCTCTCCCCTAACTCTATCCAGTCTGTCCCTCAGCCGTCTCTAATTATTCCCTGCACCTGCTTGTCGACCGCTTCCTTACATACATACATGCCCCCCCCCCCCCCGACCCACTTACCCCCTCCACGCCACGGAACTACTTGCGGTACCCCCCCCCAGCCTAAGAGTGGTTCGTTTTCAACTAAAGCATCTCTCGTTTGCAGCATTGGCACTTATTCTTAATCGTTCGCTCATCGCTGCCGAAAACCTCACAGCCTCGGAGATATTAAACATTGCTCTGCACCTAAACACTATCGACCATCATTGAAGGATAATCTTGTTGCACAAAAACCTTCATTTACCTCCGATACGCTCAATCTACCGGTAGGTTCGCTCTCTCTCGGCTCAACTGCTGCCCACGAAAGACAAGGTGCCCTGGCGATCAGCACTCGCATACTTTAGTGGCAGTCAATGACCACTCGAAATCTCAACTCTTCCATAGTGAGGCGTCTCGGCTGACATTTCCCGCTTCTTTAAAGGTTCTGTGCATCGGTACAGCAGACGCTCCAACGCATTGAGGATTCGTCAATACTCTTGACCACACAACGGTCAACATCAAGTCTTCCAACTGGCTCTGTTGTGGTCATCGCGCTCTGGCGCCGATTCTGCTGTACATATGAGCAGCAGTGAGTCTCACCCGCCCGGTTCTACCAGGTCTATACGACCAGTCCCATGCATAGACACGATAAACAAACCTTCTTTATTTCCTGTTGCCTTAGCTCTTCCAGCTTGTCCCCCGTTAGTAAAAGGCACCTAACTTGTGTAATATTTTGACTGACACTGCTTCTTTTGAAGGACTGGGCCTCCAGATGCCCATTAAAACAGATATACATAGCACGGAGGGTAACGCTGAGAGAGAGCACATCTCTCATCACTCACTCTCTCCCTTGCCACACCGATCCGGCCCCGGGGGGGTTTTTGGACACACCTTACCCTCGCTACAAGATACTCGGTAGGTGCTTATAGCTTGGGGGACCCTAATAAGTGTGCTATGCCAGATCCTTACTCACTAGCATTACAGATATCACACATCGTCAAGCTACGAACACACCCCAAGTCCTGCATCTACTACTTCACTCTACTCACACTATTCATACCACCAAGCGGGATATCCCACCAGTGCCTCTCCGTACTCTCCTACAGTTCCGAGTCACGTAAGTCCGTACACAATGACGCCAGATTCTTCACGACCCAGGATACCATCCATGTATGTGCTGTTCCTGACCCTTCTTAACCAGAGTTGGCACTCATTATTAGTTCAGCCATAGTCCAGTCTCACATCACACACCGAACCCAATCTCGTCAGCAAGGGCAGCATATGCTACTGCTACCCCTCATACTTCCCGCCACCACCACCGCAGTCCCAAGGATACGCACACACCGTTATCAGCCAACAGGGGCATGAGATCTCCAACCGTCACCACATCCCCCACACTGGGAGTCCAAACAGATCCTGCTAACCAATCGTCAGCTCCGACTGGGCCGCCGATGGGTAGCACCCGGGTTCTTTGCAATCTTTTTTCTGCTGATGGTGTTTTGGTCGAACCCGAGATTCATGGGCGTGTTGAAAAAGGCTTTTTCCTCGCAGAGCGTGACTGGACCTGCTATCGAAGGAATTATTTTACGGTTGTGTGCTCTTATTCATTAAAACCTGCGACACATTCGTTGCCCTTCTATCTTAAGCGTTCTCCTACTTCCCAGCCAGAGAATGTTCTAGCTTTTGCTATGTGCATATCAGCAGTTGTGGATGCCCCAGGTGGGAAAACAGTCGAGCTGGTGCAACACACCCCGAAACGCGATAAAGGCCCCCAACATAAACCGAGCAAGGTAAAACTAGCACCTCAGCCCATTGGATCACTAGGTTTCAATGCAGGCCACGGTCAACAACCGCAAGGAAATGATTTCAACCCATTCCCACAACAGACACAGCAACAAAATGTGGCGTCTTTTGAGCGCATCCAGTTCAAATCTGCCACTGCTAACAATGGGAAGAGGCGTGCTGCCCAACAATACTATCACCTTATTGTCGAATTGTATGCCGATGTAGGCAGTCCAAGTGCCACAGCGCCCAGTAGCACTGCATCCGATGCTGGTTGGGTCAAAATTGCCTACAAGACCTCAGCGCCAATGGTAGTTCGTGGCCGTAGCCCTGGTCACTATGCTGATGAGAGGAGAGTACAAAGCCCTGGAGGAAATAATGGCTCCGGGAATGGGAGCAACAACACGCAGTCTCCAACTTCAAATGGTAATGGAGGCAGTATGATGGGAGGCTCAGATATTGGGGCGTCCTCGGATGTTCTGGGTTCAAACCGACTAAATATCACCAGCATGAATGGTTATCACCATATGGGTAGCCTCCATTCTGCTCACAATTCGCCATCACCATCATCAATTCGGGATCCTTCCATTGCGACCCCACCACCCCCTTCTCACTTGGAAGGCCCACCGATTGACCCTGTGATAACTGGAGACCACGACTCACCGCTTGAGAGCGATTATACAGGGTATCAATACTTCCCTGGGACAATATACTCTGGACATCACACCAGTCCAATTTATGATGTTTACCACGATGAGAAGAGGTCTGAAGGCCCAATCGTGACCCACTGCAGTCAATTTGAGAATGATATTTCCTCATATATCCCACCTACAGTGCTAAGTAAGGATCGCCTTATGAACAACAGAAAGTGTGGCCCATATGGTGAATCCACAGATGGATCGAGAGGTTACTTTCCAGACCTTCCCACCGTGTGAGAGTTTTGTACCAGTACAACTGACGATAGTCAGTTATTTTGTGTCTAATACCATTTTCCCTCCGGTTTAGGTTAACGTTTCTCATTCTTCTTCGTACCTTGTCTTATAAACAATTAATACCTCTCATTCTCATCTTCTCTTTTGGGTGCCTCTGATTTCTTGAATAATATTGCTCAGTTATGATGAGATGAATAGGTAGGATCAAGGGTCGGATTTCTGGCAGGTATGTGGTGAAGTGACGGTTGGATGGATGGATGGGCAAAGTGTCTCTATGGGTGGTTTCTTTATTTTTATTATTTATATTTTTTTGTTTCCCTTTTGTTTCCCTTTTTTCTTCTTTTTTTTTGCTTTCTATTGTTTTATCTTATCCTCTTGCAAATGGGAAAAATTCTGGCATTTTAAGGTTGCTCTTAATATCTTTTACTTTGCTTTTCGGTTGGCGAGGGATTCATTTGTTTTCTGGGTTAGTGGTGCCCTGGTAACTCGGGACGAGCTTACCCTACCATATTATCGAGCATCACTGTCATCTTGGATGCATCCTTTTTTGGGTCTTGATTGGCGTTTTCGTCTATACTGTTTCATACCTATCACCTTTTGTGTTATAACACGGGAATCTCTGAACCCCTTTGGCTGCTTTCTTTGTTTCGGTATTCCTGTGGAGGGCTGATTTTTTCAATTTCCTGGTGGATTGGGTCATGGTGGATTTGGAGAAAGCCGCGGTTCATTGCGACTCGCCGGTTTCGGAGTCTGGTTTAGGGATTAGGTGGGGTCAAAAATGGCGGGAGATGTTAGCAGTCATCCTTGATATACGAAGCATTGATTATATCTTTTTGCTGTGCTAATGCTTTCGGGCACGCCTCGGGTTCATGGCTTGGGTTACTTGGTTCTTTCGAATTTCGATATATACCACGGCATTATCATCTAATAGGAATCGATAATCGAGGCTTGACAAACAAAGCACGTGAGTACTGTACATAGCTGGCGGTAACCAACGTTCTCACATCACTTGATACTCTGGGGCTGATACGTGCATTCCAATATTGATTGATTTAGGCTTCTTTGAGCTGAGACTACACGACCAAGCAGTTCCTAGCTCCGGGATTATCTCGCAAGATCGCGCCTTCTCTGGCTGGGATCATGGAGCAAGGAACAAGGGGCATAGCCACCCGTGGAGCTTTTCTTCGGGGGTAAGACACCAGGAAGTTCAATGCAATGACATCTCTAATGCGTATTCAACGAACCATACCAAGCTCAGGAGGGGTGCCTGGATGCCTGAATTTCAGCATTAAAGTGTACAGTACATAGTGTACGCGCCTTCCTATGTCAATTTGAGGGGCTTTTGAATAGCAGCATTGAAGTTTGGTAATTTAGAAGGGAGTAAAT
>Ga0307514_10003273_pt1 | contig 15784 bp, 14 predicted proteins | sample 16_EM_MG_FD_203088 | JGI IMG/M metagenome (GOLD analysis project Ga0307514, IMG submission 203088) | Populus trichocarpa ectomycorrhiza microbial communities from riparian zone in the Pacific Northwest, United States - 16_EM | ecosystem: Host-associated > Plants > Roots > Unclassified | place...
GTACATTCGAGGATCTGCACACCTGCAACTGCACCTAACGAGGTGTTCTGCATTCGAAGCGACTCCCAAGGCTACTCCATTGACCCAGCCCCACTATCCAAAGATCCTATGGGATACAGAGATCGCTGGCTACAGCGATAGCGATTGGGCTGGGTGTCTAGATTCGCGCCATAGCACGGGTGCTTACATCTTTCTGGCTGGTCAATTGCCAGTCTCCTGGTCAAGCAAGAAACAGGCCACCGTGGCCTTGTCCTCCACTGAAGCTGAGTATATGGCACTCACTCAGGCTACTAAGGAAGCAATTTGGGTTCGCTTCCTCCTCAGTGAGATTCTGGATCGCCAGTACAAGAAGCTCCCTTCTATCACCATCTTTGCAGATAACCAAGGATGCATCGCACTTGCGCACAATCCCGAGTACCATGCTCGCACCAAGCATAGCGATATTCAGCATCACTTCGTTAGAGAAAAGGTAGAAGGAGGAGAAGTATCTCTGGAGTATACTCCCACTGGAGTTATGGTAGCAGACTGTCTTACAAAGGCTTTGCCTAGGGAGAAATTTGTGCAGCACCGCACCAGTATGGCCATCTATTAGTTTTGGCTGCAATTGTGTTTCTTTATCTTGTTTGTTGAGTTGTGGTTGATTTTACTCGTTGATGGGTGGTTGTCACTGGAGTGACGTTGAGCAGGGCTAGGGTTGCAAGGGTCATCGCACGGGCCCGGCGCCATCAGTTTTGTTTTTTTGGAAGCATCCGGCTTGATGCCGAGTCTGTCTCTTTTGACTTGTACTTAGTCTTTCTTTCTTTTGTTCTCCTACTTTGCTCTCACTATCTTTGACTTTTGTATGGGCGGGGTATTCACGGAGTGGGAGTATTGGAAATCCGCTCAACCCCGGGCCCGAGTCCGCCCGATGGCGGAGCGGCCAATGTGGCCTTGTCATTCTGTATATAGAGAGACCGCTAGAGTAGAGAGAACGATATCGCTTTTGGACTTTCTCACAGCGCCCGCTACCATTTCCAACATATATGAAATCTTCGGCAATCTCATACAGTGTTCTCATAACCGACTCAAAAGATCGAAGGAAAATCCACTACTTCTCACCTGTTGTTCAGACCCTCGCCGATGTTCTTCCATATGTGAAGAGAGGACAGGCTCATATTTACGTCTCCACTAATTTAGAGGCAGTCTCCAGTAACCCACTGTTAGAGGAAATGATGGACTCGCTAGATCTTAGTAAGTAGATCCAAAACCTTGACCCACCACAGCAACCAGTACTGACAGCAATTGTGCTAACACACCTCCAGAGGCCCAAACACGCGACACCCCCAAAATATCAAAGCGCAGACGTTCCGCCTCAATCAAGCCAACGCCAAATAAACTGAAAGGACGAGTCCCAGTGCGCTTCACTAGCGTGTCAGGCGCTGTACGCCGGAGCAACTGTGATAGCGTTTCTGTGGCTGTAAGCCAATATACATATCTCTTTTCTATACACTGTTGCTAACCGTTTATGCTCTCTTAGTCCGAAAAGCGTGTCGCTATCTTTGTGTCAGCCGCCAACGGTCATAAAACTCCGTCATCAGAAACGACATTCGAGAGAATTATGCCGGAGACTGGCTTTAACGTTGCCCAAGTTGAACGGTTCATTACAAAGAGGTTCCGTTTACAGTCTCTTCCTGTTGTCTTCACTTAAATAAAGCTCACCTGGAAGTCACAATTCCGTGATATGGAAGCAGTGATCGAGGCAAACGATGATGAAGCTGATGTTGCTGATGCCATTATTTGGATGTACAAGGGTCTGGCAGATTCGTCATCATTTGGATTTGAGGTGGAGGTTGCGATAATGTAATTGTTCGTGACACTGGTGGCGAAAAGCTTTCAAGGCGTGCTTGGGATTTATCAATCAATAGGTAAAAAGGGTAGTTACAAGCTTCCAATTAAGCGCTGTGTTGGAAGATGGTCCTCGTTCCCTCCTATGTGAATAATCCTTTTAACTCTTCTCAATTATGCTTCACTACTCGGGGGCTTTGTGCGTCGCGCTGAATTGAACGTTGAGTGTTTCGAGATATCATATGAAACTTTAGAATCACCAGGAACCCAGTTCCGCTCAATCACAATAAACAGTGAGATGTACAATCTGGACACAGTCAATATATAATTACGTTTTAGGATTGAAATAAGTAGAAGCAAAACCTAAACCTAAACGTCTCCGGATACGATTCTAGGGTCCTGAAACATCAGGCTAGAGGCTTTTCGAAGGATGTTGCTATTCTGCCGAGGTCCACTGTTCTACCGACTGAAGTTCGGGCACGCGCCAGTTAGCACGTACTTAAGACGGTTCGGGCACCGAGATGACGATAAGTGCTGGTGGTGCGGAGGCGGGGACAGAAGCGGAGTGGTGCAGATACGAGATCATCTCACATTGTACGTGTATAAGGATATAATGTCTTACCGTAATCTCCGGTAACTGCCATAATGCCGGAATATGCAAATAGGCCCAAGCCCATTATGGATAACTCGGATAACACTCCCGTAACATACCATAACTTGCGGTAATATTTCAACCTTATCGCTGATTCACGATGCATCTCTAGGTACAATAGCCAAAGAGTTTGGTTTTGTTATGCCTCAGGTACCAAAGGTCTCAGTGCAATCATGGTAGCATGTCAGAGTTGTCGGGTATGATGGCCATGATACTGTCAGACCTCACGGTCGCTTGTCAGAGTCCACCGGTATGATGGTTGTGATCATGTCAGAGTCCACAGGTATGATGGTTATGATCATATCAGACCCAACGGTCGCATGTCAGAGTCCACGGGTATGATGGTTATGATCATGTCAGACCCTACGGTCGCATGTCAGAGTCCAGAACTGTATGCCCTATAATCTCGTGGTCACTTCATATTTAATCATGGTATATACTATTTATTCATTATTAAATTATGAGCTACTATTTACAAGTTGCAACTCTGACATAATCACAACTCTGACATGATCACTCTCGAAACTCTGACATTCTGGCTCTCACAACTGACATGCTCGCTCTCAAGTGGGCTTGGGGATAGATGGGTGAGATGGCATTAAACGGACATGGGGAGAGTTGAACGAGATGGCTCTCGAGCGGGTGCGGAGAGAGATGAACAAGATGACTCTCAAGTGGGCGCGAATAGAGATGAACGAGATGGCTCTGAAGCGGGCTTGGAGGGATGGATGATTTGGCTCTCAAGCAAGCTTGGAGAGAGATGGAGGAGAGAGAGATGGACGAGATGGCTCCTAAGCGGGCTTGGAGAGATGGGGTTGATGAGAGACGGGGTTGACGAAAGACGGCTCTTAAGAGGGCTTGGGGAGAGATCGCTCGGAAGCCGGATGCAAAGAGCGAGCCGGACAGAACGCGAGTTAATTGGTGCCTGACCTGGCTCGGGAGATGTTAACCCACAATCGCGAAGCAGAGTAGAGGACTTGACTCGGAAAATGAGGAGAAAGGCTGCAGCTACGGTGGAGTTGGTCACTGAAGTCGGCTGCAGAGAGCGAGGGCGTGACAAAACGAGAGTGTAATTGGTGCGAAGTCTGGCTCGGGAGATGTTAACCCACGATCGGCAACCCGAGTGGAGGACTGGAGGGGCTGCACGTACGGTGCTCTGTAGCTAGTGCATGTATGGAGGGAGTCGGTCGCCGAAGCTGGCTGCTGAGACGAAGGCCAAACAGTGCAAGAGAGTGATCGATCGAGCGAAGATGGATGAGAGCTGACTCTAGATGTTATCTGACTGTTGAATGGCGATGCTGGGGGGGGAACTTAACTGTGGATGGACAAGGTTGAGAGGAGATGGAGATGGAGATGGAGATGGAGATGGACGAGAAGATGGACAAAAGCTCTGGGAGCATGGATTCGTAAGGGAGAAACTTGGTCTCAATTCGGTAAGTTGCATTCGTATTCTTGTCTGATAGTTGCTGGGCTAAGCCACATATGGCTGGGATTGCCGATATCGCACAACTAATTTGGGTTCGACCTGCGATTTTGGGTTAGGAGCTACCAGATTATACGAGATGATGGGCTCAACATACCTAATCGAGGCCTAGTTTTCGCGTACGAGTCTCTCTTTAATTCCTTCTCATGCATCTCTTTCTCTCCCATCTACATCTAAGTTCCCCCTCTGAGCATCGCCAGTCATCAGTCAGATAATGTCTAGAGCCAGCTCTCATCCATCCTCGCTCGATCGATCACTCTTTTACACCGTGTAGCCTTCGTCTCAGCAGTCAGCTTCGGCGACCGACTGCCTCCATACATGCACTGGCTACCGAGCACCGTACGTGCAGCCCCTCCAGTCCTCCACTCGGTTGCCGATTGTGGGTTAACATCTCTACACTCTCGTTCTGTCAGGTCCTCGCTCTCTGAAGCCGACTTCAGCGACCGTAGGTGCAGCCTCTCCTTATTTTCCAAGTCAAGTCCTCCACTCAACTTCTCGATCATGGGTTAACATCTCCCGAGCCAGGCCGAGCGATCTCTCCCCAAGCCCTCTTAAGAGCTGTCTTTCGTCAACCCCGTCTCCCGTCAACCCCATCCCTCGTCAACTCCGTCTCTCGTCAACCCCGTCCCTCATCAACCCCATCTCTCCAAGCCCGCTTGTGAGCCATCTCGTTCATCTCCCTCCGTGCCCACTTGAGAGCCACCTTCATCTCCAAGTGTGCTTAAAAGCCATCTGGTCCATCTCTCCCCAAGCCCACTTCAGAGCAAGCATGTCAGAGTTGTGAGAGCGAGAATGTCAGAGTTTTGAGAGTGATCGGGTCAGAGTTGTGATCGGGTCAGAGTTGTGAGAGTGTCAGAGTTGCAACTTGTAAATAGACGCTCATATAATATAATAATGAATAAATAGTATATTCCATGATCAAATACGCAGTGACAGTAGGGTCTGACATGATCACAACCATCATACCCATGGACTCTGATATGCGACCATGAAGTCTGACATGATCATAGTAATCATACCCATGGACTCTGATAAGTGACCGTGATGTCTCACAGTAGAATCATCTTGTCCATCTCTTTAAGCCCGTTTGATGTACATGTCCATAACTACCAGTTCTACAAGTAAGAAAGTGTATCTAAGCGAGAATTGCGGTCAAAAGCGTAAGCTACCTTCAAAAACTGTATGCTCGAGTGTCGCTTCCACTTCTTGCACCACTTAAACATGTGGTCCCTTGTCTGCCTATTGTGCACACACCACAAACACTCCTGGCTTTCGTTCTGTTTTATGCATTCCAGTTACGATCCTGTGAGGGCATGTCCCACTTTCAACTGAAAGTACCTTCCCGCAATCTTCTTCTTTGCCTTGCCCAACAGCACATGCATCCTTCTCTTTTTATTCATTCTATACACCATCTTTTTGCTGTTGAACTTAGCTTTCCACCATGCTTCTGTGTCTGTCCACTTTGCCTCTGTGACTGTCCGTTGCACTCTGGCCATGAACAGTCCTTGCCAATTTTCCCCGAGCCTCAGCACTTTACCGTCCTCGTTCTTCGCTGCTTCCTTGGCTGTTTCATCTGCATTTTCATTTCCTTCAATGCCTTCGTGAGACGGGACCCACCTGTACTCTTACCTGAATAAAGTGTTAGCAACGGTTCCGGGTTACCCGGCTGCGGTCCGGGTTGGAACCGAACCCGAGGCCCCGGTCCGGCTCAGGAACCGCCAAGCAACCCGAACCGGGTAACTAGCGCCGGGTTGTTACCGGGACCGGACATAAACCAGCGGGCGGACCGTGGTTCCAATGTACGGTGTCTAAAACTTTCGCTGAACATTGGCTGCAATTAAGTTATCGGATTCAGACCGTAAGATGATATGATTATTACGTAGATTGTGCAGCATGCGCAGCTGTTTCACGTCCTACTTCAGATTTGCGATCTGACCAATATTCGTTCAATCATTGGACAATAACACCAAATAATATGCCAATTTCACCACTTTTTGATATCAGCGTGACCAATATTGGTCAGGTTGTTCATCTGAAAGCGGCAGGGGGAAGTGTAGCGTAAATTGCACAATCTACATATTGGTCATGTCACGATATTATCAGAACCCAGATACCTGATTGAAGCCAAAGATGTGAAGTTGAAATGTCAGGTTTTTGGTGGTAAAACCGACCCAATTGCAACAGTCCTGGATATTGGTATGGTAAGACCTATTGCAACAGTCCCGATCCAGTTGGATCTGGAAATGGAACCCAACCCGGATTTGGAACTGTTGTTAACACTACCGAAGTACGCAGTTCCACTAGCTTGTTGATGAGGTTGAAGCTGCCAATTGCCATTCCTTGTCCAGAACCAGTTTACATATGTTGGACTCTGCAGGTTGCTGTCATTGTATCCTGAAACATGATGACTCTCTCAACTACTTCGTTTTCAGTAATTTCAGCTGTGTTTCATGGGGCCTTCAAAATTGCATTTATTTCAGTTTCAAACACTTTATTCTTCCTCCCCAGGTAGCTCATGTGTTCGTTCCACTCTGGACACTCCGTCCACACCACTTCATTACCCCCTTGTTCATTGTTTAACCTTGAGCCATTAGTCCACAAAATGAGCCCTGCTTTCCTTGTTTCGACCAACCTGAGTGCGTTTTTCTTGTCAAATATAAACACATTCATGTTAGCCTGGATTTTAGGATCTAGTAATGTAATCTACACTGTCCATTCTAATATTGTAATTGAGTTTCATAGCCTCATTGCCAGTTAACTGTTTCCGACTATTATTTCACCAGATTTATTTCAATCTGGTATGTCAGCTAACCTTTTTCCAAATTTTCTCATTCTTTTACTTAAAAGTGACGTTGCTGGCCTTAAATCTGCTGTTACACCTTTGGTGATACAGGTATATTTCAAGCTTCATACAGGATCACTTGGCAATGGAAATATAGATGCTTAACCCAGAATTATGAATAAAGAATCATATTTCCATGTTGGACATGCCATTCAGAGTAGTCACCTGATTCATTATATCTCCAATACCCAACCATTGTATTACAGTATCCATGGCAATGGGCGAGAGAAGTATAAATTGGATGTATATCACCTTAGGATCAGTGAGGGTTATAGGTTTTTAATACTTAATGGTGATTCGTTGTCAGCAGGATACCTTATTCATTGTCGCCAAGGAACTGACTATTTCCTCATGCTCAGATGGTCCATTTCTGGTGGGATGAGGTGTCGTTAATATCAGACCACCATGGCATCTTGTGAGATGTTGAGCATGATAAGTGATAGGTTAGTAACCAATAATCAAAATGTCAAACCCCTGTCACCGCAATGGACTTATATTAATCAATCCTTAATTCGATCATCTTGTCAAAGCACGTATGCCAACGTCTAGCTGCAGACGTATGATATGATAATCCGGTTGCACAGGAGAGTGGGTGAGTATAGATGAACATTATAGTGGTAAGATATTGGATACTGATTAAAGTATTGCAGCAGTGATCTATATACAATGGCACTTACCTGGCCTTGGGTCAGGTGTCACTATTACATTATCCCCTGTTCTAGCCGCAGACCTCCTGGACTGACAAAGCCTGTATATAAGAGAACAGAAGGAAAGTGAAAAAAAGAATGAAATAATTGTTCTACGTACGTAATCATACCAACCCATTAGTCCCACAAACGATGGGTACACTCGTTGGCAACCTTTTGGTGCATTCGGAGCACACTGAAACTCCACCTCCATTGGTAGGCAGTAAAAACCCATGCCGATGCTATTCACACAGGGCTGAAATCCAATCAAACGAGAAGTGAAGGAAATAAAGAAACCAGGTAGAATGAAACGTCGAAACTGCTTCCATGTCCACCGTACCGCCACCCCTGAACTCTATGCCCCAACTGCAGTGGCCAATCCGGACCCTCTCTGTGAAACTTGTCCAACAGATCTTTGGCGTTTCCAAGGGGTTCAGCCGGCTCACAGCTGGTGCGGATGTGGTTGTAACTGGCCCATTGGATGAGATACTGCAGCTGCCGATAGTGCCACCTAGAGTTGAGTGTGCAGTCAACTTTCAATTTCTCTTTTTCCTCGACAATCATTGGGTGCGGTTCTGATGATGGCTGACGACCGACTGGCAGTGTGTAACGATCGAGAATCCGCAGATACAAAGTGTTCAGATTCCTCATCGTACTCAGTGAGTCTAGTTTGTAAGCATTCTTATTGATGATCTTATTTTCAGTATACGGTCCTGTGTGCTTGTAATCGAGCTTCTTTGAAGGCCTGAATGTTTTCAAGTTGCTGGTCAATAGCCATACTTTGTCTCCAACCACAAATTTCATCTCTTTCCCACCAGCGTACTTTTCTTATCGCTACAGAGCCTCAATTATGTTTTCCCGGAGAATTTGGTGAGTCTCTTCCATGGCTGCCATCCATGAGTCTACCTGTACCTGTGATTTGACACTGGGGTCCTTGGGAGGCCTGAACTGCATAGTAGGATGGTAATTGTAGTTCACCCAGAAGGGTGTCATCAGTGTAGAATGGTGGATGGAGTTGTTGTATGCAAACTCCGCCCGCCATAACAATTCAACCCAGTTATCCTGCTTGTAGGTTCAACAGGCTCTGAGCTACTGCTGCATCGTTTGGTTCTGCCGCTCGGTTCGACCTTCTGTCTGCGGGTGGTAGGCGGTCAAGAGGCAGTGATTCGTACTGAGGTGTTTGTAAACTCTGTCCCAAAATTGACTGGTAGACTCTTTGCAGCGATCGGTTGTTATATTGTCTGCTAAGGCTCGTCTGCAGATCCATTTTCGAAGACCATTCATGCTAGCTCTGGGGAGTCAATGTCCTTTCTGCAGGAGAGGTAAATCGCCATTTCAGTCACACGGTGGCCGATTACCATGATCCCGGTGAATGACAATGCCGTTGACTCTGGCAAGTCACTAACGAAATCTATGGTAAGTCCCTCCCAAGGAAGAGAACATCAGCGAAAACTAAATTTTCTTCATTAAATTTATTTAGTTGGTTGTACCCACAAACTCAAAAAAATGAAATCGAGGTTTCCCCCAAATATGGCATTGCTTTACGGTTCCAGAGCGTTCATTGAGTTGTTGAGATGCTGTTTTCAATCATCACGACCAGTGTACCCATGCTTGCGAATGTGCCAACGAGCACTTGACGAACGGTACACACTTCCTTTTGCAATATCACAGATCATCTCTCGGCATACTCGTATGTTGTCTGATTAGATCAGTCCTCGCGATGATAATAGTATTCGCTCCATACGTTTGATGCAACATGTAGTTCTTGTTTTTAAATACCCTCATGGCTTAATTTGACCAATGATAGATCCCATCCAGACGTTGTTCACGAGATTGAATTTGTTGATACCAGATCGTCAGTAGCTTGCAGTTCATCCTGAGAGGGTTATGCATCATCCTGATTATCATTTCCCGCGTTTGAGATCAGACTTTAGTAAACCATTATGTCTAGTACATTTACTACTATTATGATATATTGACGAAAGCTAGAATAAATTTGCACACATATGACATCTTAAATCCAATCACTGACACCATTTCTATCCTCCAAGCGACATCGTACCCTCTACAATCGTCCTTCCATCAAATGATCTCGTATTCTCAACGCTGGTCATGTTGGTGATGTCGTTGCCGTTGCTGTTGCTGTCACTGCAGGGGACGGGCTGGCTGCTGCTGGCGATGGCAGGCAGAACAGCTGAGAATCGCATACTAGCTTCAGTAGCAGCAACAAGGCTGCTGAGATGATTAAAAGAATTGTCGGGCTGCTCTCTCAGCTCCTCTGCAATGTAATCAAGAAAGTCCTGGTCAAAGCTGCCTTGATCGTTGTGATGTTGGGCCATCGCTTGGTCTGTACCAGTTCAGTGGAACCTTTGGCAGATCATGCTGTGGATATTGTCTATCTTTTTGGCTTGAACTTCTGACTAGGAATAAAGAAAATCTGCATCAAGATGACGAAATACATCTGTGCATGCATTGTTAACGCCGTGAGTAATGTTTCTTGTGTCACACTTACATTGTGCTGCACCTCCTAGACCAAACTCTTGTGGGACCCTAAACTCGACTCTTTTCCAGGCTGACAGACAAGGGTGGATGGCCGTTGTGGTGAGGGCAATGAATGTTGGGTTTAATTTATCAATCAATGATTTATCTTTCATTCCCATTTGTTGTATGCCATAGAAGTATGTCCGGTGAATAAGATCCACAATTTCAGTCGCTGCAAATCGAAACTTGCACTCTTAAATTGATTGTCAAGACAAAGATTAAACAAGAATGGAACTGTCAACTTCCCTCACAAACGTTTCTGGGGCATGTAAACCTGTCTTTGGCCAATAGCCAGGCTACCATTTGCCAGATCTCTGTAGGCGATTGTGTTCGAAAACTGTAAATAGATTTGATTGATGTCTTGCAGTGGTATAACATTGCTGCACGGAAGCCAGAAATATTTGTGAGAGCCTGATGCACAATGTCAGCGATGAAAACAATTGTTGAGATAATTCATTTACCACTGAAAAGTAGGCACATGGAGGATCTGAGTTTGTCTGGGCTGGATCAATACTGGCGATTTCCTCATACCACCAACTATGAATCTGGTCGGTCTTTTCCACCTTCGTGGCAAAGGGATTCACAAACATCACATAATTGATAGCTATTGGCTTCACACGTGCCATAACCATCACCGGAACCCCTGATATGGTTGTCTGGGCGTTGTATTCTGCGCCGACGATGAGACCTGTTATGTCCTCAACAACAGGCTCATATCGCCACAGATTGCCAGCTTTCCATGCAACCAATTGCTCACTGGCTTGATTTGAATCTTTCCTCTAGTAAATATGTACATTAGCCGGCGGATTCAATCATTCAAACACTTAATTGGATATCTTCTTGGATGCCAGTGGTGTAGGCTCGGGTTCATCCTCCTCCTACAAGACAATATAGACCTCCCGATGCTCAGGATGTAGGGGTTCCGCCTAAGTTGGAGTTAATTGAGTTGCTGCCACTCGTTTTCGAAGTGTTGATGTGAAGGAATCTTTTGATGGCCACTTGCCCATTGCTCTCTTGGATGGTTGCGAAACAGGCTAGTCGTCAGTTTCTGAAATGTCATCTTGACGATCATTGTAATTGTTGGGTATCATGCTGACATCGTCATCACAATCCTCGTCGTGGATAGATCGTCTACTTCTCCTGATGTTGAAAGGAACAGGAGGAGGAGAATTGCAGCGCCTTCTTGTCATGATTTAAAAAGGTGGCATGTGATAAGTACCAAAAATTAAACGAGTGACTAAAGGAAATGTGAATGAATGTAGAGTAACTGAATTAAAGCGTTGTGTAAAGGAAAGAAAGCGTTTATATGATTAAAAGCATCGTCATAAGGCCTCTTTTTATCCTGTGGACGATTCAAGGATCTTGGCTTGTCCCGCCACCCACACTTCCAACTCCTTGGATGGACGGGAACTCTGATCTAAGAATGGCAGGTGACAACCATGCCGCAGGGTTCTTGATTGGCTTCCTTTGACGAAAATAGTTATCACAACGAGTTAAAAACCATTTGCGATTCACTAATCAATTGGTCTAACTTCTGCTGAGTAAACATACCGAACTACCAATTCCATGATAGCCATACACGGAGTTCTATCACTGCCACTATGCCATTCCGAAAAATAAAAGTCTCAACGATGAATCCTAACATTGTAAACTCTCAACACAGTCCTTCATGCATGAATATGAATGATGTAATAATAAAATAAACAAAACACCAGAAAGAGACCCAAAACCTCACCAAAATACTTTAAATTATCACCCATCCGTCCACCTTCCAAGGTGGCAGAAATATTCCCACCCGCAACGCAAATCCTAGAACAACTGTCCAGTCAATGCATTCCGTCCTCACAATGACTAATTTGCAGCTGGGCAGCTGCTTGAACGCTTCCTATTGGCCAAAGAGCCTGCAGAGGGAGGATTCACAATGTGATCGTGCTCGGGTATCCAAGCCACATCCCTATCAGCCACAAGCCTTCGCTCGTATTCCGCCAAGAGACCAAGAGCACAGATTCGGATGACTTCAAGGTATTGCTGCTCTTTGATAATCATCTTTTGAAGCTTCCTTTCGAACTTTTGGAAGCCTGATTTCGTCCGCGGGAAGCTTCTTGGATTTAGATGCCGCGTCTCATCATCATCATCCGATTCCTCCCTGATATCGTTGATCATATTGTCAGCTGGTGGTGGGAGGATGTAATCCTGCCGAAAGTTGCTGCAGCCAACACGCATAGGTATCTGGGCAACATCTGTGCCGTCAGCTTGTTGGCCACCATACATCAGGCAAAAAAGCGTTGGGTTGCTTAATTTCATCGCCACCTTTACGGATCCGGCAGCTGTATTGATATCGAAGATTGGGGTAACATTACGGGTGTTCCGACCACCATCTCCATTATGCTCCTGCAGGCAGCCCCAAAGCTCCCAGATTTTCTGGCTGGGGTATAGCTGACCGGCGATTGCCGCATTCACAAGTGACAAAATGATCATATCCATAATTGATGTAACTATCTGAAGTATCGATTCATCATCCCCAGGCCAATGCCATGAGAATAGCTGAGTATTGTTTTCACCCACCCTCTTCCCAGCAATGTCGGGATCCACATCAGCGATGGTAAAGCTAAATGGCTCGACAAGGAAATCGTTCAAGGCGTCGCAATGCACCTTTATCGGTGAAAACCTGTGATCTGAGGTTCCTTCCTGGTCGTCTTCTGGATTTACACATCGTCAGGAAGCGCACGAGAAGCATCGGGGCGATGAAATACATACCAATGTGCACCAGTTTCCTCTTCTTAGTCGGGGATTCTTCGAACATATTCTTCCTTTGGCGAAGGCCAACCTCTGCGAACTTGTCCTGTGCTGCCTTGAGTTTCTAACCATCGAGAGTGGTCTTGTCTGCCACTTACCGTTTCCAAAGCGCCCTTTTAGACTCCAGTTGATTGATTCGAGTAGAGCAACGATTCATTAGGAGATCCCATTGTTCGGGGCCGGTGCCTTGCTTGTTGATGATGCTCATGCACTGGGAAATCTCCCAAACACGCTCCCTCACTTTATTATCTATCTGTTGTGTTGTCAAGCCACCCTTATCCTGCCAAATCCCCAAGGTTGCTGCTGCCCGTTGGCTGACTCCAACACCAGCGTTGTCGGCCCAGACGCGGACTTGAAGGGGTGGCAGCTGGATTGAATTAGCATCTGCGACAACTGATTTCGGCAACCAGAAGGCATCACATTACATTTCAGGTTCTCAACCGTAGTCAACGATTGAGTGGTGTATATTGAATGCTTGTTACTCTAAACAAGCATCCGGAGTGTTGAATATATCTTCAACGGTGATGTGATGCAGTAGCAGAGGTGAGGAGGGTGTGTCGAAGACTCTAGAGATTATATGTAAGGTGGGCAGGCAAGGCTAATATATATATGGGCTTGGAGGGTGTTCTAGTCCATTCACGGAGGCGGTTCCTCAGCGGAGTACCTAGTCAGTTCACGCAGGCTCACCTTCCGTGAACGAACCGTCCATTCACCGAGTCCTTACCCCACCTCCGTGAACTGACTAGTTCATTCACGGAGTCAATGAAAAATTATAAATAATCTATACATCTTTGTGATCCCTACAATCGAATGCCTCTGGGATGTCCTGATGCAACTACAATTACACTGTGCTCCATGTCATCGCTTGAAACCGGCTCATCTTCCTCATTTCCCTCTTCATTGCCCTCCTCCTCGTTTCTCTCCTCCTCTGTTTCGTTCGAAATTGAAAGTGTTGGCATCAGATTTGGCCCGGTGGCTTGTAGCCCCCATGGGCCTCGCCTGCCAGCATGCTGAGAGGAGGCCTACCTCCGGCACTGGTACTCGGCTTCGGGCTCCGGTCGTGATACTCGGCTTCACCGAGTATGGTTTTTCTCTGTATACATAGTTGTCAACTGTCCCGTCCGACGGCCGTCCCCGGCCGTTCGTCCCCAAAATCTGCAGGACGGCCGGGACGGTGCCAAGGCCGTCCGTCCCGTCCTCGCCCGCTGAGGACAGCATGTCGGCCGATGACGGCCGGCGACGGCAAAAGTACCGTCATAGGCCGTCATCCACAGTCACCGGCCGACATCGGGCGGTTACTATTAATACATATACTTTAACTCTGGAGCACGCGGTACAAGATATAAATAGATTTATCTATATTTCTAGACTCTCAATCAGTAGTAAGAATTCAGGTTCGGATTGAGCAGATGTTGAAGGATGTTGATTCACAGTCAAGATAGTGGAGAAATGTACTTATTATAACTGAATAAGTATTATGTATGATGACTGGCAAATCATCAATGGATGTCGGCCGATGACCGCCGGGGACGGCCGGGTACGGAAATTTACGGTCAACGGCCATCCCTTCCGTCCGTCCCCATCCGGCCTCAAAAAAGACGGTGCTATTCCGTCCTAGCTCAGGACGGACGGCAAGCCGCCGTCCCGTCCCATCCTCAGTGATGTTGGATGGCCGGGACGGTTGACAACACTATCTGTATATAAGTCTAGTGTTTTCCTTCTCTTGTGTCGATAGACAATTGAGCTTCTTCGTTCTCTCTCTTTTGCTCTCAACAGAAAGTACCTCATGGTGCAGCAGAATGTCCAGTATTTATACACTGTGCACCAGCTTCTCGGCCATGGCAATGAAGTGCGCACTCGTCTTTTGCTTTGAAATATTTGCAACCAACTGTCGTGCAGTTGCCTTTACACCTTCAATGTACTTGGATGAGCTCAGCAGGGGACTGAAGATGAGCAGCTTCTTGAAGAGTAAGATCCCGATGGCTACCTTTTTTGAATGGCGGAACTTGATGTGGAATGGTGGATGTAAGGCGGTCCATATTGTTAGTACGATAGAATCCGTGGAACGTACTCAGTTGCGCTGTGAAGAATGTACCTATACTCCATTGGCTCTATCCAGCTGAATTCGATCAATGCAACAGCGTACGTTTAGCGCAGCGCAATTGAGTATATGCCAGTGGATGCACATATATGTGTGCGGAGCAGAGTATTTGTAATTTTTGACTGACTCCGCGAATGAACTAGTCAGTTCACGGAGGTGGGGTACGGACTCCGTGAATGGACGGTTCGTTCATGGAAGGTGGGCCTCCATGAACTGACTCGGTACTCCGCGGAGGAGCCGCCTCCATGAATGGACTAGAACAGAGGGTTTTCTTGATCCTGCGACATCATCTTGGCTGCAATTCAGCTGGGAGGCAATTTGGTTAGCATCATCTAAGCTCCCTGATTTGTCGACTGAACGCTTAAGTTGGTGTTAGCAACAGGTCTGGGATACCCGTCAGTGGTCTGGGTTTGGACCTCAAAAACGGGTCGGTTTGGTTCCAGACCCGGCCAAAAATCCGACCCGTTGACTCTTGGTGGTCTGAACCCGGACCTGTCCCCGTCAATCTGCGGGTTTCGACGGGTTGGCTTGACCCGTTGGGTCGAATCCCCGGTTCTGCGTTTCGGGTTTCACATTTATGGTCGCATTCATCTATGCTACTTCTAATTGTCAAGTATGGACATTGATATGTTACTGTTCATTTTTGGCGTATTTGCCGCCTTGATGTGCAAAACACGGATACTCACGCGCCCTACCACATCCTGAAAATAAGCATCAACAGAGCCTCAACAAAGCGTCAACAGAGCGTCAACAGAGCGTCAACAGAGCATCAACAGAGCGTCAACAGAGCGTCAACAGAGCGTCAACAGAGCGTCAACAGAGCGTCAACAGAGCGTCAACAGAGCGTCAACAGAGCGTC
>Ga0307514_10003275_pt1 | contig 15783 bp, 14 predicted proteins | sample 16_EM_MG_FD_203088 | JGI IMG/M metagenome (GOLD analysis project Ga0307514, IMG submission 203088) | Populus trichocarpa ectomycorrhiza microbial communities from riparian zone in the Pacific Northwest, United States - 16_EM | ecosystem: Host-associated > Plants > Roots > Unclassified | place...
TAAAGCCGGTGCCGGTCCAGCGACATCGAGAGGTGTTTAGCGAGGGGCTCAAGGTGCAAAGGGTACGATATCAAATGCATGTACTCCGAAAATATAAGGAGTAGGTAGCCACTCGTCAAACTACTCACCCGCCTTAGCCACGAACTGTTACGCTTGCCTTCGAGTCCTGTTGGGGGCCTTTAGGGGTCGAAATGCAACTGGGGCAAGCAAGGGCAGGGACTGCCGCTCGAGGTTTGGGTTGAGACTATTGGCATTCTACCGGATGGCCGTCTGTGGCCGGAACTATCGACAACACAGGCAAAAGACCTGCAAAAGTGGCAGGGAGATAGTCATGCAGGAGAGCGGTGTAGCCACTCGGCGGGGTAGTGCATCGTAGTATTGGCACGCAAGATATGATGTGGGGAGATGAAAAGTGGTGCGAGGATGTATTTAGGTTTATTACGTAGACCTTCTGTAGATAGTTGGGGAGGGCAGGGACTGGCCCGTGAGAGTGCGAGAGGCCACCTGGGAGACCAGGAGCTGCAGTCCATCGCCATACTCTAGTTAGGGTGAATGCGATTAATGATTCCCCCCCCCAAAAAAAAAGCTTCTTGGAGTGATATCTTGGAATATGAGTTAAGCTGCTTGGAGATTCGCTTCTTCTGGCTGTTGCCGTTGGTCAATGCTGATGTTTGTAGGGTCCTACCAACACATTTTCCATTCGTCCCTTCTGAAAAATACAACTAGTGAACAGGATATAAAAGACTAACATACCTGCACAGACCAAATCGGTTCAACAGATACATACTGGTGCTTGTAGAAGAAGATATAATAGAGGGACGGGATAAAGCAGAGCAACCGTAGTAGAAGCGAATTTTAGGAATAGTGAGTGCAGACCGCATGATGGCTAGAACTATCAACAGGATCGGATTGAGTGCCTAAGGGTCTCAGAGGGGAGAAGGCTTGGGAAAGGTTCTGTCGACAGGGTACCTATAGGTGAGGTGAAGGAGAAAGAGTGACTGAGAGAGACGGCTTGATGGAGGACACTTGAGCAGCGGATGTAGTTGTATTAGGAAAGTCAATACAGCTACTTAATCTATGCCATCATCCACACACAAGTTTATCTATCTAGTTAGTCTCCTAGTCTCATACTTAAGTATACTACTCCGTACCCGGGGGAAATTGCAAATTAAACGAATCCCTCAGTTGCAGCTGGACGCCATAGCTATCACAAGCTATAAGATCTACGTATACTCCAATTGCAAATTAAATCTCGGGGCTAATATTATATTTACAGTTCCTGATCATCATTATACGTAAATGTCAGTCAATGCTATTAAATGTTCGTATACTTTTATTTCATGAGCCTAAGCTTGCACTTGTACATGTATTAATATTGCTACCCCATCTTGTACATGCACGTATATTCCCTGCAAATCTATAGCTATAGGCATCGAGCCTATAGCTAGGCCTAGGCTTCAAACTGCTCGAGCTCGAGCTCATCGATTTCATATGCATTTTTTTCGAGTTACTATTACCTTGTATAGTCGTATTCTGAATTCGTTCATGCCTTGCTATAGCACTAGCTATAGTTATGGCACGTATGCATACATGATACAACTGTCTTTAAATTTTATAAGCACTATTCAATTAATTCTAAATCTACTGTCTATACCTCATAATTATATACTCCAGCTTGCAATATTTAAATTTAATAGTCACATTGATATTAACCCATATTCATGTATGTACGTTTCACGTGCACCTGCAGCTGCAGTTGCAGCAGCTATTTGATTTAAATTTCATATCTACATATATATACACATGCACGCATGCATTACCTATTTACTTAAGATTTATAGTCATGTTTAGAATCAAGTCACCTTTTAGCTAACGTTACCTATATATATCACAGTCTCCAGTCGCGGTGGATCTACAATTCCAATAGAGCTATATATAGCACGTGCACGCAGCTAGCAATTGTTAATGATAATTTTATATGGACCTGGGACCGGGACTAGGACTGGGACTGGGACTGGAGCCAGAACCGGAACTTTGACTTTGACTCTCTACTGGAATGAAAAATCCTGTATCAAGACCTGGACGTGGGATAGTAGACATAGATTTGTATAGTTATGCACATGAACCGTAGGACATGTAATATGAATTATAACCTTTTATGAAAGCGTTCCATGTAGTCGGGACTAAACCCCATGCCCAAGTTCCTAGTTCTAGATAACCTGATTTCTATGGAACCTTGACTCGGGATCAAACCCCTGGTTCCAGTATGGTCCAAGTTTTATGGGATTGAGGCCGTGGTACATCTGTTCACAGTCCACGATCCATGCCCATAATCTATATTCATGTTCCCAGTGGACGCCCCTCATCTAGAGCTCATGTCCACATATAAAGCCCCCGACCATGTCCCAGGTTACGTGTCTCATTTGTCCCATAAATGGGACGGGTCAAAGTACTGCTATGGTACCGGACTCAGGAACAAGAATAATCTGGGACAGGGACTAACTTAGGAAGCCCATATACAGGTCCCAGGTACTAGTCTACTATACAGGTTCAAGGTTCTAGGTTTACATTTCATAGGGCTAGCACTGCATTCCCCATCCGTATACACTTTAATATTCTCAATGCCAGAGCTGTAGAGATTATATTTGTAGCTGCACGCAGTGGCCCTAATCGAGTGGCTTCACTGGTGGATTTCATATACATCCCTTTACCTCCCAGACAAATCACTACCCACACGACATATTGCACCATTGAGAACCTTTCGGCAGAGGATTGTACTAGTATGGGAATTAATACAAGGTGCTGATACAATGAGTTTGTCATAAGCCCACAGAGAACCTTCCATTACTTAGCGCTAGCGGGAATACGCGATACTAGTATGTCAGTGGGGACGGGGGAATGAGATGAGGTAGGGATCCGGACCGGTACCAATTAAAGGGTTACTTTAATAGGCAGCGGAATGGTGCTAACAGCTGCGGACTGATTCCTGATCGAACGTATGAGATCTAGTTCACTGATGATACGAGGGAACGAGATCGTTGAAGGCTTGCTTAATTACAGGAGAAGGAGCCAGGCGAGCTGTATATACATAAGAGTTCAGGGTAACAGAGAGCATGGGTCCGCTGGAATAAGCAAAGACGAGCTGAACGAGCTGAGCTGAAACATACAGCAGAATCAATGCAGAGATACGCAGAATATCAATGAGAATGCGAACGTATTTCAGGAGAGCACGAAATGAGAATGCACGCTAATGCCAGTTATCCGGAAGTTCAGGGTAACAGGATTATCCACCGGTTAGGACCTGAGTTCGGAAGTGGTAATTAGGCGGAACCGGATGAATTGTTCCAACAATCGATTCTTTGAACGATACATAATTGTGCAAAGACTCTATAACTAGCGCCAGGTTCATCAATCAGTTTGTGTGTGTAGCAGCGATGAGAGTTACGCATGAAGCATGACGCAGTGGTAAGTCCCGGCCTACGGTTACCAATTGAGGGCCCTAGTTCGACATTCTAAGTAAGTAGTTGGTGGGAACAGTGTAGCTATACGGTGCGAAAGAAGGTTCCTCAGGTACTAAGTAACCTATCAGTCTAGAGCATGGAAGAGAGAAGCCTCCGTATTACTTAAATAGTAGTAGGTACGAATAACTACGCTTAGTACGCTAGACGGGGCATCTGGCCCCCTACTTCTACCAATTAATATTTGGATTGATCATTAATAAAAATGAATAAAAAACGCAGGTATACATACAAGTGCTGTTGTGCGGTCGTAGGTAGGAAAGCTCAAGCACATGTAGGTGGGAAGCCAGATCGGGTCACTCTGTCCGGCAAAATGCAGATCGATTGACATCCTGAGAGCGGTTCAGTGAATACCCATACCTCTCCCAGAACTCTCCACCAGACTATGGATTCTCCTGGCCGAGAGTCTGCTAGCTAGCCCCCTCAACCTCTGTCAACTATATTTGAGAATAATACGGGATACTTAGTGTAGGTATAACCAATGCCAGTAAGGCATCTACATATCACTTCCAAGCAAACAGGCGTGTACCTAGAGGTATGTTCGCTAGACACGTATTAGGTATATTGTACTGAGTACTTCACTCACTTGGGTACTACATTCCGACATACTAACGAACGAGATGAAAGTTTGCAGGTAGAAATTCAATACCCACCGGTAGACCTTCTTTTCGTCAGGGCATGAAGCTCAGTTTACATTTGTAGTTTACTTAGCCTTGACATGAATAAGCTACATAATTGTCTGGGAACGAGAACAGTTTACTTGCCCTGCCCTCACCAACAGTGCAAATACTTGTTGTAGCGGAAATTTTTTTTATACACGAGTAACAGGTCCAAAGAGGTCCAAAAAGGAGTGTGGAGGCACGGGGAATCGAACCCCGAACCATCTCTATGCTAAAGAGACATTATACCATTAAACCATGCCCCCATTGATGTAAGGTACTGGCAGCATGCCGAATAAGCGGGATTCTGGTCACTCACTTGACCAAGGAAGCTCTAGACCTTGCAAGTTCTCAATAAAGGTTCCCAGTGGGCATTAACTATGAGCACAAAGATGAAATAATTACACAAAATAAGAGGACTTCTACCATTCCAATACATTGTTTTGTTTGGAGAGGATAAGGTGAATTATAAGATACTAGAAACTTAAACCCAAGGATTTCGCCTTGGGATGGGAGAGAGCAATAGGTGCTCCAAATGTCTGGTAATGTACAAGGGCATATCGTACCATATACCCCCGTACGGGGTCTCCCATATACGTAACAAGTTTTTAAAAAAAAAATACAAGGGCATATGCAATTGCAATATGAGCGGTATGGATTTTTCGAGGGTTTTCAGAGTTGAGATTGTGAGCCGAGGAGATAGATACTTATGCACCCTACCCAATGGCAGTGGGATGGGGACTTGGATATGGTGGATGCCAATGGGCCGTCTAGTTACAATGCTTAGCGGCAAATATTGTTATTATGCTCAATTCTTCCACCTTGTCCAGGACTTCTTACGCGAGAGCACAGGCGTTTTTTTAATAAAAAAAAGATATATGCTCTTTCCATAAGCCATACATAGTTCATGCATTGGTCTCATATAGTATATAAAAACTTCAATACCATGTCACTGCCTAAACACGCCCATTTTCCTTATTTTATGACCTATCTACCAAATAACTAGACAAACCCAATTTGTCCATCATAGTTCTCACTGGATGAGGGAAATGGAAAATGGAAAATTACAATCGAAGTAATGGCTTCGGGATATCCACAACAGAATATATCCTAGGGGAACACCATACAAACTGCACTGGTTAGCCAAAGATAGCTTTAGCGCAGATAACCTAAGAGTCTGGGAACGAGATCAACTGGGAATATGCACCGTAAATATACTTAATGTGGCCTGAAAAGGCACCGCCATTGGCGCCAGATTTTTTCCGAAGATTTCGGGTACCTTTGTATAGACAACATCTTAAAACTGATGCTTCCCCACATGGGGTGTTTATGTGTGAAGGTATTGCCGAAAGCATAAAGGGGACTGGAGGTGGATTGGATTGGGGCTGCAGGACATTTACCCTGAACTTCGACACATCCACATCGGCAGTCTTTGATACGACCAGTCCTTGGTACACCAATGCCGAGACAGCCCAACCCTGGGTGTACAATCGAAAGGAGCACATACTGGGGGGTTATAAATGTAAGAAACAAGATTATGAGGGCCGGTATCTTGAATGGAGTCCTAAGACCGAAGTTGAGTTTTGCGCGAAAGCGTGACGAAGAATAATCAATTCAGATCGCGGCTATGAAAGAACTACTCTGGTTGATACCGACAAAGAAATCTGCTTATATCCTTCACAACCGGCCATTTTGCCCATTATTGCAACTGGCCATTTTCATCCACCGACAGCCCCCGTGATCTCACGTGGTTGCGAGGGTATTTCCAACAATAAATGCCTCTCATACCTCCATGCAGGAGCAGGCTTATTGAGGTGGACAGGCAGCTGAGCTGACAACACATGGTGGTGTATTAATTGTCCCACATACAGTTGAGATGCATGGATCCAATCCTGCCATTTCAACAGAATCACTATTTCTCGTCTTGTGGCGAACGGCACAGGATTGGCGGGTTGGTGATAAAGTCTTCAGCAGTAGTCTCAGGCTCAATACTTACGGTGCATAGTCGTAGATATGCCCTCAGAGCTATACCTAAATGTATTTTCCAAACAATTTCTTTTTTGGCTCATGAGGCATCTCTCTCTCAACTATCCCACCTTGTGGCTTAAACCAAATTTTCTTGGTGTTTCCCGTGTTTGTATATCGGACAGATCTCCAAGGCCCTGAACTGCAACAGTCTGCTGAATACCCCTTGAGGGCTTTTATTGGAGGTGTCCTAAGGATGGCTTTATTGCATTGACAACTCAGAAGCAAGAGCCAACTACTCCCACTCATGGGAGCCTTAAGGACAGTCTTTGGAGGTTTGTCCCAACTATTCTAGTACATAATTGAGTAAAAATCTTTGTTTTTATGAACTCAATTCAGGCGGTGTAAGTGTCTCTTCAGGTACAACATCATACCACGAGAAAACCAGTGCAATGCCCAACCCGGTACCAGTGAAGGCTGGAGCATGCGTTCTCCCGAGGATAAACATGTTGGCTATTCGGTTTTATCTGTGACTGTAGCTGGTGACTATAGCTGGTGACTGATATGCGTTTGAATGGGGTCTATGAAGCAAAACCAAATGAGGATATGGCCCAGGCATGACGCAAGTTGAACGGTACAAAAATACAAATCGAGATACTTGAGCCAACTACAGCAATCAAATTATATTTCACTATCTCTTCAGTTCAGCGCATTCCATGAGATTCGGAAAATACTAAACAGTAAATGTGTGTCTATCTAGTCGACATTACACTGAATCTAAACATGGGAGCCATAAGGAAATGGATTAAGCCACGGTAAGAGACATTGATTTTAATAAAGAGAAAAGATTTGAAATAGTCATCGTTTTTAGCTTTAAATAAATAGTACCAGGTCTCTCATTTTGCCGGGCGGAAATTCTGGCAAGATAGAGAACAAAAGACGGATTGGTAAAGTGAAGAAAGCATAAGGCTGTTTGATTTTCCATGATATATTATGGTAGGAATGAATATATAAACCACTAAAATAAATTGATGTATCTCATCATTCTCATCGCCCTCACCACCTGTAGGGTCGCGCAGCTCGGCCCACCATGTGATCCGCCGCATCGTCTGAGTCATCATAATCCTGTCCTCCATCATAATGCTGTCCTCCATCACCATAATGCTGTCCTCCATCACCATAATCCTGCCCATCACCATAATCCTGCCCATCACCATAATCCTGTCCCCCACCATAATCCTGTCCTCCATCATCACCGTATATTCCTTCATTATAAGCCCTACCATAATCCATTCCCAGAGGGTAATTAAGTGGGGGCCCATGGTGGAGAGGGTGTGGAGGCGCGATAATCGGAGGCAGCTGCCATAGCTGTCCCATCACTCTCGCCATCTCCTCCCCCTCCTCCTCACTCTTCGGCAGCTCGTCTAAACCTTCCAATTCTTGAAGCCTTTCTAAACCCATCAACTCCCTGAAATCATTCTCCACTCTCCCAAGAACCTCCCTCATGGACTTCTTCTCCTCGAGGAATTTGAGCTGTTGCTGTCCCGGTGCGCCGTTACCGCCAATGAGCTTATAGTCCCGCCTGACTGTTTGGAAGAGGACATCTGTGGAATCTTCGAGATGCCGCTGAACAGTGTGAGCCATTGCATCGAGGAGTTGTCGAACGTGTGTAGTTGAGGCCTCGAACATTGCCCGCCGGTTTTCGGTGACATGTTCTATCATGTGATTTTTCATGCGCATATAAGAGCCGGGCCCGTATTCGTCGACGCACCACTATATCCAAGTAATTAGCATTAGCTTTACTTTCAAGTACATTGGAGCTGACTTACTGTATAAGAAGGCAACATGGCGTCCATCACGACCGGAGCAAATGCACGATTAGTATCCCGCTGTATGGTATTTATCTGGTTGATTGCATCTTCTGCAGCAATCCTAGCTTGTTGCTCGTACATCCCAAGCTGCCTCTCTAGTATCCCTAATTGCGCGAGGCCTTTTCCAGTCTGGTTTGCTTGATCCTGAATTTGGAGGTGAAATTTCTCAATTGCAGTCACACAGTTCTGAAGGTAACTATGCAGGACTGGCGGGAGGAAGCGGGTGAATGTACGCTCCCAGTCAGCAGCAATCATTCTTATCAAAGGGTCTGAAAGTTGGGTATTAAAATCTATTGGCCCTGGTTTCACATAAAGGGATCAGATATAGTTCACTCATGGAGTTAGTGACCATCTACACACCTCTTGCCATGGAAGAATAGCTGCCACGGTGCCTACACACTGCTTTATAAGTGGACCAATGCATCCCTCCCTCGTATACGGGTCTTGCCCAAGATTGAGACGTGGGAACCGCTTGTTCGGCTGCATCATCTACTCCAAGAGCTATCGCAAAATGGGTTAAAATTAGTATTTTATTCGCGGCTGTTGTACTATGACGAAGGAATACATATATCACTAACAAAATCGACCATAAAGACTGTCCTTGAGTACCCCCTTCAAATCCTTTGCCGTACTCGACGCAACATCATCCAATACCTGTGCGTATGGGTCAGTTGATACCCTCCCCTGTATACTGAGATAGATACTTACTTGCTCAAGACAGTGAAACATCTGATCATCCACACCAAAACCCCCAGAGCTGGAGGTCTGCACTGCCCAGAGTGAGAGAGAATTGATCATGAGAGACAGATTGTTAATGAACTTCCGAGCGCCATATTCCCTCCCCTTCTCGGTAAGTTTTATACAGTGACTCTGTAGTTGCGGCATACCAGTCTCCTCAACATTGCTAAAGACAGGTGGATCCCCATCTCTCTTGAGGCGTCCACATAACTTCTGATACCCTCTACTGCTGACGCAAAATACTGGAAGCTGCTTCGCTACATCATCGTAATCTCGCATCTGTTTTGTGGGGTCGAAGCCTGCAGCATCTTCCTTCTCAGCTGCTTCTAAGTCCAGTTCTTGGAGGCCTGCGGCAAAATCCTGCTTAATTGCCGTCGTGGAGTAGTTATTGCGAGCCTGAATGCAGTATGTTGCAACTTTATTCCTCAACTTTGTATGCTGAGCCTTGACGTCTGCAAATTGATCTTGAACATCTGAAATCTGATTCGTCAAGTCCCTGATATCTTGCCGGGTCTTCTTCTTTTTCTCTCTGAGCTCGGCAATCTTGTTCTTTATGTCTCCCTCCGTTAGTGGTGGACCCAAGTCCTGGAAGGGGTTCTGGCTATTCTCTTTCTCAGAGTCACTAGTTATTTCCTCAGTTTCGGAATTCTCTTCGTCAGTAATGGCAATGAAGTCGTTCATTTCATCATCGTCTGCCTTTGCTTTCTTGCTCTTGCTTTTCCCTGTGGATGCCGTACCTCGTTTCCGCTTTTTTGAGTCCGCTGACTCTTTCTTCCTGGGCGTTGGCTTCGGCTCGAACACGTCTTCTCCTTCTTCAGCCTTCTCCTTCAACTCCTCCCATGTCTCTAGCTGCTCAGTGAGGCCACCCATTATACCATTGTAAACTTTTTTTCCCTCTGCCAATTCGCCTTTTTGGCGTTTCAATTCCTCCATCTTCTCCTCCAGCCTCTCTAGCTCGACATTCTCAGTCTCTAGTTCCTCTTCAAGCTTCAAACTTAAAGTTGCTTCAGTTATACCTAAGAAAAATATCGCAAAAATTATGTATTAGCGTAATGTACTCGAGCTATATTCAGTTCAGAGCCCTCACTTATATCGTCAGATTTCGAGCAAATGAACGATACACTTGCAAAACCGCCGTCCATGAGAAGCTGCCTTCGGAAAGTTTGACCCAAGAGAGTATGTGCAGTTTTATCATCTACCGCTCGAGTAATCGGGGCAACAATCCACAATCCCGTGCAGTCTGGCACAATTAGCATGCTACCGGTAGTATATGCGAATCAAAAACAAAACATCTTACTCTTCATATATCCCTCAGCTACCCCGGCTCTAGCAGCATTGGCATCATGGGTCCCCGGGAGGTCAACAACCACAGCACCAGTTGATAAAACATCCGACTTGACGTATAGCCTATACTTTAATCAGCATCTGTGATAATATTTCCAGAAACTGTTTGACCAACTTGACGACTTTAATGAGAGGCCAGTACTCCATCTCTTTTGGCGGGATTTTCTCCCCTGGGGCCACCTTTTCGGTTTTCTCGTTACTGTCGACATACTTCTGAAGCTTTCTATAAAAGCGAAGCGAGTCAGTTTCAATGATTTCCCTGGTTATTCCCAAAACAGCTCTGATTTTATCTGATTTGGCGAGGAGGGCCTCTGGCGTAGTCCCTAAGATGTCATCTTTGGTTATGCTGACGATTTGATTAGCTAAAACCTACCAAAACATAGACTAGATAGCCCACCCTGGATAAACCGCCCTGATTTTTGCGAGCGCTACCCCGGCTTCACTATCTTTGTTGCGCATGTCACCGCCGTCTCGTAGATCACCAAACAAGGTTCTGAGCTCGTGCTCCCAATCCTCCACCTCGATGAACTCAATTGCTGCACGATATGGATCCTCCGTCTCGTAATTGTAGGAGATTTCTGTGACCACAGCAGTACACGCGCGCATACACTGAGGTAGTTAGCTCATTGTGTTTATCCTTCAGCAGGGATAGACGCATACATTTGTAGGCACGAGCCTCTCTTCATCAAGCAGAGCATTGATGACTGAACTCTTTCCAGCACCAGTATTGCCAACCACACCAATAATAGTTTTGTGATAAGAACCTTGGGTCTTCAGGTTCCCTAACTGCTGATACCACATCTTCAGGTCACCTTGAACAGTAGTTGGGTCTGGGGCTACGGCCTGTTGGAGTCTCTCGATGATCTCTGTCCCCTTGTTCACGCCTTGCTCGAGATCATCCAGCGAGGCATCTTTAAACAGTGCTACAAGCTCCACTGTCCGTACCTGTTTAGGTGGTGCCTTAACTATTTCGGTCGAAGGTTCTTGGGAGACCTGCTCTCCCTTGATCTTGATATCGCTGCCAATTGGGAGCGAGGTTTCTCCGGTCAGAGAGCGGGATGCCTCACCATTGTACGGGGGAATACTACCCATAGCAAATGCATCGGGTGTCAGGGTAAATGGATCTGGCTTAATAGCTAGGTATGGTAATACCTGATTCAGTGCATATGAGGATTCAGAAGCAATACTGTTAAACGGCGGTAGTGATGGTCCTGGCGCAGCAGGCGGCGCAGAATGAGTGGTGCTAAGAGGCGGTAATGATGGTCCTGGCGCAGCAGGCGGCGCAGAATGAGTGGTGCTAAGAGGCGGTAATGATGGTCCTGGCGCAGCAGGCGACGCAGAATGAATGGTGCTGCTAAACGGCGGTAGTGGTGGTCCTGGCGCAGCAGGCGACGCAGAATGAATGGTGGAGAAACTTCTGGTCTCTTCAGTTTCCACCGCTGCACCTTTCTTCGCTACCTTTCGAGATCTCAGCTGGTGCATACAAACAATCCCGAAGGAGTGAAGTTACCTCCGCAAGCACGACTACCACTTCAGCCATGGCATTCAACTCCTGCACCTTCACCGATGGTGATATGGGGTTTGGGTTATGTTTGTAAAAAAGAATGAGATCCTCATCCGGCTTCAGGTTGCCATTTTCTCTGTAGAGTTTCTCGCAATTATTACTGACTTTTCCAATTTTTGTAGTCTATTGGAAGTTCATATTGCATCAGAACTGCGTAAGTACACCGCGATAGTATAGCACAGTAACGGTTAATATCTTACCCCTTTGCAAGTAACCCATATCATATCCTCCCCAATTAAATTTGAAAGGTCACCTCCATGCTTATGGCCGTAGACGACAACAATGCTTACTTTTCCAGGGACATCATGGCCATCTGGCTTCAGCTGTAAAGCTCTTCTCTCCAGATCCCTAAATACCCATGATTAGCATAGCCCTCGTAGCGAACATATTCTTCACTCACAGCCACCATGATAAACTAGCAAATCTGGCTTCTGTATGGAAAGTTTCTCCGAGCACCGTTTGCGAGCTCATTGTCGGAAAATGGGTGAATCCTGAACTGGAGAACTATGAGCAAGTTTGACCCTCCCTGGCTCTTGCAATAACAGGAGATGGGGTAGGTACTTGCGTAGCAATTTCTAGAATAACGCGTTTGGCTCGACACGGTACGCGCCAAGACGGCACCTACATATGCGTGAACCATGGGCTTGGTACTTTTTTAGGTATGCTGCTATAGACTTCCAAAAAAAAGGTAGCGGAATACAAATAGGGTCTGTTCTATACGAAGGGGAAATCAGAGTGCCGAAGCCAATGGGACTACATCTGAAGAGAGCACCGACGGCGTGTCAGTTAGGAGTTAACATGCTGAGAAGGGACAAACTATGTATAGGAGTCGGCTATCCCACTGTCGATTGTTACCTCAATGACGGCAGCAGATTCCTTGATTTTATACCTGGCTGGAGGGGAGAAGGTTACTTTTGGGCAGATATTAGAAAGTTGTGGTCACAGATTAAGTGGACAAAAAACTGTTGATCATTACCAGGCTAGGAAAAGGTGGGGCACTTGCTGAAGTATAGCTGGATGCATGACTTCTCGAATGTCTGAGTATCATACTGCAAAGTTTAGAGCCATTGTGAGTAGATAGACATTGAGCTTGCGGTTGTACTCATAATCTTCCCACCCTATGCCCTTCTGCCTAATTATCAAGAAAAAACTAGATCTGAGTACTTTCGTACCTGATCTGAATTATGCACTAAGTATGCTGGTGCTCAAATGTTTTAGGATAATTTACCTGTGGGGTATGTGAAAGGGTTCTGTGAGTCTACTGCAGAGATTGGCCTTCAATAGCCGGCTCACCACTGAGGCCTACCAAGCTACTAGGCGACATCTGGAGCAAGACTCTAGTAGTCTGGTTGCACAACCAAATAGGTGAACCATTTAAGTGTTAGAATACCAGGATATGATATGTGGCTAGTAGCTATGGCAGTGGTACAGACTGGTGGCCAATAAAGGAACACTTCACTCTTGTTGAAATATGTGATGTGTGACACTGATGAGAGCATGTATAATATGATGTGAACTGTATAACTTGTATGATGTTCTATGTGAGCTATCTAGCTACCTATATATATATGACGAATACATAGCATATGCTTCTCATATATGTGGCATGAAATACATGATTAACTTCAGCATGTAAGGCTTCATATAGTTCAGTATGTGGTAGAGTATAAAGTGTACTAGCACATGTTTCAACACCCCCCCTCAACATATACTGTTGTGCAATGTACAGGATAATCAACCTTGTTAAAAACCTCAAAATCTTTTGTTTTTGGTAAAAATAGGTAAAAGAGTGCTGATCATCATTGACCCTATTTCCCTAGCACTTTTTCTCATAGATAGATGAAACGAGGCTGTGGTAGTAGTTTCGTATATATATGTGCTAGATTCTCTTCACTTGGTATGTGAAGGATGTTGATCATGCCATTCTCAAGCAAGTCTTTGATATGGTAATAAGCGATATCAATATGCTTGCTTTTATCACTAATGCATGAGTTCCCAGTGAGATCGATAGCCCCAATATTATCAGTATGAAGTACAGCTAGTATCTTGGAGTAAAGGCAGAGTTCAGCCAGGGCATTCAGCAACCATATCTTCTGCTTTGCGGTAGTCAAAAGAGCAATGTATTTAGCCTCCACCGTCAAGGTTAAAACACATTGTTGCTTTACTGACTGCTAGCTAATTGTATTGCCAGCTATCTAGAATATGTTTCCCAACATTAATTTCCAGTCATTTCTACATCAGGAACGAATTTTGTTTGCCTTTCGTGCCTCTGATGCCGTTGGCGCCGAAAAGGCTAACTGTTTGCCTCGAAGCCTCTGTTCCATTATTCTTACTTCCGCACGCCACTGTCCCTGACCTGCCTCATCTCGATGCCCCTGATCACTCAGGCCTGCCTCTTCACCCTCATGGTCCTCTTCATACTCGCAGATGCCTATGGTTCGCTTGTGGCCGCTTGTCGCTCACCATGTCTTTCCTGGCCTCTCAATACTTTAGATGTGCATCTCTTGTCCCTCATATCCCTACTTCAACCCTCTGTCTCCCAAACCCCCATATCTCGCCCTCTGTCTCCCTCTGGCCTCTCTTTCACTATCTGACCCTCAGGTGCCCATTATTCCCTTTGTGCCCTCTAGTACCCACTCTTGGTCTCCTGGCGTCCCCATGCCTCTACTCATTTCCCTTACTCCCGTGGACCCTACTTGCCACCTAGCTCCCTCAGGTCCCTCTTTCATCTTCATACTCCCTTCTGTCCATATTCACTATATGGCTCCCAGGCACCCATTATTCTCTTTGTGCCCCCCAGTACCCACCCTTGGTTCCCTGGCGTCCCCATGCCTCTACTCATTTCTCTCACTCCCGTAGACCCTACTCGCCCCCTGGCTCCCTCACGTTCCTCTTTCATCTTTATCCTCCCTTCCGTTCATGTTCACGATATAGCTCACAGGTGCCAATTACTCTCTTTGTGCCCCCAGTACTCACTCTGGGTTCCCTGGCGTCTCTATACCTCTACTCATTTTGCTTACACTCTGAGTGAGGTCAGAGGCAGGCATTGGAGGTCGAGAAATATCTGGAGGAAGGGACAAAATGAAAATATCCAGCGCAATACAAATCAGCCAGAGCGGCGCCAACTGCGGACGGGGGCGGATGGTGAGGATCCAGGACACAGGGACAAACTGAAAATCTCTGGAGCTAGACAGATCAGCCAGAGAGCCGCGGTGCATAAATCTTGTGACATACACTCATGGTCTGGTTCTTGTTATGGGGGACCCTGAGGCACTTGAGAAATAATCGAAGTAATAAAAGTAAGAGTCACGTAAGAGGGGCTACGCGAGTGTTCAAGTACACAGAGTTGGCATAAATGCATGTTCGATTAGAACAAAGTATAAGATAGACTTAGAACTCTGCTTGGGGCTTGATTCATTAACTATGTAAACGTGGCTACTTATATAGAACCCTTAATCAGATAACAAGGTTATCTGATCTTCGCTGCAACCTTCCATTATGACTAGTGCTTACCAGCTGCCTCTTGCCACTTCGAGTAGTCCCTTCCCAATTGGGAACTACCTGCCTTGATAACGCAGCCCCAATTTCAATATCATATATTCAGGCTGACATACATGAGCTAATATCCAAATGACTAATGAACAATAAATGAAGACGTCTCTATCTATATTTAAACATACATGAGGCTGAATCCTCAGGTCACATGCTTCCATATTCCTAACCTCTTGATATCACCCATGACGCATTGTCATCGATGCCCTAATAGGTGATCAGTCTATTAGCCTAATGAACAATAAGGTATAGGTTCCTCTAATTAGAGTAGGTCTCTTACCTGAGCCTTAATATTACTCCCCGTTTCGAGGCAGTTATCTCGACTGAACACTTATCCCAAGACCGTTCTAGGAGCTCGTGTTAGCAATAGCTCAAGTAACTTCCTTGTGAGCTACGAGTACTAACATCCCAACTGCTAGATACCCTACTTCCCAGAGACTAGAGTTCCCAAAGACTGGTGTGCCTATTGTATGCCCATGGCCATTAAAAACCTTCCTTCTTGCCAAAACACCTACACGGGAAAATGACGACAAGTAAGGAGGATAAAAGGTACCATGTTTGCCACTTAGAGT